>Ga0126336_10002548_pt1 | contig 10426 bp, 6 predicted proteins | sample SidCmetagenome_FD_92530 | JGI IMG/M metagenome (GOLD analysis project Ga0126336, IMG submission 92530) | Coral microbial communities from El Islote,Puerto Morelos, Mexico - Siderastrea C C metagenome | ecosystem: Host-associated > Invertebrates > Cnidaria > Coral | place: El Islote,Puerto...
AGCCATTTATTATTATTGTTTGTTGATATGTAAAACTCATCCTCAATTTCAACAAGCGGTTTTAATGGACGAGGTAAACTCTTGTTAATTTTTTTCCGGTATTTCACCATAAAACATTTGAAAAATATCTTTCTGATTTCTTGCAGCAGACATTTTGAATTCTGTAACACTTCTGATATAATAACAAAACACAAATCTCTAAATGAAAAAATTTTTTGGGTATTCTGTGACAGTTTACAACAAAAAACTCGCAAAATATATTATTGCGGTTTTTAAAAAGTGATGCAATAACATTCTTTCCGCCTTTTCCACCTATATAAAAACCGGTTTTTGTGCTATCGGTATAAAAAACGGAAATAGAACTCTCATTTATAAAAATTTTCTCTTTCACCAATGTTAAAAAATTGTTTCATATGTGAGCGGTTTAAAAACCGGAAAGAAAACTCCCAATGTATAAACGGTTACAGAACCCCCATTTTACTATACTACTGATGTCTATGCCTCATCTGGCAGCTTTTAGCATTGTATGAATATCCAATTTTGTCTATTATCAGTCGTGACAAACTTGATCATTCAAAAAAAGATGATTTTGTTGTCTGTTTTAGCATTGTACAACGCATAACGAATTCCATCCATCATGGGTCATTGGAAAACTCGAATTTTCAAAAGTTACTCGTATCGTCCCAAATCGCGGCACGAGGGTGTCAATACCTGGTAGTTGGTCTGATAGCTTGCGCGCCTGTCAGAACCCATTATGAGCTATGCAAGCCGGGACCTTTGGACGCCCGGCAGATTTAACCATGCTGTACAGGTCCAGGGCGAGGGTTCAGACGAAAATAGACGCCCTGGTCATCAAGTTGGGGGTTGGGAGTAAGGCTGACAACCCTACCGCGTCAAAAATCCAAACGTTACAGAAACCTACACCAGAATCCAAAGCTGTGCCAACAGGACCAACGTAATCCGAGCAATCGGATTAATGACAGGTGTTGGCCAAACCCAGACCCAGCCGGGAACCAACATCTCGAGGGTCGAGATCTTGGAGAAAGGAGTCTTGGCCAAGGTTTTGGCCAAAGGTCTTGGCCAAAGGAGAAGATCAGAGTTGGCTGCTAGAAAGTACGCACCAAGCATCAGACCCGCAAGCTGGCTGAAGTTGTGGTGGAGATAAACAGATAACGGATGGACATTATTGGGATAAGAGAAGCAATATGGACACGATCAGGAATGATGATGGAAAGATCTGGACACACGGTGATACCCTCTGGATGAAAGAATAACCATCACGCAAAAGGCGTAGCACTCGTCATTTCAGACAAAGTAGCGAAGGCATTGTTGGAATGGAAACCACTGGGCGAAAGACTCATCCTGGCCAGATTCAACCCCAAGTACGCTAAGCTCACTGTCATTACGTGTTCCGCACTCACATAAGATCTAGAGGAAGCAATCAAAGATGCTTTTTATGACCAGTTACAGCACGTCATTCAAGACGTACAATCGCATGAAGTGCTGGGTGTAACTGGAGATTTCAATGCTCGCGTTGGGAACGACAATGAAGACTGCGCAAGGTCACGAGGAAGAACGGGTGTGCATCAACAACAATGGCCACAGATTATGCGACTCGTGCGAGCCAGATAGTTCATTAACAGCAAGTGGAAGAACTAGTTCCTAAACGTGAAGGCACAAAGAGGAGCGATCACCAGCAATTGATGGCAATGCTTACCATCAAGCTACGCAAAACCAATATTGGAGAAGACAGAGTGATAAAAATTGATGCTGCTAAACTCGGAAACCGGTTCCAGGAAGAAACAGTAGAACCCGACTTCTGCAATTTCCACCAGACAGTAAGAATAGCGAGAGAGAGAACCTACGGATTCAGAAAAAGGAGGAAAGAAGAATGGATACAGTAAGGAACATGGGACAAGATCATAGAAAGAAGCAGAGGAAAGGGAAGATCAGAGAGAGCGAAAGACCGCTACATGAAGAAATACCAAGACCTGGACAAGATAGTAAAGACGGCGAAGAGGGACAAGAAGGGCTACGTTGAAAACCTGGCTGAGACAGCAGAAGAGGCTGCGGCGCAGCAAGACCTAAAGAGGCTCTGACTGTAAATATCGAAAATTGGTGGCCAGGCTCAAAAAATCGAAAATCCTGATAACTTGCCAGAAGAACACTTTTGGGGAGCTATCTTCAAAAATATTACTTGAACTTTCTGGAACTCTGTTGATTTCGAGAAATTCGGAAAAACGGTTTTGCTTAATTAACTATGCAAAAATCACGTTCAAAATTAAACAACTTGCATGCGCCTGCTTTTAAACAATTTGCAACGGCAGAAAACAATTTTAATTTAAAATGATAGCAATACTTTTATATTTTCTAACAATGTGAGTTACTTAGAGTTTCGCTTTATTTCTGTGGTATGGTGGCTCTTTAAAACAAAGGCGTTTCACGCACTTCGGAAAAAGGCAAAAATTGGGTAACTTCAGACGTTTAAAATGGGTCTTGGTATGTCTAATATCAGATTGAAATAAATACTGTAATAAAGTTCGGCCCTGCTACTATTATGATATGAACTAAAAAATCTGGACAATTCAGGTTCGCACTAAAAAAAACAAAAATTTGCGGACCAGTTTTGCCAAAATTTGCATGATTTGCATAATGGGAAGTATGAAGTATAAAGAACTGTGATGGAAGGACGAGTTGAAATGTCACAAATAGTTTACTGTAACAATTTCCAGATAGTCTTTCTATTAGATCTTGCATTCCCTGGTATCTTTCTGAAGAATTACGAATGAATTTGGAAAATTGTTGGTGAAACTAGAATGCAATGAGTGATGATATTTCGTCATGTCTAAACTCTGAAGCACCAATGGCCCTTCTTTGTTGTACTTTATTATTTGCAGTTTCATTGGGAAAATATTAGCCTCCTCAAAAATTCAAATGGTTCCTTTTACAAATTATTTAAGTTGACGAACGCGTATAAATTGAAAACTAAAAAAGCAGCCTCTTTTGGCCGTGTTAGCAAGTACTACTCAAAATAATGTCACGCAACATCACTGAACGTTCATAACGTGAGAATATCCCTCAATGAAAATGTTATCCCCCCAGACTGTTAGAGAGTTCTCAGCGTCCTTGCAAAGTAAAACCGAACAAAATTTCTGTGCATTGATATCTTGTAGATATACAGCCCCACAGCCAACTCATAAATACATCCCGCTGCCAGGACGTCCGTGGTTTTACGTTGAACATATTAAAGGATACAATTTACATAAATACAAGAAGTGTGATAATTGATAGAAACAGCACTTATTTTGACAAAAACTGATAAATCATAATAACAATACACTTCTGCTTTCCGGCCAAAATAACAGCATCCTTTCAAAAAGTCGCCCAAAATCTAGCACTAGAGCGATCAAGTCACGTATGACTTGCCTGTCGGATACCTATAGGAACTTTCGTCCCAGTAGAACGTCAGCTGCACATGACAGTATGCCTTAAAGGGATGTGTAAGGAGAACTGACAAGACAAGATGCTCTATCCCAGCAGAAGCTGTACGCCATGAAAAACTGCGGTAAGTTGACAAGAATATTCACGTGATACCAGTCACGCAACAGCTCGTGTGGATCCTCCTTCTGTCTAGTTTTATTTAGTAACAGTATAAGCACAAATCAATGCAAGAATAGATTGAAGGAATCTTTTAGTTCACTCTTTGTGTGTCTTCAGTAATAAAATCCTCTAAATGGAGCGCACCCAAACCAGATCACTTTCGAGAAGCCTTACACCAAAAATTAGCATTATGCAAATTTTGTCAGCTCGAGCCTGAATTGCCCAGATTTTTTTATTTCACATCATAATGTAGCGGGAACGAACTTTATCACAGTAGTTATTTCAATTTGATATTAGAGATACCAAGACCCATTTTAAGCGTCTGAAGTTACCCAATTTTTGAATTTTTCCATTTCAAAGAGCCACCATACCCCATAAATAAAGCGAAACTCTAAGTAACTTCCATGGATAGAAAGTATAAGAGTATTGCTAACATTTAAAATTAAAATTGTTTTTTGGCGATGCAAATTGTTTAAAAGCAAGCGCGTGCAAGTTGTTTAATTTTGAACCTGATTTTTGCATAATTAATTAAGCAAAACCGTTTTTCTCGAAGACAATAGAGTTCCAGAAAGTTTAAGTAATATTTTTGAAGAAAGCTCTCCAAAAGTGTTCTTCTGGTAGGTTATAAGGATTTTCGATTTTTTGAGCCTGTCCCCCGATCCTCGATATTTACAGTCAGAGCCTCTTACAGACGCTGCATACCATCGCAAAGACACTCAGGGGTGGATACAGAAGCAATAATATGCTGGTGAAAGATGAGAAAGACAGAGTTTCATCTCGCGTAGAAGACAACCTGGATGATGGCAAGAGGACTTTCATAGTATCCTCAACCGACCAGAACCTGGAAACATAGCCCCCAATCCCTGCAGCCACACAAGACATCGACATAAACACTGATCCGCCGTCAATTCAAGAAATAAATAAAGCCATCAGCAAGATAAAAAATGCTAAAGTGCATGGAGCAGACGGCATCAGTGCTGATCTGCTACAGGCAGAAGAATCCCTGACATCCACCATAATTTCGTAGTTTTTTTGCGAGATCTGGACATCCGATAACATGCCTGTAGATTGGAAGACTGGTCTGATCCTGAAGCTTGCCAAAACGGAGATCTGTAGAAATGTAACAACTTGGAGGGGTATAATTCTCTTGAGTCTCACAAGCAAAGTGTCCAATAAGGTCATACTAGAGCTTTTTACTACCACCCTGGAGAAGGATATTCGTAAAGAAAAAGCTGGCTTCCGAAAGGGGAGATCCTGCAGTGACTACATCTTTACTCTTAGGCAGATTTTGGAGCAGGCAAAAAAAAAAAAAACAGGAACAGCACAGTCTATACCAACCTTATAGACTTGAAAAAGCATTCGACAGTATCCACAGAGAAACGTTATGGCGCATCCTGCCACACTACAAAATACCATAAGATAGAAAATATTGTCAGGATGCTGTACCACGACTGCCAAACCCAAGTCATCCGCGGAAAACAAGCTGACTGAGCCTTTCATCATCCAAACAAGAATGAAAAGGAGACGGATACTCTCTCCGTTCCTATTTCTCTCTCTGTATTGACTGGGTCATAAAGAACCCGACAAAAGATCGAAGAGGCATCCAATGGACTCTCTACCAAATGCTCAGTGACCTTGACTTTGCAGACGACATCTGCTTCCTAGCCCACCCCCACACCGACAACAGGCCATGGCTGAAGACCTAGCATCCATAGCTGCTATACTTGAACTCAAGGTCAGCAAGTCAAGTCACCCAAGCACATGAGAATAAACCATGGCTCAGATGCACCGACCATTCTGCATGGAAATGTGGTGGAGGAAGCCAACGAGTTCACGTACCTAGACTCCAAGATGACAACCGATGGAGACTCGGAGTCAGAGATCAAAGCAACGCTCTCCAAGGCAGGGCAAGTATTTGCTTTCCTCAAAAACATCTGCAAAAGCAAGAAGATTAGCTTGAAAACCAAACTCCGCTTCTTCAACAATAACATTCTCACCACACAGCTGTATAGGTGCGAGTCATGGAAGTTCAGGAAAGCCATCGGTTGCAAATTCGACACATTGCAGAATCGCCCACTTACGCCGAATCCTGAACATGTTCTGGCCTAACACCATGCCGAGCTACACCGGACAACCTCAACAAACAACATTGGTTCTTAGGTGAAGAAGAGACGGTGGCGCTGGATCGGCCATGTCCTCAGGATGGAACCACCTGTTATCCCCAGGGTCGCCATACATTGGACTCCACCTGGGAAAAAACTAAGAGGAAGACCAGGAGAAACTTGGCGACGGAGTGTAGAAAAGGAGATGCAGGTGGACAGAATCAACTGGGGTGCCCAATGGCACGAAGAGGATTAAATGAGTGAGTACCGCTCCTAATCACTTTTTTACAATCTTTTCGATTTCTATAGCAAGTTTGAGCCTTGTACAACGCATAAGAAATTTGCCTGGGAGACGTTAAATCGTCTGTTTAATGATGATTTCGTTGTCTGTACCACATTCTGGAAGTTTCAACACACCCCGCAGTTCTAATATATGATATTCAAACAAGAACAAACTTTGCCAGTTGTAAGTTACCAGAGAACGCGATTTTTGAAAAGATCTCTAGAACAGGTCAAATCAGTTTTACTATGGCGATTGCGGCGATATGACGAATATTGCCATTATGAGTTACTCAGAAAACTCACCTTTTTAAAAGTAGCCCAAAACAACTCAAGTTTCTGCTTTATGATGATTTGGATGTTTGTAGCAAGTTCTGCAAGTTTTGACGTTGTTCGACGCATAACGACTTTTATCTCTAATCCGTCACAAAGTAACTACATTTTTGCAGCTTTAAGCTTTGTATGACGCATATCCAATTTTGTCCATTATCAGTCGTAGAAAACTCGATCATTCAAAACATGATGATTTTGTTCTCTGTAGCACATTCTGCAAGTTTTGGCATTGTACAGCGCATAACGAATTCCATCAATCATGGCAAGCTCCATTTTTCAAAAGTTACTCGTATCGTCCCAACTTAGCGTCTGATGGTATCTATACCATGTCATTTGTCTGATAGCTTGCGTGCCTTTAAGAAACCTTTGAAGGTATGCCAGAGGGGGACTTTAAAACCCCGGCAGGTTTAACCAGGATGGACTGGTCCAGGGTGAGGGGTCAGACAAAAATAGACACCCTGGTCCTCCAGGCTGGGGGTTGGGCTTAAGGGTAACAACCCTACCCATTTAAAAATCCAAATGTTACAGAAACCTACCACCTAATCTGAGCATTCAGATCAACGAGAGGTGTGGGCCAGAATTAATCCCAGCCGGGAATCAGCATTTTGAGGGTGGAGTTTCTGTCGCCAAAGGAAAAGATCAGAGTTGGCTGCTGGTATGTACGTACCATGCATCAGAACGGCAAGCTGGCTCAAGGTGTAATGAAGATAAACGGATACCGGATGGACAATATTGGCATAAGCGAAGCAAGATGGACAGGATCAGGAATGATGAAGGAAAGATCTGAACACACGGTAATACACTCTGGACGAAAGGTAACCATCATACAGAAGGCGTAGCAATCATCATGCCAGACAAAGCAGCAAAGGCATCGTTGGAATGGAAAACACTGGTTGAAAGACTCGTCATGGCTAGATTCAACTCCAACTACGCTAAACTCATGTCATTACGTCTACGCACTCACAGAAGATGCAGAGGATGCAATTTAAGATTCTTTTTATGACCAGTTACTGCAAGTCATTTAGGAGATATTATCGCATTACGTGCTGTGTGTGATTAGAGATATCAATCCTCGCATTCGGAACGACAGTAAAGGCTGTGCAAGATTATAGGGAAGGACAAGTGTGGTAACATCAACAACAATGGCCACAGATTCTTGTGCGAGCCAGATAGATGATGTCATTATGTCATCTTGGCAAGTAGTAAATCTCGCTCCCACTTTGAAGGCAAGAAAAGGGACACTCACCAGCTGTTCCTGGCAACGCTTACCTGATCGAGGTAAGCAAAATCAAACTTAAAGAAAACGGAGTGAGAATAATTGATGCCGCTAAACTAAAGGTTGCACAGACCAAGGTAGCATTTCAGCTGAAACTCAGAAACCTGTACGAAGCCCTTAAGGAAAATTCGGCAGTACCCGAGCTCAGCAGTTTCCACCAGAGAGTGAGAGAAGCGGGAGAGAACATCTTGGGATTCAAAAAGAGGAAGAAGGAACATGGAACATGGGACAAGATCTAGAAAAGAAAACAGATCAAGGAAAATATAAACTCAACATGATCAGTGAGAGTGAAAGAGCGCTACTGAAAGAAATACCAAGGCCTGGTAAGGGAAGTAAAGATGGCAAGGAGAAAACCCGAAAAACATTGAAAACCCTGCTGAGGAAGCAGAAGAGGCTACGGCACAGCAAGAAGTAAAGACGCTACAGTCTGTGCCAACTTCATAGACTTTTAAAAAGCATTGGACAGTATCAACAGAGAAGCGTTGGCGCATGCTGTGACACTACGGGATACCAACCAGGATAGTCAATATTGTCAGAATGCTGTACCGTGACCGCCAAGCCCAAGTCATCTGCGAAAACACAAAGACCGAGCTTTTCATTATCCAAACAGCAGATGGATACTCTCTCCGTTCCTAGTTCTCTCTCTGTATTGACTGGATCATAAAGAGCGCAACAAAAGATCAAAGAGCTATGTGATGGACTCTCTACCACCAGTGACCTTCATCTTGCGCACAAGATCTCCCTCATGCGCCACCTACACACAGACATAGAGGCCGTGGATAACGACCTAGTATCCACAGCTTCAATGTTTGGACTCAAAGGTTCGTACAAAGGAACGCAAGCACTTGAGAATGAACCATCGGTCAAATGCACCGATCATCCTGCATGGAAATGCGACCGAAGAAGCCAACAAGGTCACGTACCTAGGCTCCAGACTTAGAGCCAGAGACCAAAGGAAGGCTCTGCAAGGCAGGAAAAAGATTTGCCTTCCTCAAAAACATCTGGGGCTAAAGTTAGAGGATCAGCTTAAAATCTAACATTCTCACCACATTGATGCGTATCATGGAAGTTCAGGAAAGCCATCGGCTGCAAGCTCAACACATTCCAGAATCTCCGGTAAGGCCGAATCCTGAACATGTTCTGGCCTAACACCTAGCTGAGCTACGCCGGACAACCTCAACAAACAACATCGGTTCTAAGGTAAAGAAGAGAAGGTGGTGCTGGATCGGTCATATCGTCACGGTGGAACCATCTGCTATCCCCAGGGTCGCAATGCATTGGACTCCGCCTGGGAAAAGAGCAAGAGGAAGACGAAGAGAAACCTGGCGACGGAGTGTAGAATAGGAGATGCTGGTGGACGGAATCAGCTGATGAGAGCTGAGGAAGAAAGCAAAATAGAGAAAACAGTGCCGGGATCCAGTCATTTTTCTTATGTTCCCATTGGCATGGAGGGGATTGAATGAGTGAGTGCCGTATCAACTGACTTTTTTCCATTCCAAGTTTTAGCCTTGTACAACGCATAAGGAATTTTGTCCATTGTTAATCACCTGAAAAGTCGATTTTTCAAACTTTCCGCAAGACAGCTTTAATCACTTATTTGGCAATATTTTCGATGTCTGAAGTTTAAGGCTAGTACGAGGCATAAGATATTTTGGTCATTATAACACACGGAAAAACCCGAGTTTTCAAAATATTCCCGAGGCAGCTCAACCAACTTGTTTTATAACGACTTCGATGTCTGTAGCACGTTTTGCTAGTCTTAACCCTGTACGACGTATCACCAGTTTTATCCATTAAAACTCACTGGAAAAGTCGATTTCTCAAAATTTTCCGGGAACAGCTCAAATCACTGGTTTTATAAAAACTTTCCATGTGTCTAGCACATTGTACAAGTATTAGCTTTGTAGAGCGCATAACGAATTCCGTCCATCATAAGCCAATGCAAACCTCGTTTCTCAAAATTTGCCTGGGACAGGTTAAATCACCTGTTTAACGATGACTTCGTTGTCTGCTCAACATTCTGGAAGCTTTAACCCACCCCGCAGTTCTAATATGATATTCAAACAGGAACAAACTTCGCTATCGTAGCTGACCAGAAAACCCGATTTTTGAAAAGATCTCCAGAACAGGTCAAATCACTTCTACAATGGTGAATTCAATGTCTATGGCACATTCTGCAATTTTTAGCTTCGTATGACGTATGACGAATATTGCCATTATGACTAACTAAAAAACTCGGCTTTTTTAAAAGTTACCCAAAACAGCTGAATCTTTCTACCTTATGATCATTTGGATGTTTTTAGAACGTTCTGCGAGTTTTGACGATGTTCGATGTTTATCGAGTTTTAGGCGTAATACCTCACTGATAAGCTAGCTTTTTGAATAGTTTCGTGAAACAAATTCTATATCTCCAAATCTTTACCACATTTTGCAGCTTTTAGCTTTGTATGACGCATATCCACTTTTGTCCATTATCAGTCGTAGAAAACTCGATGATTCAAAACATGATAACTTTGTTGTCTGTAGCACATTCTGCAAGCTATAGCATTGTACTACCCATAAGGAATTTCATCCATCATGGAAAACCCTAATTTTCAAAAGTTACTCGTATCGTCTCAACTTAGGCTACGATGGTGTCTAAACCTTGTCGTTGGTCTGATAGCCTGCATGCCTTTAAACACCCTTTGGAGCTATGCAATGGGGGACCCTTTAGAACTGGCAGGTTTAACCACGCTGACAGGTCCAGGGCGATGGGTCAGACGAAATTAGACACCCTGGTCCTCCAGGCTGCGGATTGGGGGATGGGGTAACAACCCCCCGCGTCCAAAATCCAAAT
>Ga0126336_10002549_pt1 | contig 10424 bp, 7 predicted proteins | sample SidCmetagenome_FD_92530 | JGI IMG/M metagenome (GOLD analysis project Ga0126336, IMG submission 92530) | Coral microbial communities from El Islote,Puerto Morelos, Mexico - Siderastrea C C metagenome | ecosystem: Host-associated > Invertebrates > Cnidaria > Coral | place: El Islote,Puerto...
CAGTCAGTCAGTCAGTCAGTCAGTCAGTCAGTCAGTCAGTAAGTCAGTCAGCCAGTCAGCTAACGAGTGAGTGAGTCAGTCAGTCAGTCTGTCTGTCAGTCAGTCCGTCGCTCTCTAAGCTTAAAGGCTTTAATCTTAATAAACGGTGATTCTTGTCACTGAAAAACTTCCAAACATTCTCGAAACATCTACTCTTCACAGCTTGATTGAGATTACTGAGAAACAACAGCAGGATTTGGAGAAAGAGGCAAAACGATCGCACTTGGCATTGGAAAAAGCTCAAAAAACAACAGAGAAGCGAGAGAGGGCCTACAGAGCAAAGATAGAAGCTTTAGAGAAACAGGTAACATGTTCATAGCACAAGGTTACATTCAAACTTTCACACCTTTCTTTGACATTCTAATTTATTTTTCTTGACTTCTATACCAATGAATGAACCCGCTTGACGGGCGCAGTTTATGGGGATATTTTGTTTCTCACTGACTCTTAATAATTAATTGCATGCAAACACTAAGAGCGCTACTTACGGCTTTAGACGACTTGTTTGCATCGTTTTGGCTACTTTCTGATTTCTGTGAGGTTGTCAAGTTCCTTTTCACATACGACAGTAGGAAACTACGCCACACTCAGTACTGGCTTGTATCTTGATCGTTCTGTTGAAATAAAATTCATCAGAAAGTCGTGATGAAGATATCAAAAGGTTTCCCAAACAAACAAAAAAGCTTAATCAAGGCCCATCACCAGGAAAGTCCAAAGGCAAGGTAATTTTGCAACGACGTTTTCACAAGTTAAGCTACTTCTAAATAAACCTTCAATGCGACTTCTGAAGCACATCGCAGTCACTTCACATCACGCTAACAGCAAATCACGCGACTCCAGTGACTTCGCACCTTCCAAACCGGAATGACAAAACAGTAGATCACCACGCTAAGGCAGTATCAAGGTTTTTTAAAGTTAGCAGGGCGAAGTGGGTTTGAATATTTTACTTTTTGTTTGAACAGTAAGTACACACTAATCTTTTCATTGACATTTCAGGTTTCAGTCCTTAAGAACGAGCTACAGAATGAACGAGAGGAAAAGAAAATACAGACCAGTAAAGCTGCAGTCAAAAGCGACGAAATAAGAGAAGTTCGGCAGTCGCTAGGAAAATCACTGCAAGCTGTCGAAGAGGATGCAAACAACCTTCGAAGTATGCTCGGAAAATCACTTCGGAAGATCGACCGGTACACCGAAGCTATCCGACGAAATGAAGTTCAGCCTCCAACGACTGACACAGACGGATCGACAGTGGACGCGTACCCTCGGCAGCCAATCGATAGATCATCGGAGGAGGCAAAATACCTTCGGTCATCAAAGCGACGTACGAGGTCAGCTTCACATATGAACTTGAAACAGCGCGACAGGACCCTCGGTATGTCTCCTTCGGCTCACGAACCATCATCGGACAACATCATTAATCACTCGGAAGTGGTTCGGGAAGATTTGGCACCGGAAGTAACGGCTGACATTCAATCCCCGCTGAGGAGATACAGAAGACCTAGGAAATCTGTAAATTCAATGAGAAGTCAATTGCCATTTTCATAATATAGAATGTACATTAAGTAGATCCCGTAGAATTCATCTCTATAACACTACTAAGTACAAAATAAGGTCGGACCGTCCAAGCATAATTATTTATTTTTATCATTGGAAATCAAGATACTATCACACGAGAAAAAGTTTCTTCACTGATTTAATAAACGACAAGCAACCATGCACATCTTCCAGATAAAATATCACCCAGATACGCTACAGGCCTTAATTAACCTTATAGTGTACTTCTCGGCTTGGTACCAAAACATCTTAAACTTTTAGTCCGAAGCATACAGAACTGTGTTTTTTTTTTCTTTTCTCAAGTATTTCCCAAATTGAATTGTTCATTCCGTATCCTACACGCAGTTTTCAGTTGCAGCCTACAACTAATCCAAATTAAGTCAAAGCATTTCATAATCGTCGCGATTTTTTCTCCTCTCGTTTGACCAAATATAAGACTGAAGAGTGTGATTGCTTGGACTTAGGCACCATACATGTTGTATTAAAATACGGTCGTGTGACACCTGAGAATTTTTATTCATGCATTAATTTTCGAGAATGCATATTTGACCAGCCTGCGAGCAGACAACCCTGTTTAGAGGTCGTCTGCGACCAACAAAACCAAGGCTTCCTTCTTTTTTGAATTTCTCATACGGTGTCATAATCAAACCTGCGCGCCCTCGTTCCTTTTCTTTCCTTCGTTCCTCCCTGCCCTTTTTCGTTATTTCTCTGAGTTTCTTTCTTGAAAAAAGCCTCTGCGGAAGGAAAGTTATAATACAGGCCTCCCTCCAAGATAGTAAGAACGCGAAATCTGAAGATGGTTGACGGGTTGAGGCCGGGGGGAAATGGGGGGGGGGGTACGGTGCAGGGGTGTCTTAAGTTCCCACTTTCCTCCTGATTTATCCCTGGTTCCCGCCATTTCGCTTTGTCTGTTGTTAGACGTTACTCTTTATCCTTCCCGCTTTTCGCTGCCTCCCCCCCCTCCCACCCCATCAAAAAGCGTCTTATCCCGGTTCAGCTAGAGTAGCCAGCGGATTATGACATAGACTGCGAGCAGTCTCTCTTTTGCTCTAAAATCCCTGCCGGAGGAGCGGCGAGAAAGCGAGTGCGATATTCGAGCCACGAGCCGCGAGTAGCGTGGGCTCACTCTCCTCGCTCGCTCACTCTACCCGCCCACGCTACTCGCGGCTCGCGGCTTCGCCGCTCGCCGCTCGAATATCGCCCTCGTGACTTTGCCGTTCATCCAGCACGGATTTTAGAGCAAAAGAGAGACTGCTCGCAGTCTAATTATGACAAAAATTTCTCTTCTCTTTCTGTTTTTGCCTAATCAAAATCTTTTGTACTCAAGGTAATCGCGATCCACTCCAAATTTTCCCCGTCACGCCATCTCTTCTCCGCTTGATATAATCTTTCGCCTGAAGCAAGCTACTTCGATTTCGGTGAAAGTTAGAGGTATTTAGATGAAACATTATGAAGAAGCAATGAGTGGGGTTTTGTTTTGAGTTGAAAAACAGCTGCGTATTCAACCAAAGAGGTATTTGCATTCTCACAATACAAAATGTTGTCAAATGTTCGGCCAATTAATCAATTATGTTGACACGCGATTTTCTACTTATCCAAACACGACAAGTATTCTCGGTGGCTTGAGCGGCGGTTGGTACTGTTGACAGATTTAACTCCTAGGCAACTAAGCAGCCCTGTAGGAATTTTAGCCCTTGCATGTGCATTTTAGAGCTGCCATTACAATTGTAAGTCTTAGAGCAAACTTATCCTCGTTTGAACTGACTTTCAAGTTTGCGGTGTAGCGAACATGGAGGGAACAATCACCGACGAGTGAAGTCTTCGATATACAAGACACAATGGCGGATATTGTAGTCAAGAATGGTTATAACGGGTTTAACAATACCAAGAAGCATACGAACAACAACAAACGAAGACAGTCCTCTTTCCGCAGTAAATTACCGCCGCTGGAAACTCACAAAGGTGATTTTCTTTTGAGTGAGGAGACATCGCTTTCTCCTGTGCTACAACCTTCGATTTCTGGTCGCATCACTGCAACGACGGATATTGTCATTTTACTCGACGACGAGGTCAGGCGAATTGATCAGCTAAGCATAAACTTGGGCATAAAACATCACTACAAAATAGCGGAATACCATAATCGGTTCCATTGTCATAAACAAGGGCGACTGCCAAAGTTAGAGACATCGAAATTCTGGAAGCAGAGTCATAACTGGAGAAAGCGAATGGAAGATGGCACGGGATTTGACCTTCGGAGAAACGATGTCGCCCTCGGAAAAAAATTTGATACTTCAAGTGTCGATTTAGACGGTTTACCAAGAGGACGAAAGAAAATGCTTGAGCCCGTCAATATACCAACACTGGGATGTTCATATAGATTGCCTGTACTAAAGAATCATAAGCAAAAAACAGCGAGGTAACGTCTTGCTTCGGTTCACTTGGTTGGAAACAAGTAACCATTACGTTGTATACTATTAGCTGTATATTGTGACACACTGTATATAAAATGAAAATGCAAAGCGACCAAAGAAAACATTTCTGTACAGATGGTTTACTCTGTTTAAACACTCTCGTTAGTTTATCGTACGAAATCTGTCTTATTTATTATTAAAACGATAGCTATGAAGTAAAGTGCATTTTATAAATGCTGCTTAGCGGGGGAAAGTTTGCGTGTTCAACCTTAAAAACGACTGCGTGGGAGGCTAGTTCAACCTTGAATGCAAAATAAGATGTTTCAATATCAAACCACCATTTGTTTGTGGTGCAATATCACTGTGAATGAGTGAAAAAGTCAAATGGTAATAAAACTTAAAAAAAATTAAAATCAACCGTTTCGTTTCTTGAATGGTGGTCCTAAAATCACGAAATGCGTTTTTGACTTTTTGAGTAAATCACAAAATCACAAAGGTGTTTATAAGTTCTAAAATGTCTAGGTAGAAATCCTATAGTTTAATCATTCAAGGTTTACTTCGGCTCTGTTTATTGCGCTGCACTCTGGTGATTGGAACTTTTTGGATCTGCGAATGAAATCCTTCTCAACCGAAATGAATGTTGTTGTGCCTTCTTTTTCAGATTTGGTTCTCTTTGTTTTTTAAAATTTGCAACGTCATTTTTTCCGTTTATGTTAACCGTATGTTAATAGTTCTGAGTGAAAGTGTCACGGTAAACCTATGTTCACATGGAAACAAATATGCAAAATGAAAGCACATTAGCACTTTGACAATATACTAGCGGAAAGAAACGAAAATGAAAATCGCTTTTAAATATGAACTCCTTGGTTGACAATATAAGCTATCTTGCATTCTGAAAATCGGGTCCAGATTTTTATTACAATTGCAGGGAGAGTGGTAAAAATATCAAAAGTAGCACAAAATCCGACACTGAACTAGCCAATTCATTTCTCACCAACGTAGTTTCCTTCGATTTAACATGTTTTCAATTTGGCTGGTGTATCATCGCCAATTAAATCCAATCTATTAGAAAGTACGGTCAAACCAGTATTTAAATAATGGTCACCCTTGGGGAATGTTATGTTATGTTACGTAGTGGCTAACTGATCGCTTCAACAGGTTGACCGTTTGAAAAGGGTTCGACTGACTTACAGAAGAAATCAACGAAAAAAACCGATTTGACGTATAGGAATTGGCCCTCGGGAATTGGCTCATAAATTTCCTCATCTCTCTCTGTGATTTGTTAGAAGATGCTCTAACTCGTCGAGTAAATACTGTTTTCAGTAATCAAGTCATGACTTCAGCCCTTTCCCATAACAATTATGTTACTTTCTTGAAATAATGATTAAGAGCAAGAAAAGTGGATGCTACTAAGACCAATATACGTTTATTGTCATGATACCAATATCCATACCTCTGAATACTGTATATGCAACTGAGAAGAACAATTTCGACAATATATTCATCTTATCTATAGTTTCAAATGAAAGAGGAATTTAATTTTTGAAGACACTAGTTCACAAGATCGATTGAAGCTCACAGAGCAGTCGTTTTCACCTGTAGTGTGTACGTTTCATTGGTGTAAAAGAACTGCTTTAATTAGTAATGCAATGGCATTCTATCTACAATGAACGTCCACCCCACCCTCCTTTAGATCAGCTATTGAAGCATACAGTACAAGCATAAGCAAAACGAACAGGCTGTTTGTTCAAGATTGCGCTGTCTTTATGAACAATTCATGGAACAATCGCAAGAAAAACAGACTTGATCGTTTTTCCCTCGCTACATGCTTTCATTTTTGTTGTGTTTATTTCTGGTGAGCATGACATAAGAAGAAACACAACGTCCGTTTTCTTTGCGACTGTGTATATGGTCATGTTCGACACGCTGGTGGCCTCGCTAGCCTATACCGGCATGGGCTACCGGCATATGGTTGTGATGTCCTTACGCCACTTGAGCGAAAACTAACCTCAAGCTCCGTTAAACCCGCAATACTTTTAGACGTTTCACCTAGTATCTATAGTCCATTCGCTGCTCATCTACACGAGAATGACCATTTCATGTATTCTCATTGAATTGAGTAGAGATAATCTGTTCACTTAAACACTCACAGCGTTCCCTTATCAATATGTTTCATATTTTAATTGCCAGGTACTTTTCGTTTACATTATTATGCGTTACACTAACATCGACAGCCAGCCTGTTACGCTTACAAATAATCACTGTTTTTCTCTCAAGGCTTAACAATGGTGAAATATCTGTCACAATTGGTTACGTTTGTTTTACAATATTCCTTGAACAAAATTGTCCAGTTTTCAGATAGCTGGAAACGTTTCTCTCTCGCATCAAAGATTGTCAAACGACAGCGAGTCTTGATCGAGAAACCCAGATGCGCACCCCCGGAAAACCCATAAGCGCAAGGCAAGCATTTTTTGAAAAATTGAGGAAAATTTATACTTTAGCTAATCTAGCTAGGATTATTTCATTCCTGCAAGGCAGCACATCTTACGGCAAATCCTAGCGTATGCCTCACGGAAATCCCGGATTCTTGCTGTGTATATCAGAAAATTCATGGCGGAGTTTGACAGCGCTAAAGTCCTGATCCACATGTGCGCAGGTCCGTTTGGATTGATCAGTGGTTTACCTGTGGCGAATAAGGTGATTATCAAAGGAAACCAACAGGCTGTAAAGACTCCGATGACAATGGCCAACGTGCACGCGACGCGGACCTCCACGCGGGAATTCACATCCACAGAGAGTGGTCGAGCTCTCAACTGGTTTCTTTTCTTCTTTATTTTGTACAGAAATGCCACGATAAGTAGATAGGACATTATAACGATGACGTAACTGAGGCCAAACGTTGCCGCTGCTAGGAGCGCTTTGGGAAAGGATGGCGGAAGGACGACGCTCAAAATGGGAACTGAAATCGGGAATCCCCAAGAAACGACCAGCATAATTTTTAATCCGTATTTGTCCATGATCATTTCGTGGCGTAGAGGGAACACAACGGCGAGGAAACGATCCACACTGATTGCGGCCATGTGTACCACTGATGCCGAGCAGGATAGTCTGGAAAGAATCTTGTAGGGGTGTTCCAGGTTTGTTGCGCAGTCATTGAAGAAGGTTATTTTACTAAGGATTGCTACAACGAGAGGCTCGCACGCTATGGTGACGATTAAATCAGCGATTGCTAAGCTCACCAGAAGGTAGTTTGAACTGCGGCGAAGACGAGGATTCCTAAAAACGGCCACGCACACCAGTATGTTGCCAAACGTTCCTAACACACTAACAATGGTGTTGATTGTGATCAGGGAAATGCTATGGGCTATGGGAAGAGAACAGCCCTCTGTGTACAGGTTAAAAGAGAGGTCACTTGTGTTTTCCAATGAGTAATTCATGGTAGAGTTTGAAGTCGGTTTCGCCTGGTGCCGTGTATCTTCAAAGGCACTAACTTCACCACGAGGGGACAACACTCTAGTTGATTACAAGCGTATGAACTAAACCAAAATGGGTGCGTGTTCGTTTAAGTAATTACCCTCTTGTGTAAGTGCTCTCTCCACCCACTGAAGTTCAAATACAATTTACAACTTGTATATACACTGCACGGAAGTGTGGACAATAAAAGAAGGACAGTATTCTGTGTCCGTGTGGTGATAACATAAATGAAGTACCTCTGAATAAACTGATCAGTTTGTGATATAAAGGGCTCTTGAGAGAAAGAAGACGTTCAAAATCAATGTCAGGGCAAAATCTTTCTCTGTTGTATTATTCCACGTGATTTATGAGTTTATTTGCGTTTTTGACCTTAAAACATCTCGTGACCTTCCATTGGTAATACCAGTTATTTTTACATCCTAGATTCTATAAATTACTGGTTCTTCGAAGCTGTCCAATTACATGCAAGTATATATAGGACACTGTTTTGATGTCAGTAATACGAGGCCGCTATTACAGTCTAATATGTACTGCACTGTTTGTAGTTAAAAGGTACTGCATTTTGTTGTTTTTATTACATTACCTAGCAACCAAATACACGAGTTCCCTCAAGAGCCCCTGCTTTAATTCATCAAGTGTACATTAATTAACATGCGATTAAATATATTTGAAGCAAGGCTAAATCATGTCTTTGTGGCGTCGCTAGTCAATGCACGCTGACAACTTCCGCCTTTGATTGACTACGACTTCCAAGCAATTATTTTGATTCGCAATGTATGAAGGAAATCAAATTTACACTCAATAAAACTTCAAACTTTCAAAACTATATGCACAGTTTCTTCTATCTGAAGCGGCCTTCACACGTCAAACTAATGTTGGCCAACTCCTGTTGGTAAACTAAAATTGGTGTGTGTGAACGACACAACAACATGTTGGCAAACTGTTGGCGAGCATAGAGACAAGGTCTATTTCTCGCCAACAGTTTGCCTACATGTTGTTGTGTCGTTCACACACACCAATTTGAGTTTTGCCAACACGAGTTGGCCAACATTAGTTTGACGTGTGAAGGCCGCTTTAGGCAGACAATGACCGTCAAGCCCACGGTTGCTAGCATGCAAATGGTTGTTACTGCGACTTAATGAGTTAATCGATACAATGAAGTACGTTTTCCCCATCCAACGCATGTGTACATGTGAAGGTGGATCTCTATTGCTGCGCAAATTTTACGTTCGTACGGACATGAATTTAACAGCCTTAACATGCGTAAATAAATTAAGAAGCAATACATGAACGGCTTACATAATTACATAAACGTAAAAAGCCGAGCACCATTCAACTTTGTACCTTTACGTAAGCTGTTCATACAACGTCTCCTATTTTAATTTTTTGTGCACGAAAAGCCAGTTAAATTTATGTCCTAAGTATCAGAAAATTTGCGCAATGGTGGAAATCTACCTCAAGATCGTTTATTTATCATTGGAAGCCTAAGGATATAAGTAGTGCAGGAGAATGAAGTCCTCAGTGAAATCTGAAAGCACGCTTAACGATCAACAGAGGGTGGCTCTGTTTTAGCCTTTACTCCTTACTTTTTAAAAAATGAAAGACTATCAGTATTATGTCATTGGTATTCTACTAGTTTGTATCTTAGCTGAAGATTGACCATGTTGCCATGGTTCCCGCAAAATGCCGCTGCTTCCATTTATGGTTTCCAGATGAAAGTTACGCTTGGCGGTCTTGGTGTTTTAGCTTTTCCATTCCCGCCGGCAGATATACCATCGTTTGAATCAGTTGAAACAATTCATTGCCAGTTATCCAGTTGCTTTTCTATTGCATTGCGTGTATACGTGGTTCTATTACAATCTCGCGTTTTCAGGAAAAAAAATACGGCTTAAGCTCTTATCATTTTGTGGAAATACAGCATCAATTCCTCGGACGTCCAAACTCATGGAACCCCCCTTGGGACTTTGTTTTGTTACTCAAATATTCCGGAAACATTTTACCTTTGTTTGACAGCCTGTTATGTGTTCTACAAGTTGAAGTTAACATTATGAGTTTTCGCGCCTCTGGAGGCTTGTGACGTCACCTAACATGGAGACCAACATGGCCGCCATCTTGGATATTTATTCGGATTAGAATTTATCATGAAACGGCGAAAACTGAAAATGTATCACGTTACCAGGTAGGTTATGATAATATTGAAAACGTTGCTGATTTTTGTCAGATTTTTCATTAAAAAAGATAAAAGTATTAAGATGCACATTTTTCATCCAAAAATGGCGTGACCTCATGCTCTTCATGACGTCTTACCTCGTAACCAATTCTCACCAAACTTTGCCAAAATGTGTCAAAGGGATAAGCGTACAACAACTTAAAACGGCGGGTGCTGATAAAAATCCTCCTGAGGGAATCAAAAGAAAACATTTAGTGGAAGTGGTGACACCCCCCCCCCCAACAACAACAGCAACAGTTAGCTTTATTTGCATGACTACAAATTCTTACAGTATTGCAAAAGCATACAACTCCACAGAAAGAAATAATAATGTAATAAGGAGATAAGAGTTAAGTTAAATTCAGTCTGAACTGATAACAAATTATTGCGTAAATTTAAGCATGATAGAATGGATCTCATCAATTGAATGTTAACAAATAATTATCAGAATTCATTAATTCTTTTGTAACTTCTAATGTAGACAATCGTTTTATATTTGGTAGGAGGTACTCTATTTTCCTGTAAAACCTGTCTTTAAAAATTGAGTATTTAGGACAGTGAAAAAGTAAGTGAATTTCATCCTCAATTTGATTTGATCCGCAAGCAGGACAAAATCTATTAACTCTCGGGATTTGACTATATCTACCAGTTTCAATCATTAGTTTGTGATTACCTATTCTGAATTTCACTAATTCTTTCCTTTCATTTAACTTGCTTGTAAGTTCTAGATAACAAGA
>Ga0126336_10002550_pt1 | contig 10424 bp, 3 predicted proteins | sample SidCmetagenome_FD_92530 | JGI IMG/M metagenome (GOLD analysis project Ga0126336, IMG submission 92530) | Coral microbial communities from El Islote,Puerto Morelos, Mexico - Siderastrea C C metagenome | ecosystem: Host-associated > Invertebrates > Cnidaria > Coral | place: El Islote,Puerto...
TACAGTAAATTAATCACTTTACAATGGTATAGAGAAAATGGGAAATCCAAAATTTATCATTTGAAAAATATCCCAAATATTTAATATCTACAGGACAGGATCATTTGATGTACAGTATCAAATAATTTTCTGTGACAAGACCTCTCTGAGCTCAGTATTCATACTAGCTGGCATGGGTGGAGTCGCACGGTGGAATTTACATGGTGTTAGGTTGGTGTTTTGCTTTAACAGAGCTGATCCAGAATACAAAACACGTGCAGGAGGCGTGTCTGCAGGCTCCACAGTGGCAGCTACAGAGATGTGACTGATGTCTGCTGCTGACAGCATGGTTGGAGAATGTTCATTACCACCTTGCTTTACATGCTCCGTCTCCCTTGCAGCTACCTGAATGTTTACAAGTAATCATGATAGTTATCGTTAACACCTTTCCAAATTTCATAGAAAATTATGTACTATTAAACAAAACCTGGTGTTATTGTAACTTGAAATTATTCATTACAATCAACAAATCCTTTTCCATTTCAAATTATAAATTCAAAACATACCATATTACTTGATACTGAATAATTGTCGAACACCAAGTTGTACACCAATTTTGTACACCAAACTCTTGCTAAGACTCACAGAAATGGCAAGAAAGTAACTTCTTGTAAATTTGTTACATGGATGTAATTGCTACATGCAGCTAGTTTAAAAATGCTAAAATAACTGTTAAATAAATGCAGTAAAATATACAGAAGGCAACTTCATGAGAACAGAGGGAAGATGACATGTAACTACTTACAGTGTTCTTAGAGCTGGCTTGATGTCTGTTGCGTGGAGAGGATGAGAAGCAAGTTGTTGCACCAGAAGAGTGTCTGGAAATAAATTCAAAGCTTGGATTAAACAATCATGACTGAGCTTTTATTTAACAATGGCATTTTAGTTTGTTAACAAATGATAGATAATGAGCTGGAAGCAACTGGCCAGGGGTAAATTGTCTTTAACATTCAAGTTGTTCCAACTTAAAAAAAAAAAGAAACTCATTTAATTATTTAAGTAGTTAGTATTTTTGTATTTTTAATTTGCAGTTGGTACCTTCTTCTGACCCTTCTACGTGGTGCAGTAATCTCTCTGTCATTCACTGGTGATTCAAACACTTCACTGTACGCAGGTGACGACACACTTTGATCACTTGGGGATGGTACATATGACATGGTGTCAACAACCTTTACATGCTCTGTTTCATTTGACAGCAAGACCCTGCTATGCCCAGGCTTGACTACAAAAACAGCACACTAAATGTCAAGGTTATCTCAAATGAACAAATTGTCAACAATTTCGAACTGATCTAAAAAATTTTTGCAAAATTGCCTGTTATTGAAGAATTCCAGAATACTTTTTCTGATGAAAAAAGACTTGCAAAGAGCAGCTTTGCTGATCAATCATTTTTGGAAACCAAACATAATAGATGCATTTAATAAAGAAAAGAATCAATGAATAAGAGCAGTTTTCAATCAAGTGTCAGTGTGCAGCAATCTAGAAACTATCTATACCCCATGGTTGTTCATTGGAAATTTTAAGGGGGGGAGGGGGTCTCAAAAGCCAAAATTTTTAACGGAAAGTATAAAGCTAATTGTGGAATTTCCAGAGGGGTGGGGTGGGGGTACAAACTATAAAAAAACACATCCATGGGAGAGGAATGGATAATTTAGGAACCACACACTGAAACAAAACCAAAGAAATCACTTTGACCAATCACAAGAAATGCATCCAAACAAATGAATTAACCAATCAGAACTTGACGCGTTAAACAAATTGTGACTTGCCTGCATCATTTTTCCCACAATTAACACCAACTTCAAACCAACCACTTCTGAATGGTTGAGGAAGTGATGCAGTCACATTTTGTCAGGGTTTGTTAACCAATCACAGAACAACAAAGCACATGTAAAGCAGAACCAAAGCAAATGCATATCATTTCTATTAATTTAACGATTTCAATATTCAACTAAAACTAATTGACTAATCATGCACTACAGGCACTTCAATTGTACTAGTCACTCATACCCATGTGGCTCAATGGTTTTGAAGGCATCAGAGGTTTGATAGGTGTGGTGAACATCTGAGTGGAGGCTGATACAAGACGAGGATGACTGATCCCCTGAGAATTGGTCATGTCACTCAACAGTGCTCTCCTGTAGTCAAAATATAGGTTAATATATATAACATATATATCCTAAAGTTTTGTTTTTGGGATGAGCATGCTTTTGAGCACAGCTCAGTCCTTTGCCATCATTTCCAATGATTGTGTGTATGCAGGTGGACAGATTTTTTAGGTAGCAGCCAGAGTACAGTTCAAACATTCCACTCAGAGTACATGTACTTGTGACAATGACTTCCCCAAAGAAATGTGAGTCATTGTCACAAACAGTCCTTTTCAGACTACACTCATCTAGAGGATCATACTTAACCTACCAGGCACTGAGCCATCAGAGCCTGTTCCACTTCTATGTATATTTGGAAACTAAAAGTTAGTTTTCAATTGATTAAATATTTAATTTTGTCATCAAATGTATCACTCCCAGCATTTCTTTATACATTTTCACCATCAAACTTACTGTTGTTCACCAAAAACCATGAAGTGCTGACCTTTTAATTGCAGGTGAAGCTGAGAAGGGTTGGGAATCTAATGGTCGGCGCTTGTTGTACAGCCTAAGGCTCATCCTTTGACTGTTACGAGCCACAAAATTCTCTAGCTCAAGGTCATCTGCAGAAACATTGAAACTACAATGATATAATACAAGCAAACTGAGTACTAGATATGTTCAATTTAGCTGTAAGTACTGTGAGTATACATAATTTACTTTAGATACGTGTGTCTAAAAAATGATCCATGTAAAGGTGCAGATTCATAAATGGATTGTTGTTACCTTTTCGATCCACACCGTTGTTCTCAAGATGGTATTTATCCTTGTTTCTCATAAGTTCAGCTTTTACACTTCTGGAACGTCTGTGTGGATGCACTGGTGTTTTAGAGGACGAGTTTTTGAACTTGCTGAGACTTTGGCCCAAACCAGATACAAACCCTAAGGTAAACATAATTATACCAGCTGTGAATTATAGATGAATGATATAAGTTCATCATCAGTTGACTATTGAGCTTCTGTAGGTTGTTCTTCACTTTTTAATGAAACAAAAAAGTGCTACATGTATATCCCTGACACCCCTTGCCTCAAATAAGCACTCTCCTGTGAGGTCCAAAATAAAACCAGGCTGTGTCACAATTGATAAATTCATTTAAACATAATTTTTTGTGTTTATTTTTTACAGAGTCATAGTAAAGAGAAACTGCAGCATCTGTTGCTCTCAGTTTGCAATGTCTAGTCTGCATGGCAATTATTATACCAGTCACCGGAAAACAAAGCACAGCAAAATGTACCTTCCCACCAAAACCCTGTTAGTATTAATTTAAGGAATTACTAGTGATTTCTTTGGTCACATTGATGAGGTTGTTAATACATTTAAATAAGGATTTATTTGTTCACACTTGTCTATTAAGTTTGTACGTACCAGATATTGATCCGCTTCTTGTTCTTTGTCGTGACTGCCTCTTGCTGCCTCTTCTTAAGTTATTATCATTGTCCAGTTCATCACTTGATGATGTCAGGCCGTCAACTAATTCATCTCCAATCGTCTTTGCACGCTCATAAATGTCCTCACTCACTAAACCAATTTTATCAGCATTCTTTAACAGAATATCAATAACAGTTGTCTGCTCCTTCAGCTGCTTTTCAGAGGCAGTACTGTTTCCTTCTTTCTTTGTGTTGTGTATCAGGTTTGGTGTCAGGACAATAGCCAGGTTAGTGGTTCCCATTTTACTCTGCTGTGAGCAGGATGCTACTTTGTCAAGGAACCTCATGGTGAACTGTAAAGCAGTAAGATGTGCAATGGGCAGGAGAAGACACAGCAGTAAAATAGCCTCTACCTGGTCACCTTCATCTTCCAAACGCTGGCCCTTAAGAAAGCAGTCATGGAGATGGCTTGTTAAAAGTGGTTCTGGCAGCTGTCTAAAGAACTGTTTTACCAAGCTTGCAACATCGTGAGGCTGCACATTTTGAATTTCTTCTCCAAGTTCAACTCTTTGCTGTAAATAAACAGTTACACAGTTTGTTTTAGACATATTGAAAATCATAACAAGATTTTGAGCGTTCTCTGGTTGAAAATTTTAAAAGTTTGAGCTTACGATTGCCAGTCTGCAATCACTTGTCAAAGATTGCAGACTGGCAATCGAAGGCTCAAACTTTTAAAATTTTTAACCAGAGAACGCTCAAAATCTTATTATGTCTTACCCTGGATACTCGTCCATTTTTAAAAATATTGAAAATCATTGTTTGTACGTTGTTAGCTGCAGTCTTGATCCTTACCTTGAGCACCTTTTGGCGTTGAATTGACCCAGACTTTCTAAACAGACCCTCTGTTGATAAATGTTGCTGTAGGAAATTTGCAGAATCCACCAAGAATCTAAAAAAAAGGTTTTCAAAAAGTTTTCAGTTTCATTAGTCAAGAGGAAATTGTAATTAAAAAAAAAATGCCCAAAAGGGTTTTATAAAAAGACACGCTTTATGAAATGAAACAAGAAAAAAATGTTAAATTGGCTGTTAGAAACAAAAGGAACTAAGATACAGTAACAAGAGCACAAAGCCACCATACATGTACATGTAAAAAAAGGGACAGGCACAATGAGAGAGTATGGGATGTTCAGATCAGCACCAGCACCGTGTCACCTCATTAACCTTCCATCCCCCACCACTGCTTTTCCATTTCTCATTGTTTGGATTTATCTTCCCACAACATTTGGAAGCAAAATGAAAAAATGATGTTAAAGGAGACAATTCACCTTATAGTGTAGATACACTCTACACTGTAGAACCTACTGCAGCAGCAGTTTTGTTCTTATAATAATTATAATTATTACTTACTTAGGTACACTGCAGTAGAAATCTTCTCCCACATTGACAGACGTCACCTTATCCAGGCAAACACCAAATACTCCACTCTTGTTACTGTCAACAGAAGACTGTAAAGTAGTGACAGTTTTGATGATCAAGGCTAGGGCTTTTGTGGTAGACTTATGTGTTGGCAGGTGAAGAAGTATTAAAACTTCTACTCAAAACTGTCCAATTTGTTGTTCTGTTACCATCCAGGAAGTAAGACAAATTTGAAATAAAAATACTGGTTTCTAACAAGCTCTCAACTGGTTTGCTTAAAGCTTATCCATTCTGTAAATTATGTCAGTGCATGGGCAGGCTACAATATGCTTGCAAACTAGTTGCAAGCATAAAAAAGTCTTTCCTTTCATTAGTTTAAGCTGAAGATAAAATCTTAAACTTAATTCTTGATAGGCACTGAAGAGAGGTATAAAACAATAGACAGTCACTCAGAATGGCATTAAGGTGGCCATGGCCACTTAACACATGTCATCTTATAGAGGTTTTGTAGTGGCCGCTTAATAGAGGTTTGACTGTACAGGCACAATGATGGCAAAGGAATTCACTTCTAATTTTTTTAGACCACTTAAATGTGCCGTATTTACTCGAACAAGCGCCGTGGCGCTTACGTAATTTTTTGCATTTCAGATGTGGCGCTTATTCGAGGGTGGCGCTTATTTAAAATTGGAAAGAAAAGAAATCTTTTCTTTTAATTTTGTGGTATATTTTCTATCTGTAAGAAAATTTTACAGTAACTAACAGAAGCATCTTTTGATTGTCACCATTCATCTCTTCCCGCACTTTAACAAAATGTCACTAAAATTGAAAGCAAGGAACAGATTGAAGTGCTCGGTCTCCTAGTTTAAAATGCTTATTCTGGATGGAGAACTTAATGGGTGAGCAGTAAATTATAGTCACTTTGAATTGAAGGACATTGCTTTTGATGAAAGGAAATTTCCAATGGTGTTTGAGAGTTGCTTTGTAGCGGTTTTTTAGTTATACGGAATTGCTCAAATAAGCGCCGCATCGGGATAAACTCGAACTGTTTGTAACTTCCTCTGGTGCGTAACTCGCTGTATGTGCACAATTCATGTGCTGGTCGCATGCACAACTACTTGCAAACGTACAAAAGGGTGTAGTAATACCCTACTGATGTATTCGCCTGATCCATTAGCCCACAAAATTCACATCTGTCGGCAAGTGAATATCATACACAGGTTGTAATCAAAATTAAGCAAGTTAATGGACATCCAGCCAGCTAACTGTCGCAGATTATAAACCACCGCTGTTTTTAGCAATGATTTCGTGCTGGATACCGGTTACCCGTTAAAAACGACCATTTTTTAAAGACATAACGTATGTAACGTTTATACCAGTAACTTGGTCTTTTCTGTTTTCCAAAAGGAATCATCACGATACAATGAGTTGAGGAAGCACGAGGAAACAGCAAACGTTTCTGTTCCTGACAGTACAAGTGTGTTTGTGTTCTGTTTCTGTGCATCGCACTACATGTAGTTTCATTATACGCGTCTCTTTCTTTGCACGAGCTGCCTTCTTTGCGGATACACCCTTACAAAGCCTTAAAAGCTTGTTTTCCAGGTAATCTTTAAACAAGCAAAGTAAAGCAGTGACTAAAAATGTCGGCCATAGGAGCACGTAAGCTTAAGCATAAACAAAGAAACCTTTCAGCTTACTTGAAGTTTGCCGCCTTTCTGCTTTGGTACTTTGATGCCCAGAGTCTTCAGGTAACGCCTCACGACAAATCGAACATTGTCTTTAAAATCGATAGAGGATAAGTCCTTCATTCTTGACTTTTAATTTGCAAAAGGTAAGAAAAAAGTTACTTCTCATCGATAGCAAAATTCGAATACCGTGCCCAACCGCTCAGGATTCTGATTGGTTAAACGACTGATAAACGAACTCTGAGCGAAAATCAACGAACGCTGAACGAGGAGTGACGAAAAATCCCGAATGTAAATATAAGTGAACGTGACCGGATGGTGGGCCGGACATACGTAATATTGGACGTTGTCTGAGTAGGTCGTATATAGAAAAATTGAGAAGCAGAGTTTTCCGAAGTTCCTGTAACAAGATCTATGTAAACTTACACTGTGACGCGTTCATAAGAGATCAGTGGCAAACTTTAATTCGCTCATTGTGATAGTGATATCGCATATGATGGGTATTTATAGCTACAAGGATAATTTATTTTTCTAGAATATGCTTAATTTTAGCATTTTTTTGGATTCTTGTTCATCAAGATGGCGAGAAGACGCGAGAGAAGGGACAACTGTTATTTTATGTGAACCTCGAGTTTGTGCTTGATCACAAATGCCTCTGAAAATGACTAATTTAAAGTAAGTTCAGAAATTTGTTGCTTTTCAGGATATCCGTTAAAACTGGGGCGCGCGAACTTACTCGCGCATAACTTCGTGTTCATTTTCTTCGACGCTGTTTTGGTTTTGTGTGTGATCACCCGTCTGGAAACCGAATAATGTACAATACAAGGCTTTTATACATCAATGAAATTGTTATTCTGATAGTGAAAGTTCAGCAGACGACGTGAAGTCGACGACTGATGAACAAGCTGAAGATGGTGGTGGCGAGTTTATCAGTTGTGAGGCCAAAGAACAGGGAGAGCGTCTGTGCGCTGCTTCTTTGGACAAACTTGTGGACTTGTGCGCTGAAGAATTCGGTAAGGTTGTAGTAGCTCGCTATAGTGTTTATTTAAGGTTCAAAGTTATTATTGTTTGCAAATTTGTTGTTTATTTTCACACCTGGTTGTGCATTCAATCATAGTATTGTTTACAGTTAAGCTTGTTGATGTTCGGCATGCACTCCCTCTTTTGTTTTGGATATGTCTTAATTTAGGCACACAGTTCAACATTATATTGGACCTTGGACCAACACTGTCAGTGTGTCATTCTACAAATGGGCACAAAAAATAAAAGTTGTATTCAGTGTACTGTTATGACATGCATCTACTGGCGTTTGTATATGATTTTCTTTCTGGGTGCCGTACCTCTCATGTGCTGTACCAAATACATTTTCGCTCCAAGGTCAAGCGGCTAGCTTTTCGTTACCCTGAGATTGCCTAATTGAATTCTGTCCAAAAAAACTGATTTGGACACTGTTCCACTGCCAAATAACTACATACTACTTGGTACGGCACATGAGAGGTACGGCGTCTGAACTGGACCTTACAGTTATGCAGTTAAACCTCCCTGTGCCATCATGTCTCTCTGAAGTGACCTCTTGTCCATTAGCCCGGGGCCATTACACCAAATATACCATATTTTAGGGCTCTTGTGCACACCTGTATCTTGTTTCGTTGCAGTTTTTAAACTACTATAATGTTATTTTAAGCATTTTCCTTCCAATGACCACCATCCCTATATAATTTATATCACATTCAAATGCTCCTTTTTCAAGATGTGTTTTTGTCAAATATAAGCATCCCTACATGTATAAGTGTAGGTGCCCCTTTCCCGGCGAATGTCCTGGCATGTCTTGAAATTGTTGTCATTTACGATACTTTAGCAATTGAAGAAGAAGTGTATTGAGTAGACTTTCAATGCTGGCTTACTTAAATGAAGGTCCTTCTAATCAAGACTGTCATTTAGGCAACTAAACACTAGATGACCAGCTACTCAGGGTTTGAAAATGGCTCAGATTACAGAAATAAGATAACAGTTATGGGGGACTTTTTTTTCTTTCTAACTGGCCACTTTCCTTGTGGAACCATTTGGTGGTGTTTGTAAGCTGACCCAGTTTTCTTGACAGTAACCTTAAAGTTTGGCATGAATAAAAAGAAAACAAACAAACAAAGCAGAGAAGTCAACTGAAGTAGGGATATGTATATATATCCAAAAAGTTGTAAGTGATTAAGAACTTGGAGTTTTAAGTCCTAAGTTTTAAAGTTCTATTTTAAGTTCTCAACATTTGATTTTTAATTATTAAAAAACCTTCAATTATTCTAAACTTTAATATAATTTGATATTAAATCTGAAATAGTTCAAGAATGCTTCTGTACGTGTTGTATATCTTTTGAAAACAGTTATAAGTAGATAAAACTTTTAACCCAGGATTATGAATTTTGTCAGGCAATTTGATATTCTTACAGCTTGCAATACGTGTTTGGTGTCAGAAGGGTAAATCCCACTAAATATGTGGTTTTGGGACCTTTTGGCTTCTGAAAGGAATTTTTTGATGAGAAAAGTAATGTTAAATAGTAAATTTGTTATTATAGTGGTAAACATTTCATGAAAGGGTTGAATGAAGTTGTATTTAAGTACATTACTCATTTAGTCATGAGCATGAATATAACAGTTTGTGCAGTATATATGACAGGAAGAGTGGTGAATAGGGGTCATGTAACTGCGTGGTCAGTTGTCAAGCTGGCTAGCTAACTGCAGCACGTCTTCTGGCTCAACAACTTCTTCCTGCCTTTTCAGTGTAGCGAAATTTCACACAAATTTGTAACTTACATTTTCTTTTGAAAATATGACTTATGACTATTTATCTTTCAGATGTAAAATGCCATTGATGTTACATTTTAAAGCTTAATAATTATACTGGGCAATTGGAGAGGCATAATTTACCTAAGCCCTCCCTCTTCCTAAGGGCTAACTCTCCCAAAAAATCTAGTCAATGAAATTCATGCCCATATTATTTGAGGTGTGTTTCCCAAGCAGATACATGTATGAATTTCTTTAATGTTATTTCTAACAGATAAAGATGTGAATAACTCAACAAAAGGACCATTTCTTTCAAAGTGTGTGTTCATGACGTACAGTTGGTTCATTTCCTCAGAAGACCTTCTTAAAAAGTTTATGCAACAGTATCCTTGTCACTAATATATTAAATTATTGCTACGTGCATACTGTTTTTTCCCTAACTCTAACCACATGTAATACGACAGGTCAGGTGCCACCATTTCAACTACCGGTAAAATTATCAGTTACATTTTTTATTTATTTATTATCTTTTATGTCACCTTTTATAATTGTGTTATTTTGCTATTTTCTAATGATAATGCTTGTTTATAACTTTCTTGGTCTTTCTTTGTGTGTGTGACTTGTACAAGTTTTGTATTTATGTTTACTCTGACTAATGTTATAGTTACTCTGACTAAATATTATGAAATGAATAAATTATTGTACTCTAGATAACTCATATTTCCTTGTTATTGTTTCTTAACTCACTTGATTTCATCAGTTACTCTGATCATTCAGTCTTAAATGACGAGAACCAGAGAAAATACAAGACTAGCATTTGTTCAGCTGTTGGGTATGTACCTGTAATTCAACTAACATGTTAAATACGAAGGTTAGAGACTTTCTTATAAAAGGAATGAGTGTGCTTTTTGTTTAACCAGTTTTGGTGTGGTAAAGCTTAATGTACTGAGATCTAACATGACTACTGTTACAGTTATCTCAGTACCTTTTGCTGTGA
>Ga0126336_10002551_pt1 | contig 10423 bp, 17 predicted proteins | sample SidCmetagenome_FD_92530 | JGI IMG/M metagenome (GOLD analysis project Ga0126336, IMG submission 92530) | Coral microbial communities from El Islote,Puerto Morelos, Mexico - Siderastrea C C metagenome | ecosystem: Host-associated > Invertebrates > Cnidaria > Coral | place: El Islote,Puerto...
CCCTCCAAGAAAATAGTTCAAGGCTACATTGTGAACACGGATCCACACGATCAACCCGGTCAACATTGGTTAGCTGTATGGACCGATCAGAACGTGTGTGAAGTCCTGGACAGTTATGCGTTGCCGTTGGAAACGGACCAGCAAGCGACCCCGTTGAGAGGGTGGATTGTGAGACATTGGAAGTATGTGGTGACCAATGGCAAGTCCCTTGAAGCCATCAATAGCAAGAGTTGTGGAGATTATGCGTTGTTGTACTTAAAAGCCAAAGCCCGTGGATGCACCTTGCAAGACTTTTTAAATGACTTTTCCGATTACGATTATGTAAGCCACAAAGTGGGTCAAAGAATCAAACAGCTTATTGTTGGCCAAGAGACAATTTGGCACAAAGTGTGTTGTAGCCCGTATCATCAACGTTGTTGTTAATAAAAAGGTTGAAAATGGACCCAAGGTGTGTCATTCTTTTCGTGTCGTCCATGAAAACGGGAAAACCTTTTCGCTTTCACACCTCTTCCTCCATTTTGGTGGGGGGTCCTTCGGGGTGTGGTAAAACCGTGTTTACGGAAAAAGTCTTGTTAGAGAACAGGGACTTGTTTGAAACCCCTCCGACCCAAGTGCATTATTGTTATGGAGCGTGGCAAGACCGATTTCAACCCATGCAAGATCGTGGCGTGGTGTTTCACGAAGGGATTCCCGATCATCAAGCGTTGGTGCAATGGTTTCCCAAAGGGCAAAGGGTGATGGTGTTGGATGATTTGATGGATGAAGGGAGCCATGATAAACGCGTGTTGGATTTATTTACCAAACATTCTCATCATCAAAACGTGACAGTGATTTACTTGTGCCAAGACCTGTTTCCTGTGGGCAAATATGCCAAAAGCATTTCCCGCAATGCCCATTACATTGTGGCTTTCAAGGACCCGCGGGATCAATGGGAGTCCGCAATGTACTGCTTCAATCGTTTCCCACCACCTGGAAAGACAGTTTGGACACCTTTCATCAGGTCACCACTTGACCTTATGGGTATTTGGTCTTGGAGTTACACCCAGTGTCGTCCGATCAACAACGATTGTTGAGTCACCTGTTAAAAGACGAAGGATGGACGCGGACGTATCAAAAGCGTCGTAGCAGCGATTCGAACTAGAAAATGTCCACCCCGCTTTGTTTTTGGATTGGTTGGGAAATACCCAGGAGACGACGAGGCCCGAGTCGAAGGTTACAGGGATTGCCTCCCTCCTTGTTTTGGATTTGTTGGGAAAAAATCGTGAGCGATTATTTTCACAGCATGCGTTTGGACGACATGGATTACCGGGCAATGCGAGAGGTATATAATTTGATTCGAACCCGACGAGGCCAAGCCATTGACCGTTTCATCGATCGTTACAACAAAACGTATTTTCGTGAACTGGTGTGGACCTTAGAAGAGCAGGCATGGCAGATGGTGATGGATCACGACGTCCTCGCAAGCTTACGCAACCGTTTCACCTGCAGGGGTAGGCACGACCACCACCAATCAAGTCTCGCCGGGGACCCTGCAAGACATTTTGGATACCGGGGACTAGTCGTTGATCGACCAAGCGATGGATCAAATGGGCGTCGATGACCTCACCGCTTATTTGGAATCTCTCCCATCCCCCAGCGCTTTTGGGGCCATGTCCCCCGCCGGGGTGGAAAGTCAAGCGTCCCAAACCCCTTCGACAGGTGCCCAAACACCACATCGCAGAAGTCCTCGTTTATCTTCGGGAGCTCGAACCCCTCGTAGTTGGGGGAGTGCTCGATTATTGGCAGCCGCAGGAGCTGGTGGAGGTGGTGGTGGTGGTGGAAGTGGAAATGGTGGTAGTGGTGGCGGTCGACGCAGTACCCCCGTGGAAGACCAGGACGAGGACGACGACCACGACGCCCTCAACCCTCTCCCTTGTTGCCTTGCACCCCATCCAGATCGTCTCAACAAGCGACACCCCCTAGAACCTTGAACCAAGCAGTTTTACAACGTCGTTTACGTATGTTAATGCAATATCAAGAACAGTTCGCTCAAGGACGGGAAATTGCTAATGTCACCATGACTAATAGAATCGTGTCCAGCTATAAACAGGGAGGACGTCCCAGCGTGCAAAGCACTTCGTCCCGGTTTTCCTCTTGAGGAGATGGCTTCCCCCAAGAAAAAACCACTGTCTTTATTGAATGTCTTTATCCAAAGTCAATTGTTTTAAATTCAAACCGGAACTTTTACAACGCATGGATTCCTTTTATGCTTTTTACCACAAACAATGGTGGTGATATCGAAAAATGCTAAATCATTTCAAGTTTTACAATGCCTTATTCAACGGACTGGCTTTACTACTGATGGCCGCTGGGATGATTGCAGGACCCATTTTGGAAAACAGTACCTTGGTAGCGTGTTTGGCCGCCGTGAGCACGATAGTCAAAGGATGGAACGATTTTAAAAAATACCAGTTCAAAGTGGACATGAGTCGGTTTGCTTTTACTACCTATGGCAAAGCCTTGATTGAATTGAGAACCGATGTGCGTGTTATTCCCTTTGAGGGACTGGAATGATTTTTGATCACGATGAAAACGTTGGATGATACCATCATTGATTTTACACCTCCGTTACCCAAACGTTGCGTGCAAGAATACTACCGTCAGTTTTTTTACCAACCCGTGGATGCCCAATGCTACGTGGATGGATGTCATCGTCCTTTGATGTCCAAAAGTTATTGGACGGAAAAGGATAAAAAGCGAAACCGTCACAGCCCAACGCTCCTGTATTCAATACCATGGCCGTCAGAAGAAAACGAAAAAGAGGAAAAAGAACGAAACGACGACGACGACGACAACAAGGAAGTGGATGGTGACAAGATTTGAAACGAAATACCCTTCAAGGCTATAAAGAGACTCGTGACCTCATCAAGCAAAACAAAGCCCTTCAGCGTTTGTTGACGAACAGATGAGATCATCCAGGAGAGAACAAAGGAAACGACAACGACGACGTGCTCGTCAAAAAGGTGGTTTTTTGAACGTGATGGTCCCTGCGTTGGCGGGGTTGGGTAAAGCTGTGGCTCTGGAAACGGACAAACGTATAAAAAGCTATATCAATAAAGCCAGGCAACGTCATCGTCGTGGTCGTGGTAGCCGGTGATATGAAACGTCTTCGACGTCAATTACCGTTTTTACGGTCGGTGTTAAAGGTCGGTGTACATCGATTCAAACGTCAAGAACTTTTACAAAATGCCAATGCGGATCAAGTCAATGCCCTGAGTAAACTGGTATTGAATCTGTTGAAAAACAACATTCCCGTCACACTCCCCATCATGGCTCAGCTTCGACCCTATAAAAAGGTGCTACGCGACCTGGGTCGTCGCCAGCATTTGGTGAAAAAACGTCGTCAGTGGTTCGTCTCGCAAAAAAGTCGAGGGTTATTTCAAGGCGTCCACAACGTGTTATGTCAATGTGCTCGACAACCACCCCGCTAAACCTTCCCACCTGGGTGAGTCTTTTGCAAGACGCCAATCGAGACACAGAGAAGTGGAAAAACGAATGTTCTTATTGGAAGCATAAATATCAGTTACTGTATCGGGAGTATAGACATATCTTGACCAGTTTTCTTTGTGAGAGCTGTCGTCGCCTGGAAGACGGAGAACTTTGCCCCGAGTGTAGCAACAAACCACCATGGAAGAGGTGTACATGATTCCTCAAAAGGAGTTGGATCAACTTATTCAATATTACAAAGGGGAGTTAACGGAAAATGCCTTGTTGAACAAAGCAGCGACGTTAGCCGCTAAAAAACATATCTTGTTAGCGGATTCGCAACTACCCCCCGCCCTGGTCAATGCCAAAACCAAACCGTTGAGTCAAGAATTAACCAAATTAACCAAACGCATCCGTCAATTTCCTGGGGGTGCAGGTGTAGGCGCTCCTGGTGGACCGCCGGGAGAGGAAGGAGAGGAGGAAGAAGGGGATTTGGTGACGGGTCCCGTGGAACAATGGTTGAAGCGCATGATAAAAGGCAGTCCATCGACCCCCAAACCAGAAATCAAAAAAGGCAAAGCAGCATCCACCAGTCAAATTCCCATCAAAAAAGGGAGTCCGTACTCGTTTAGAAGCCATTCGAGAAAGTCGCAAGACCTTGGAAAAACAGTTAGCTGAAAGTCCTTGGGGTAAAGGCAAAGACAAAGGCAAAGGCAAAGGCAAAGGCAAAGGTCCTGCTCGAGAAGTAGAACAGTTGAAACCCTTGCCAGGGTGGGAAGATTGGGCCCGAGACAAAAAGTTGAGACGTCGATTGGATTACGACAGTGACTGAAAAAAAAATGAAAACCCTTGCCCAGAAAAAAAAACCCACCCCAAGAGGAGAGGGGGAACCAAAACGAAGAGAACCCAACGAGGATGGGGTGTAGACATTCAAAAATGGTTGGCTAAAACCGGCATTGAATTTCGTTGGCCTGGCCATCAGTACATGGGCCCTGGGACTAAACTGGCCAAACTTCTTAGACGGGGAGATCCCGGCATCAATCGATTGGACAAGATTGCCAAACAACATGACATTGATTACAGTCACGCCCAGAATTTGCAAGACAAGTGGAAAGCCGATACCAAGATGATCAAAGCCATTGATCGGTTACCCGGCAAGAAAACCATGACGGAACATGTGGTCAAAAGAATCATGCAAGCCAAGAAACGATTGAAATTGTAAAAAAAAAAACTGTTAATGGTGAACGGGTTACACCCACTTTGTTATCATTGTTGTTGTTGTTGAAAAATAATATAACTACATTTTAAAAAGAGAAAAATGTCTGCTACTGTCTTTTTTTCAAAAATCAAAAAAGATCACAATCAAACTGGTCCAGTACATCGTTCAACACATGTTCTCAGTCAACCTTGTTTTCCACATCATGAAACAAGTCATGGACATCCACCGTGTTTTCCAAAGAGGAGGAAGGGTCCTCCAAGTCCCCGATTAACTCATCGAGCCAATCCACGACAGGGTCCTCGTCCACCCTACATGATTCGGCCGTGTCCGGTGGGGGTGGTTCTTCCAAGTCAGCGATTAACTCATCGAGCCATTGGTTAGCATCCTGGTCCCATACATGTTGATCCATTGGACTGATTTGACCCGAATCAAGATTCGTCATGGTCATGTTTTGCTGGTTCAACATGTCCAGAAAGGAGGAGGAGGGTTCTTCTACCTCCAACGATTCACAAAACGATTCAATGCACATGGCCGCCTGGGAACGCGGGTCCATAGAGGGAGGAGGAGGAGATTTCAAATCCTAGCCCTTTCAAATTCTCCTCAGTTCTCTTTTTCTCGCAATGACAATAGTCCAATTGTCGCTGCAATGTCATTCCAAATGTTTTGTCTCTCTCTCTTTTCTCGATACTCCTTCATAAAGTAACGAGCAGCTTCTCTATTGTTCTCTCGCCATTCCTTTCGTCGCTTCGCGTGGACTCTCGATGCGTTTGGTAATATTGACGACGCTTCAAACGTGTCTGCTCTCGATTAGCTTCGTAATATTGACGAAGATACACACGTCTTCGCTCTCGTAGTTCCTCTCGATGCATTTGCTTATATTGTTTTTTTTTGCGCCCGGATTCTTTCTCTATTTTTTCTCGATATTGTGTTTTTTTTGCGCCCGGGTTCTTTCTCTGTTTCTTTCTCGATACTTTATATCGGATTCACGAACTTTCTCTTGGTGTTTGGCTCGGTAGTTGTCCCTATTCCTTTTTCGACGAGCGCGTTCTTTCAATTCTTTCAATTCTTGTTCGTTTTCCGCAGGGGAGGTGGAGTCCGTGGTCTTTGGAATTGGTTCCTCCATCCCGGTGCCACAAAGTCCAATCCTTCAATAAACCAATGGCACGTGAATTGCGGCTGAATGTAGAGTGGCCACAAGGGTTGGTTCTGTTTCTCTTGCTTTAACTGCCCGGCAAACTCGTCTACACTGTTGTCTTTCAGGAACTGAAATTCTTCATCGACCTCTTTTAAAATCTCATCCACTTTCAAGTCTCTTTCAAATTCCTCGAATTGAACTAACAGCTCTTCTTCTTCTGTTCTTTTCAACGTCGGATGACTGACGGTAGAATTCATGATCGGATGACCCCCAAAACCTGCCTCTTTTTATAGCCTCTCTTCTTCTTTTCCTGCAAAGAGTCGTGGGTACAAAAAATACCTAGGGGGAGGGGGTACTCCCACCTTTTGTAGGGGTCACGTGACTCGTCTGTCATTGGTGGTTCATCACCCCCTACCCCTTCGGCTCGTCCTATCCCACCGTTTGAGGTTCTTTTTTAAAATGGGTGCTCACCTCAAGTTTTTCATCATTTCTCGGTTGACTATCACCATGTCATCAAACCAAGAACAAGAAGCGGGTCCTAGCGGCATTTCCCGTGAAGAAACCTTGGCTTTGCTAGGACTTGACACGTCAGACCCTGAATAAGAAGAAGAAGAAAAAGATTTGTTATGCCATGAAGTCATGAAGAAGAAGATGATGATGCAGTGTGTAATGAAGTCATGGATCGATTCGAACGACAACGGGCTTTTCAAACCCAACTTCTTCAACAGAGACGAGGAGGAGGACTGGATCCACAAACCCCCGTGGGAACCTTTGAATTTGATCTCGAACCCTTTGTGGATCGACAGAGTAGTCGAATGGGGGTGCGCGAACGTCATTTCAATACCCGATTACGTCAAACGGGGAACTTTGTCGACAGTCCACACGTGGTCCAAGCTCTCCAAGAGGGATTACGACGGGCCGTGGACCGCGTGTTGACCACCACTCCCAACCTGCACGATCGAGACCGTCTCTATTTTACTCTCAGTTTCAACCGTCTCACCAGTAATTTTCAAGGGTGGGGATTACGCGCCGTGAAATGGCGAGAAGGAGGAGCCCGGTTGGATGCTCTTTTCACTTTTCAATCGATTGGCTCAAGCCCTCAACAGCAACGAACAATTTGAAATGGACGATTCGTTTCAATTGTCGATCACCCAAGTCCATCATGCTCCTCGGGGAAGTGGAAGAAAACGCCGTACCAAATCGGGTCATCAAACTCTCCAAAAGTTAACGGCGAAGAAACATTCCGTCATCCGCATCCAAAATGACGATGACCTATGTTGTGCACGGGCCCTGGTCACCGCCAAAGCCAAGGTGGACCAACACCGTTAAATGAGATCCATCCAACAAGGAACCAATCTCCAAAGAGAACTAGCTTTGCAACTCCATGACGAAGCCCACGTCCCTCCAGGTCCTTGTAGGTACGAAGAGTTGACGAAGTTCAGTGCCGCCCCCTTCCTCTACGACTACCAGATCCTCTTGGTGGACGCAGACCGTTCCTTCCACATAACAAGTTTCACAGATACTCAACACAAACAGTTGATCCTGCTCCACGAGAAAGACCATTACGATGTCATCACCAGTCTCCCTGGGTTTTTAGGGTCCAGTTACGTGTGTGCCCACTGCTTGAAACCCTATGACCACGCAGGACGTCATCGATGTCCAAACAACAACAAAAAAGTCCAGTGCCGCGCCTGTTGCCAAAAAGAGTGCCCCAATTTCCTTCACGCTTACCCACGGGGTCTCCAAGCCACCCAACGTTGCCATGACTGTCATTGCGACTTTTTCGGTGACACCTGCTTCCAAGCGCATCTCGCCAAAGACCATACGGGAAAACCTACGCCCTGCCGTCAGTACACCATCTGCTTTCGTCGACGTCGATGTCCCACCTGTCTCAAAGTGGAAGTGGGGTTCAAAGACAATATACGCCATCGTTACAGGTACATCGAATGTCCTTCCTGCCACGAGTACGTCGACGCCCAAACCCATCGCTGCTACATTCAGAGAGCTCTCACTCCTCAAGAAATCCGAGAGCAGAAGAGGAAGAAGAAGAAACGCAAACGCTCGTGTCAAGGAGGTCCTCGCGCCAAACGGGGTGCTGCTGCCGGTCTTCAAACCTTGCGAGCCAATGAGATGGAGGAAGCGGAGGAAGACGAATACGAGGAGGATGACATTCGCCCCCTTCACGTGTTTTTTGACATCGAAGCCATGCAGCCCCAAGAACAGCACGTGGCCAATCTGGTCGTGGCCGAAACCGAAGACGACGATTGGCCCCTTCGTTTCCAAGGAGAACACTGTATCCGAGATTTTCTCGAATGGTTGGATACCTTAACGCAGAACGACACGCGTCAAGTCAACGTCATCGCCCATAATTTCCAGGGGTGCGATGGGTACTTTGTCATCCACCAACACCACTCCGACAACCAAACGGTTTAACAACTCCGTAACGGGTGCAGACTCTTAGAAGTCGAACGCGATCGCATCCGTTTCATCGATTCTCTCAGCTTCTTCCAGATGCCCCTCTCGGCCTTTCCCAAAACCTTTGGGCTAACCGAACTCAAAAAGGGGTACTTCCCTCACAAGTTCAACATCCCCGAAAACCAAGCGTACGTGGGACCCGTCCCAGCCATCGACTACTACATGCCCGAAACCATTTCCCCCAAAGAGCGTCAAGAATTTGAAAGGTGGCATAAGGAGCAACGAGACAAGGAGCAGGTGTTTGATTTCCAAAACGAACTGGTGGCCTACTGCGAATCGGATGTTCGCCTCTTGAAAGAAGGGTGTCTGACCTTCAAACGTTTGTTTGAAGCCGAAGCGGGATTCAACCCGTTCGAACGCGTCGCTATCGCCTCGGCCTGTAACCTCGATCTGCGCATGAACCGCATGATCCCAAAGAGCATTGCCAGTGAACCGGTGTACGGATGGCGCAACCGTATCAACGAATCACGGGTGGCCCTCTAATGGTTAACCTGGTGCGATCACCAACAGCGCCAAAAGATCCTGCAAGCCCTGGAGCAACTCAGCCCTCAAGGTCTGGAAGCTCACAACAACCTGATGGCCAGCGTCAACCCAGACCATCCGCATCCCAGTATGCGCCATTACGTTCAACACGCGGGAAATGCCGGCGAGTATCGCGTACTCGCCGTGGTTTTCTTCGTGGATGGCTACTGCCAAGACACCAACACCGTCTATGAATTCCACGGGTGCCTTTGGCACGGGTGTCCCCAGTGTTATCCCATACGTAACAAAAAACATCTGCGTCTCTGTGATCGTACCATGCTGGATCTTTATGAGAAGACCCAACAAAAAATCAGACTGCTTCGCATGCTAGGGTACAACGTCATTGAAATGTGGGAATGCGAGTGGACTCGCCTCAAACAAACCTCTCCCTACATCCAAACGTACGTGGATTCCTTGCAATTCGTGGACCCTCTCAACCCCGTGACGCCTTTTGTGGAGGACGCACCAATGCCACCAAGCTGTACCATCCCGTGACACCAGGTCAAAAGATCCACTACATCGATGACACCTCCTTGTACTCCTGGGTCAACAAGACGTGCGTCTACCCCAAAGGTTATCCTGGACTCATCTCGTAACCGGGTCACACGGACATTCACATTTACTTTGGTGTCATCCAATGTCGAGTCCTCCCCCCGCGTGAACTGTACCATCCCGTGCTGCCTTACCGTCACGCCGGCAAACTCACCTTTCCTCTCTGTGCCACCTGCGTGCAAGAAGAAATGGCCAAACCTCTCTTGGAGAGATCTTACCGGTGCGCACATTCCGACAAGCAACGCGCCCTGACCGGTACGTGGTGCACCCCCGAATTGCAAAAAGCCGTCGAGTTGGGCTACGAAATCCAGTACATCTACGAAGTGCATTTTGACCAAACCTGTGAGGGGCTCTTCCAAGACTACGTCAACACCTGGCTGAAAATCAAGCAAGAAGCCAGCGGGTGGCCCTCATGGGTAGGCGACGACGAAACCAAACGCCAATAGTACATCCGCGAGTACTACGAGCACGAGGGCATCCAATTGGAGTACGACAAGATCGAACACAATCCGGGTCTGCGCACCCTGGCCAAAATGATGCGCAATTCCATGTGGGGCAAGTTCGGACAACGTCTCAACAAGACCCAAGTCCAAGAATTTAAAGACCCCCAAGCCTTTCACCGTTTCCTGGATACCGATACCTTGGATGTGCGTGACGTGTCCGTCGTCAACGAACAAATGGAGGAAGTGCACTATCAGTATCAAGACCAAGACATTCCGTGTCTCCCAACCTCAACGTCTTCGTGGCCTCTTTCACCACCTCTTGGGCACGTGACCGTCTCAATCAAGCCATCCAACTCTTGGGTGAACGCGTGTTGTACTTCGACACCGACTCGGTCATTTACCTGGAGGAACCGAACCAACCCAGCCCTGTCTTGGGAGATTACCTCGGAGAGTTTACCAAAGAATTGGAGGACGACGATTACATCGAAGAATTCGTGTCGGTTGGCCCCAAGAATTATGGGTACAAAACCAAGAAGGGCAAAGTCGAATGCAAAGTCCGTGGTTTCCGACTCAACAGCGAGGGCAAAACCCAATTGAATTATGACGTCATGC
>Ga0126336_10002552_pt1 | contig 10421 bp, 4 predicted proteins | sample SidCmetagenome_FD_92530 | JGI IMG/M metagenome (GOLD analysis project Ga0126336, IMG submission 92530) | Coral microbial communities from El Islote,Puerto Morelos, Mexico - Siderastrea C C metagenome | ecosystem: Host-associated > Invertebrates > Cnidaria > Coral | place: El Islote,Puerto...
ATCGATGAAAGAAATTAATTGTAAGCACGACGCTTAATGCTTAAATTTCTATTTCTGCACAGTTTCCTCAAACAATTTTGACTTGTGTTAGACGACGCTGTTGGTGATGCTTGTTGGTGGCGATGTTGGAATTTCTGCTTGATTTAAATTCGCTGCCAAGTGATTTTTCTCGTCCATTTTTCTCGTCGGGTTGCTCGCGAGGAAAAAACGTTCAGCTCACTTTGTTGTTGAGTGTTCGTTGATCATATTTGTCGCAGCAGGTATATGAGCTGATAGCCTAGCTCCGTTCAGCCAATCAAAATGCTGGAAATCCAATATACCTAGTCCAGTTTTTAATAATAATATATATCCTTGAGCCTTTCAGCCTCGGGCATTATCCTCCGATATACCAGCCGCCGGAAAAAATGCTTATTTTCTAACTAACATGCACAATAGACTGAGCGAGGACGAGCAAGAATGGATATCAACCAACTACTACAACTTGAAAAAAAATTGGTGATTGCTCAGCTCAAATACGCTAGAAGAAAAGAAAGACTGAAACCTTTATTTAAGTTAGACGCTAGAAACACCAAAAACGTTTTCCCACACAAAATGTTGCAACACTTTCTCTACGTAAGATACAACATACTCTCAAATAAAGAATTTGCAGCTTCTCAGAGTTATCTGTAGCTTTATTGGAAGGTACAGACTTTTCTCAAAGTCCGTTTTAAGCACTATGTAGTAGTCCTTGTGACTTCGTAATATTGTCACTCGTTTCCAACGTTTTTGCAAGTCTATGTGTATCTTTAAGCACGTATTCGCACGTAAAGATACATTTTTGCATTCTCAAAACGAACGAACAAACCGAAATAAACAAACAGGCTCCTTTTTTTTTGTTTATATATTTCTTCAGTAATGTAATTTTTCAACCATAGCCTCATTGAGATACGGTTCAGCATCGTTTCACATTTGCTGATCAACAATTGAATAATTGAATTACCTGATTACTGAATAATTTATGCATGACTTTCATCATACCGGCACTGTTGTTTCTCGTCAAATGAACTCGCTACACTTTTGAATCTGCATAAGAAGTATAATCTAGTCAAAAAAGCGTTCTCTGGTTAAATTAAAAAAATAATAATAAAATAAAAGTAGCAAGAAAGCTTTCGGTTGCTAGGTTTCAACACTGGTTTCTAACAATGGGCAAACAGAACAGAAGGTAAAGGCATTGCCTCGGCAACAATTAAATTTGCATAGCGTTTTGAGCTGATATTGCGCGCGCGTAATAGATTCATTGGGTGGTGAAGACAATAGAGATAAGAACAACCGTTCTTCGTCGCAAGGAATCTTTCGGCCAAAAATCGACTGGAGCGACACACGCAGTCAACGGTAATTTCAATCACATAGAGGATTGTTCAAGGAGTTGTCCAACACGTTCAAACTCGACCAAGAAACTGCTCCACGGCTGAGCAAAGGAAAGCTGAAGGATCTTAAATTTCAATGGTATGACTACCGACATGAAAAAGTTCAGGGTTCTTCTGTTTACCGTCCTTGTTCTGCTAGTGGTGATGCTTTATATTGCTGTGTATCAGAAACATGTGAACCAGGTACCCATTGCTGTTCCAGTCGAGACACCGAGTCGAGTTGGGGTATACCAACCTGTTTTACCGAAACTCGAACCGACAGTCAAAGCCGATATGGAGCCTCAACGTGGTCGAGTTCATGTGTGCATATTTACCGGTCGATGGAGGTATCTTCGAATCCTGCTGCCTTACCTCTACAGAGAGCTTCGACAAAACGGTGGTGTGGTTGACAAGGTGATATTTGCTATGATAGGATTCGACGTAGAAACGCAAACCAAACTTAAGAACTTCTCCACGACTGCTAACAGCGTTTTGAAAGACGAAGCCTTTCAGTTCGTCTATTTCAAAGATGATCCTCTCACGAAAAGAATGAATTTGCAACCATTCTATGCCAAGTTTCACTACTACGTCTTTCAGCGTCTCGTGGAAAATCCTTCTGATGTTTATTTTAAGCTGGACGATGACATCGTGTACATCAGCCCCAACGTTTTTAGCACTATGTTAAAGAACAAGAATCCGAGCGATTGCTTCATCCACTTTGCCAACATCGTGTCCAACTGGAGATGTAACTGGCTTCATCAGCAGATTGGCGTTTTTGACACCGAAGTGAATCCTAAGGGATTGAAAATAGACTATCACCCGAATGGGGAATGCGGATGGAAACGGGCCGATTGCGCCGAAATGGTTCTTCGTGCGTTTTTATATCACTATCATAATAATCAAACAAGAAAATACATATTTCATGGGCGAAACCACACGACGGATCGACTACGCTTCAGTATTAATTTCTTTCTCTTTGATGTTACCTTGATTGATGTCAGAAGAATTATAGAGACTGGACTTATCGGTGATGACGAGGATTGGTGGACAGTTAAATATTCGAAAAATGCTCCACATCCTAACTGTATTGTAGGCGAAGCTTTCGTTGTTCACTTCTCTTACTTCACGACAGAAAAGCAAATGCTAGACTTGGGTTTGTTAAAAGAGTTTGAAAACATTGTTCGCATGGAATTGGGTGATAAGTTGCCTCAACCACTGTGGAAGGCTACAGAGTTTTTGTAAAATCTTTCTGTTTTTTCTTTGGAGCCATGAAACGTACTGGAACTAGCTAACATCTGCTCATGAACTATTGCTGTTATTCATGTTTTCGTTTATATTTATAGAACTTTATAGGATGCGTAGTTTTTGATACAAAGGCGTTTAAAAGTAATAAAGACACTAAAGCATTCAAAATTGGTTGAGTTCGAAAAACGGACAGAAATGTGTATACATTGAAACATTTTAGACTTCTTCACCGGCAAATAAACATGTGGAATGTAGTGCAGGAAATCTGCAAATTTGTACATTATTATTACTATTTTAAAGGTGTTAGGGACCATACAAACATTGATACAAACATTGAATTGAAAATAAGGGGTAACTAAACCGATATAGGCTTTTTAACAGCCTTACAGGCTTTTAAACTAACTGCAAACGCTCAAAAGTTCTGTTGGATCGATTTTATCGTTGTTCATTTGCCAAATTTCTGTGATTAATTAAATTTTGGCAACGTTATTTCGGCTATTGTTTTCTTTAAAACAAAGAACTGTATGTATAATGAAGTATGGGGCTGTGCGGAAATCATCTCGCCCGGATTTGTTTTAAATGGTAGAAATTAACGAATGAACAGTGATAAATTCAGATAACTGTATCGTTTTTCAGTTGTAGGCATATATATTTACATACATACCCACATATATTTGTCTCTTTTGAAATCAATACTTTCCCAAATTAAAATTGCCTAATTAAGAAAGTTGTTTAAGGGATATTTGGGTTCTACGATATTCACTCACTTATTTATGTTTTTCATGTACAAGGCGTTTCGTATAAGAAAGCTAGTAGCGAAGAAAAATGATGGCAGCAATTATCCTCTGTTAAAAAAAAATGTCAAGGTTGTGTCAAGGTAAAAAACGGAGCTTAACAAAGCAACTAATTATTCACGGTCGGCCCTCTCAATGTGAAATGATGAATACATGAATATCATATATTTGAACTGCGGGATGAAGAATTAAATATAAAGAAGACTATCGCAGGTACAGACGCAACTTTTGCGGTTGCGAAAAGAAAGCCCAAAAAATTTCAGGCCTGGAATTTTTATTACCTTTTTGGTACTTTTTAATGCTTTTTTTAATGGTGGATCCAAAAAAGAGTGCTTTTTTGCTCGTGAAGTTTCATGGTCTCATTAGGTATTTGGAGTCGGGTTCTTATGTTATTCGCTTTTAACTGCTGTCGGGAAATTGTCTCATTTTACAAATTATCAAACGATTTAAAAGCTTTTCTCTGCGGAGACAGCTAAGAATAGGGTTAACACTCTGGACCTGGAATCCAGCGATCCAAGTATGTTTTGGATGTTCTTTTAATACCACAATTACCTTACACTTGTGGAGTAAAAGGCGGGCGCGTGCCACCGATGTACACAAACAAATGGAAAAATAAACTTATCCCTCTCTTTCGTTCTGTGCGATTAATGCATTTTAAGTATACATATTTATTGGGTTATAAATTAAAAGAAAGGTTGTTTAGCTTTAAAAGAAAGTATTTCAAAATCCTAGTTTATCACAGAACTTAATGAAGACTTGCAAAATTAAGTAAAACATTTTTTCTTCAGCCGGGCTTTTGGTAAGAAAGGTCACTTGTTATTACATCCTTATCATCCCTATAAAAAGGTGTTTTTTAGCTGACGGTAGGATCAGAATAATAAGTGATTTTGACTTAACCGTTTGTTTAAGAAGTTACGTTTGCTCTCACTTTCAACCGAAACTTGCATAAACAGTTAGTTGCATCACCCTCATTAAAACCTTATTTTCGCTGTCACAAGTTGACATCGTTTGAGTTTCGTGTGATTAGCTTAACTTATACAGAATTATATGTAGATCATCGCAGTGAAGATATTTCAACCTAAGCGGCTGAAAAGAAGAAACCTGAAAAAATTCAGACTTGAACGGGAATCGAATCCATGACCTCTGCGATACCGGTGCAGCGCTCTAACCAACTGTGCTATCAAGCCAACTGGGAGCTGGTCAGTTGAGAGTTCGTATTTATCCCGTAGATGGAGAATAAATAAACATTAATATGTAACATTAATAAATAAACATTAAACGCCCAGAAAGTTCTGTTGGATCGATTTTATCGTTTTTCATTCTCCAAACTTCTGTGATTAAAATTGTGGCAACGTTATTTCGGTATAAGATAACATATAACTATCAATAACTAACTTAAAGAGTTATATTTTTCTTGTTTCTTCAGCTTAAAACTAAAACATTTTTCGATGCAAACTTAGTTTATGTTATTATCAATTGATTTAGCGTTTTTACTTTCGGCTCTATCGGAATTCGGACCTTAAGAAATTTTCAGTTTTACAAAAATTTTCACAATGAGTAGACCCTAGTTTCCTTTAATATTCTTTTAGTCGTGGAACCCTGAACAGCTGGAAGACACCTACTTTTCGCATATGAATAGTGTTCATCTTCCTAAAAAAAATTAACTTAATCATTTGACATAAATAGAGCTGCCCTGTAAATCATTTTTGTTCTTGAGTCATTCTTGATTCATTCGATACTCTTCTGAGCTTTAGAGAATGTTAACTGCTACAAGAATAAAACTCAAGCGGGACACCAACTTCGGCGTATACGTTCTCTTACAAAATATGTCCCGTAACAATAGGCTTTTCTGTCCCCTGAACAATTTCAACAGCCTTAAAGGTCTTTAAAATAATTGCAAATGCCCAGAAATTTCTGTTGGATCGATTCTATCGTTTTTCATTCTCCAAACTTCTGTGATTAAAATTGTGGCAACGTTATTTCGGCATAAGATAACATATAACTATCAAATAAAGACTGTAGTTTTGCTATTTGCAGGTTTTATGGAATTGTTGCAGGTTTGAATTATAAAGGTTTGTATTGCAATGCAACGGATTTAAATGGTAGAATTTAACAAAGGAACGCTGATAAAATCAGATAATTTTATTGATTTTCGGTCTTGGTATAAAAGTTTTGGTTGGCAACGCAATAAATTGCACGTTGGCTATTTTCACATTAAAACATTACATGAAATACCACACCGCAACATTTGTTGCTCAACAAACTGTAGACTTGAGTATCATTGTATTTGTTTCGGGCACGAAGAGAGAGGACCCTGGGAACGAGGTGGCGAATATGAATGTTTTAGATCACGTGGCTCGCACCCAACAATGCACGAGGTCGCGAATCTCAGCTAACAGCAAAGGAAGTACGTTTATTCACAGGAAAACTAAAGAAGAAAACATAGCGATAAACACGCTTTCCGATCTGTATAATTTTTGCGCAAAAATGTTCCTCTTTTTGCTGTAAGTGAGCTTCTTGACTTTTCCACGATAGGGTTATTCATCCCCGCCATCCCGACCAACAGTCAGTCAGTCAGTCAGTCAGTCAGTCAGTCAGTCAGTCAGTCAGTCAGTCAGCCATTCACACAGTCAGTCACTCAGCCAGCCAGCCAACCAGTCATTCATCCGTCCGTCCGTCCGTCCGTCCATGCATTCCTTCGTTCGTTCGTTCGTTCTTTCGTTCGTTGATTCGTTCAGTCAGTCAGTCAGTCAGTCAGTCAGTCAGTCAGTCAGTCAGTCAGTCAGTCAGTCAGTCAGTCAGTCAGCGAAGGGTGGTTTTTACTAGGACATAAGCACAAGCACAAGCATAAGACAAGCAAAAGCAAGTGAGAACACCGGCGACATAAGCATAAGCATAAGCCGACAAAAGAACAACGAAAGTAATTACAAAACGTAATTGACTAATAAATAAAAAAAAAATATTTACGCCATAAACTTGTTTTGTTTATCTAGTCAACCATAGCCTCATTTCAGGTGTCCAGTGTTGGTTGGATTAATAACAAAAAAATCCTTGGGTAAAAATTGTTTTATTGTGTAGAACGAAAATCTTACAACTTACACTATCTTTTAACCTGGGAGCAGGCCCAGTTAGTGAGTTTGTGGTCATTTGTTACATGGTCTTCCGACTGCAACCCATAGATAATAATACATGAATACAAAATATATACAAACAAATGGACATGAACCCTGCGAAAAAATCCTGTACCTACACCCCGAGAAGTCGTTATTTTTCTTGAAGCATAGTAGAGGGGGCGTGAACAATCGGGAATGACGCGGCGTCGGCGAGCGCGCAAGCATTTGTTCATCTTGGCTCGCGGCTTTGCCGCGCAGATTGCTCCAGTTCTCGATTCTTTGTGGGCTCTGTTCCCAGTCTATTTTGCACTATGAACAAGCGATGAATTGAATCGTTTCTTTTCTATGGCGCTCCCTATTTCACGCAATGTCTGCTAAAAACATAGTGACAAAGTCAAAGCTGGACCTGATTTGAGGCTTGAACGTCACTTCAAAACATAAATAATCCATGTAACCCGAGCCACCATCGGGATTTTTCCATTCCAGGGCCGTAGCCAGACTTTTCTGATAACCGAGGCAACTACGAAACGTTGAAGGCGCGAGTTTTTAGGGAGGTCTGGAGGCATGCTCCCCCAGAAAATTTAGAAATATAGACGCTCGGAAATGCCATCTTTAGCGTTTTCCTGGTGATATTTTTCCCCAAACATAATCAAAATCCAAACTAACTTTAACAGCATTTATGTTTGTCATCAGTTCTTCTCTTTAAAATTTCCACAGTTTCATTCAGAAATGAAATTTGAAGCTCTGAAATGTCATTTCAGCATTCGTGACGAAAAAAATGTCAATGTCGTTCACGTACACCAGTTCAAGTTTACTGGTGCTGAGGTGTACTCTCTACTCAAAGGCCTTGCTTTTATTTGGAGAAAGCTAAAGCATGCAGTTCTCCTAGGATCACTGGAGTCCCATTTTTGCATTATTTGCAACGGCTCTGGAGTGATTTCGTGAAAGCAACGGCAAGACCTTTCAGGCGCTCTGTGCCTATTTTGGATTTTGATCACGTCTTGAATCGGTAAGAAGCTGGAGGCTGCGGTACACGCTCACCCACTGGAGAAACTGGTGGGCTCGCGGCCAGCACATAAGTGAAGTATTAACTGAGGTTAACACAGTCTAGGGTACCAATGGCGTGGTTTACTGCCAGAAACATGTTCTATTATTAACCTATTATTAAATAATTTCTTTTACTGTTTAAGTTTTTTACAACAAGGGAAAGTTTTACCGAGGCAACTGCCTCGGTTGCCTCTATGCCGGCTACGGGCCTGCATTCACCCACTTGTTAAAATTGTACGATATGAGCGAATTGTCTAGGAACTGAATTAGTAAGGACGGAGTTCAAGTTAAGAAGGAAAAAAAAAGAAAATCACTGTTGTGCAGAGTTATTGAGTGTTTACCCGTGAAAAAAATCTGGAAATTTCGGTTGGAATGTAAATGGCAAGGTTCTGAATGATGGGGAATTTCGTTCGAGATTAGCATGTACCATTTGTGCAATTCACTCTAATTTACATAGAGTCTGGAACTAGTCTGACTACCGGGGTAGGTCCTGGAACTCAATTGAAAAAACGTTGGTGGGTAAAAAGCATAAATCATTGACGATGCCACCCAATGGTGCTCTGGGAAGCGTGAAAACTTGCCTTTATTCTTAGACAGTGCACATTACAATAACACAGCATGCCTTAATTTACTCTTTTAACTATCTGGGAAAGAAAATATTTTGAATACCAAGAAACGAAACCCAGTAACAAACTTGCCGCTGCCATCTTCCCAGAGTTCCATTGTGTCGCACTGTCCATCGTTTATACTTTTCACCCGACAACGTTTTTTCAAACAAGTGTAATCAAATGGAAAACATTTTCCGCTTGGGAATTTTGGACTACCTTTCAAAAAATGCTGTTTTCTCCGGAAATTTTCCGTTTGAGAAACGGAAGTTAGCCTTAATTTTTCCTTTGGCATTCCAACCGGAATATCCAAACGGAAAATTGTGTTCTATTTAATTTTTTTCTACTAGTGCCAGGTCCTGCGTCAAACTAGTTCCACACGGACTTTCTGTAAATTAGAGCGAATCGCACAAATGGCACATGCTTATCTCGAACGGAATTTCCCATTCGGGAGGTTTTGCTTACCATTTTCTCAAACCGTAGATCAACCGGTTTCCCCCTGTAAATGGTAAACAACCATTTTTTTAATACCATATTACATTAGAATTTTTCGCGACACGTTAATTTATTTCGCTAATTTGGAGTCAGCGTATTTCGCGACACTTCATTTTTGCGAAATTTCACAAAGTCTTTATAACAAGTCACTTAGTAAATTTTGCAGTTGTGGGATAGTGCCATTCTTTGTTAATTCGTTATAGTTCAGTTGACTTATAAATTACAAGGAGACGAAGGATGGAGAGTTTTGAGGACTGCACGAAGGAAGCATTGCAGGAATTTATAGAAAGTAGCGATAAGATGATGCTTTACCAACTTTTATTATATGGCTGGAGCTTAATTCTAAATATATAACGCGCGCTGTGGTAGGCCAATGCTTGGGGCCGGATTTTCCAGTAATGCCTACGGGCTGGCATTATGAGGGATGTGATGCCCGGCTGGTAAAGTGGGAATATAGAAAATGTGAAAGTACATTTGATTCAAATAGTTCGATTGATTTGAAGCTAAATGAAAGAGACAGTTTCCCTGAAAGTCTTCGCTTTTTCTTGTACCATATAATTTTTTTTGTGTGAAATGAAACTGCTGCGTTTTGAATGCTTTTCGGTAAACTGTTTCATTCATCCCAATCCACCACGGCTCCCTTTTCAAGTTATAAAGTGTTAGGCACAGCCATATAATAAACTTCTTATTAACTCTCACTAGCTCGGGGCAGTACTGGGAGAATATTGGCCTTAGTCTTTCTTGTACTGATCTCGCTTCGCGCGGTCCGTACCAGAAAGACCTCGGGAAATATTCTCCCAGTACGGCCCTCGACCACGGTTAATAAGAAGTAAATAATAAATAGTTTAACAATTATTTTGATAGTCATCATTGTTTGCGTCTGAGTGCTTGCAGGGAGGTTTTCTAAAAACAAGTATAATAAGAGGCACTTATTTGTCGCTTCAGCAAAAATTCTCGACACATTAATTTTGGGCTCACAGTAGAGAAAATTGTCATTTTAGTATATAAAAAGGGTCACAATCCGCTGCAAAGTGGAAGAGATGGCGGCTAAAGCTAAGTATTTAGAAGGGTGCCAAATTTTGACAGAAATGAAAACGTGAAACAAAAAAAGCTTGCATCCTTTGAACAACTGAATTAGAACGACTGAAAGCCCGGGGAAAATGTGGGCATTATAGGAATTTATTGTTCTGGCTTATCACCAACAACTGTGAGCACATTGTTTTTACGAACTATAAAAATAAACTGCTTTTTAGCAGTTAGTGAGCACATTGCAAACAATTTCGGATTGAACTTTCATGAATCCAAATAAAAAAAGGGACTCACAAGGAGGGTAGAAGATAAACCCTGGGAACGAGGTTGGGCTTCACAAAAACCCTAGGCCTGTAGCTTTCCACAGTGGTCGAGGCAACTTATCACCCAGTTCCATGCGAACAATGTTTTCAAACTTTTTTAACAAACCCAAGTCTAGCATTTGCCTTTCTGTTGTGTAGTAGGAGAAGTGAACGACAAAAGCTTCGCCTACAATACAGTTAGGATGTGGAGCATTTTTCGAATATTTAACTGTCCACCAATCCTCGTCATCACCGATAAGTCCCGTCTCCATAATTCTTCTGATATCAATCAGGTTTACATCAATGAGGAAGAAATTAATACTGAAGCGCAATCGATCCGTCATGTGATTTCGCCCGTGAAACATGTATTTCCTTGTTTGATTTTTATAATAGTGATGTAAGAAGG
>Ga0126336_10002553_pt1 | contig 10421 bp, 11 predicted proteins | sample SidCmetagenome_FD_92530 | JGI IMG/M metagenome (GOLD analysis project Ga0126336, IMG submission 92530) | Coral microbial communities from El Islote,Puerto Morelos, Mexico - Siderastrea C C metagenome | ecosystem: Host-associated > Invertebrates > Cnidaria > Coral | place: El Islote,Puerto...
AAAAAAGAAAGAAAAAAAGAAAGAAAGAAAGAAAGAAAGAAAGAAAGAAAGAAAGAAAGAAAGAAAGAAAGAAAGAAAGAAAGAAAGAAAGAAAGAAAGAAAACAGACCAAAAACTGTGCAAGTGGTAGTGGAACGGCACGCAGCACTATAACCTCATCTTTGCTCAAAATTAAAGGCGGCCTCCTAATACGTTTGACATTATTGCTACGTTTGACATGGTGCTAGATGCTTAACAACAGCAGCTTTTGCCACTTTTGATAACACATCAAACATGAGTTCAAACATGAGTGTCAAGGTGGGCTTTTCGTGCATTAGGCCAACAATCCATCTCCGTCACCCACGTAAAAATCACGTGTCAGTGGAAATCCACCTTAGTGTAACCACAGTTTCAAAACGTTTGTGGAAGTAAGTGGTATACCTTGAAGATGGGTTTAAATCCTCTTTCCAAGTTATATGTCGCTCCCTGTTCCTTTCCTTCTCTACTAAACTCTTTTGTCCCTTTAATACTTCGAATCTCAACCCGCATTTCCTTCAGGGCATCACAACGCTTGAGCTGAGAGGCTTTAAGGGACTGCACGATTTCTTGCGCTTTTGTTTTGTTCACCAGCGACGCTTCACACCCAGATTGATTGTATACCACAAGGATGCTATTATATTCTAAAAGGAAAAGCATAACAGTCTGGCTCAACACTTCTCCTTGCATTTCAACATTGTCGAGTCGAAGAGCTTATTACAATTTGAAGATGTGGATTTGCATTTAAGCAACACAAAATTAGCGACCTTTAGTTTGGACTACGAGGATGAGATTGAGTTCGACTACGACTTTGGAATTTCAAACCAGAATTTCAAACATTTCCAGAACTTTCGAATTTCAAACATTTCCAGAGCTCTCACTCCTTGAGTTTTATATGTGACGAGGTCTGGTGTTCAATCTTGTAGTCAAATCTAAAGGACCCAATTATCTGAACAGGAAATACCGTAGAATTCCTACCCCTCCCGCCGCCCCTCAAACAAAGGTTAAGAGACACTGTGCAGGCTCTTTTAATGATAGCATATTTTTAAATAAGTATGAGCATTATGTCCAGAATCTTGTTTCAAGCTTTCCTTGTTATTGTGAAGTACGAAGAAAAAAACGCCAAAGGTGAGACGGAACAACCGTTAAAAAACTTAACTGTCCTTCACACAGTTGTTCAAACAGCGGATAACTTTATTCACTGAATAAGCCAGCAGATACAAAATGTGGGATAATCCCTAAATGCCCCTTTGATTTATGAAAAGAGCAAGAGTGTTTCTAAAATCAAGTGTGTGGCTTTGCAAAAATCTGCCAAAATGTTCAAGTTGAAGTACAATTGCTCCGTTGGATAGCGACTTTTCCACTGGGAACGTTAACCCCTCCATGAAAAACTGGGGCCAGAATGGTAATTTCAATTCCTGAATCACATGTCATGGAATCAAATTTGATCATCACTTGAATCCACGTCCTTGCTTGTACTCCTGGCCTTAGTTGTTCCAAAGTTGGATAACTTTATCCGTTGGATAGATCACTAAAATGTAATGGTTGTATTACATTTTATCTGCTGGAAAGCAAGTTACTCAATAGATAAAGTTATCTGGCTTTGAGCAACTGAGGCCTGCACTTAATCTCCAACTACTTATTATTTTTTTTTGCTGTGCTCTGAAGAACCTTTTTATCCAAATTAATCGTAGTAGTTGTACATGTTGGGGGTGGTGGTGGTGGTGGTGGTGGTGGTAGTAGTAGTAATAGTAGTAGTAGTAGTAGTAGTGGTGGTGGTGGTAGTAGCAGTAGTAGCATTTTGCTATACACTTATTTCAATCAAGGTTGCTTCAATGATGCATGATGTATGATCCTTGTTTCATAGACCGCAAAGCATCATATTTGCTATAAATGTAGTGATTACTTTTCTAACTGAAGACACTTCAGGAGAAAACCAAAAAAACAAAAATGTACATTTGCTCTTGCTTTAGGGCTAATGACTAGAGAAAAGCAGCCATAAATTTAACGAGCATGATGCACTGCGGTCTATGAAACATGCATCACCGAAGCAACCTTTTTTGAAATAGGTATATAACATGGAAATCAGGTGAGAAAAATGTCGATAGTATGGCACGGACGTTTCTAGTAATTGCCAAAAGTAAAAGGGATCCGCCCAAGTGTAACGGTCCCACCGAAAATAACGGACCCTCCCCACCGAAAGTGATGGACCTCGCCGAAAGTAAGGTCAAAACGAAAAATACTAAAACTTTTACTCCAAAGCAACAGCAACGATTTATGCCCATATGTAAACAGGGTTCTTGTGTGGCCCACGGGTAGTACGATTTTTCGCATTGAGTATTTAATTCACGTTGCTACCTTTCTTACTAAGAACAGTCGATGAGAAGATCTTTGAGGATTAAAGGGGGCTTACATTTCCCTGTCGCATTGCTCATGTTTTTGTACTGAGCAGTGTAAATGTAACGGCCTACTAACTGAAAACTTGTAGTCTTTTTAAGGGTTGCTAATTCCGGGTACACCATACTCAAGAACACTAATCAATAGCCGTGAAGCTAGTAGGGAGGATTCAAAATGCTTTAAGCTTGTTAGCGATGAAAATATTGAGGTGACAATTAGGTGAAAAATAAACCTATTGTTACCTCTTTTAACCTCTTCCAGCAAAATCGTGATGTTAGAATCCTTCTTGACACACCTCATAGGATGAGTAACGTTGCAGGTATTCCTAGCAGGACAAAACAGGTCTTTGCAGTTTTGTCCAAAATCACTGGGGTTTGCCATTACTACGAAAAACGCCGATGAACTTAGAATCAAACCGAACAATGCCATTCGGATTCTTTCGTGGGCAAAATCCGTGTGTCATATCGATCGATCTAAGCGTCCTTTATTGCAGCGGGAACCTGATGCCTATAGTAGGAAAATAAAAGTTCACATCCAATTTTTGCACAAAAAAGTCGAAACCAAAAAGATGTAGATCATCCTGTTTGATAATGCATGCTGGCTTACTGTAATTGGTTCACGCGATACTGAAACACGCGGAAACCTTTTATTTTTCTCAGTTTTACTGGGTTACCACACGCAAAATATGTGGATTCCATTTTTTTTTTCACGTATTAAAACTAATGAAAAAACAATAGTTGTAAGGCTGACCAAATTAAACCTCGCACAAACCACAATGGTCTTTCAACTACGCTATAGCGCTAAAGCAATTGCCGCCGAGACATACGCAAAGTTGAAAAGTTGCCAGCAAAACGAAGAAACGTTAATTATTGAGTATGAGAAACTCAACGCAAAACCGAATATCGTGGACGCTTGTGGCGCTTCCAACAAAACTGAAAGTTGGGGACGTTTTGTTTCCTGGAGTGCTGCTTATTTCAATATTTGTTCAAACAGCAACTCAAAATTATTTTTCAAGTTTGGTGTTAAGGTTGATACTTTCCCAGCCTACTACCCTGGTTAGAAGTTAAACCCAGTATTCCTCTTTCGTATTCATAGGCTATAAAGGTCTCATTCCAGTTTGCAGCAATAAAGCGAAATTTCTATGGACAAAAAAGACCTTTCCGCGTACACTGCATTGGACAATACACAGGAGTCATTTATTGTAAAATTGAACATCTTAATGATTTTACAGTCGCAATGTAGTAATCCTTAAAATGTTATATACAAAGTGTAACTTTAAATATTTTATCCTTTACCAGAGTGGGTAAAAAGTCCTAAAATAGCGCAAAAACTGAAAGCACAAATTTTACAACTGTTTCAATAACACTAACGTAATTTTCTATTCTTGAAATGTTTTTTATATAGACTACATGAGAAGAGGGATTGTTCGTAACTAACGTTGAAAACAATTTGAAAATATTGGCAAATAAGAATGCAAAGCGTAAGCTGGTATAGCTGCAACAGGGTAAAATGTCATCCCTTTTCATTTTCGCATTAAATTAGAGGGACTATGTTACGGAGGCTTTGCTGTGTTTGGTCAAGCCGTAGTGCTAAAATCAAGACAAATACAGCGTCGCTCAGGTGCAAAATACTCCTTGAACAAGGAGGCGAACAAATCAAATGAATTCTTAAAAAGGGGGCAACCCGTAATTTGTTTTTAATGACTTTTTTCTAAGACACATGGAATGAACTTGAAAAACTCGGCCCTCTCTTTTCAAGTTGCAACCATTTCCAGAGCAGGCACACTTATCAATTTAACAAATCTGGGCCTTTATTTTTAATTTTTAAGACGTCTAAATCTAAATGTGTCTTTTGGCTAGCCAAAGTTTTACTAAAAATAGTTGACTTTTCCTAAAAAATTGCTGTGGAAAGCTAACTGTTGAAGTGAGGAGGTGTTTTATTACAAGGTTGATGTTTTGTCATGATCAGGTCCTTCTAGTACATAGTAAAACCGGTCTGACTGGCTTTCTGTTTCATCACAGTCGCTGCAGTCGGAGTCTACAACGATTTCCAAGCTGCTCAACCGATGCTCCGATGAACTGTCATGTAGACCATCATGAACCGTGCCACATTCACACGAAATGCTACTACATGTACAAGTGTCAGCAATCTCACAATGTTTTTGGGATTCTCCACGTGATTTAGGCGTTTGCTTCTTGTCACCAAAATCTTCATTATCGTATTTTTGCGGAGAAGATGACAAAAATGACGAATGTGTGACCGTCTCAATTCCAAGAGTTGTTCCTTCGTCTTGTAGTGATAAATAGGAATTTGATTGAGAGAAGTCAGTCAAATTAACTATGGTGAGTCCTTTCTCTCCGTCTAAGGTCGAATCCCTTCGCAGACTCTGTTTTGACCCTGATGGTTTACAAGTGCACTGCTTGTTTAAGTCATTTGTTGCAAAATTATTATTATTTGTAACAGACGGAGATTTAATGGCAACTATTCCATCTACGGGAATTTCATAGCCATCCCATGTTTCATATCTTCTTGGCGTTGGATTTTCCCTGATGCTTTTTATTGTCTCGTAAACATGATCGCCAGCTATAAATGATGTCCGAGTGAGGCTATTGTCCACGCCTCGTTCGTACGTTGGATTTCCTGCAAGTTAATAAGAATGTTAAGCCTTTAACTCTCAAGAGTATCAAAAACCGAAAGTCAAGAAAAATCCCAAATTTCATTTTGCAAAATATTGAAAATAAGTAGTACCAAGTGAAAGTACTGCCGAAGATGTTTCGTTTGAATGGTCACATCAAGGGATTCAACTCAACCGTTAAACTAGCCTGCGTAGCAAGCGTTTCCGTAGGTTTTTCCGCCCGTTCAAGGCATTTTTCGCTTTTTGGCGGCGCGAAAATTGCGAGCACAACACTGATGGAAGGAGCGGGGAGGGGGAGGGGCGCACTTTTTTTGCTTACCCCAATTTTCGCGCGTTCAAAACGCGAAAAATGCTTCAAACCTGCGGAAAGCCCTGGGGAAACGCTTGCTACGCAGGCTACAGTTAAACTTCTGCCCAACTCGAAGCAAATACAAGTAGCTGGCATCAAGCGCGGGAAAACGCCTACGAGCAAGTCACGATTGGTTTCGGTTTTACATCTGATTGGTTGAGAAAGTGGAGTCAGCATTTTGAACTAATTACCGAACGTAGTAAAACAAACCCAAAGCAAAGGCGAATACTTTCAACACTCAAAATTGAAAACCGCATTACTGTCGCTGTTTGGGCAAAAGAACCACGTCTGACATCCTTTTTTTTTCTCCGCACATGCACTTTGGAAGAATTAATTAGTTTTCAGAAGGAAATTTCATTTTAAATTTTATATCCACATTCCACTTCTTAAAACAAAAACAGTCTTCAACACTAACCTATGCTGCAGCTTCTCTGCGTTTTTATCCTGAAATCAAACAGGAAGACGATTAGTTAAATATGACAAGAGGCGTTCATTAGGGGAGGAGGGGGAAAGTGTAGGGAAGACCGGGATAACAGAAATTATAGTGCGCCGCTAATTTTTGACGTGCTCCCACTGGTCGAAATCGATCACGTGACGCGATAGTGTCTCCTCAGCGGGTGCCTATCAGCGCATAGTGCCCGTTTTGGCAACTTTCGCTCAAAATTCAGCGTTGTATCATAAAAATAATAGAGTTCTTTTGTCTCAGGCCTTCATGTGTGATAGGTTCCCTCGGAAATTTGATGCTCAAATTTCACATAAGTCCTCAAACTACGTTCTCGGGCGAATATTTGTTGTGAACATCAAATTTCCGCCTCGGGCAACCTATCACACGATAGTGCCTTCCACAGAAGAACTCTACTGTTTAAATAATACTCGACTTCCTTCATATTGAGAATATTACGCGAATGAAAAATCTGAAACATGGAGGTCGGACGGCCGGCACGTTGGGCTGTGGGCATAAAAGTAGAACGTGGGATAGATAGCGAGTGTTTATTGTAAGTGCGGCCCGAAGACAGAATATGAGAGTTGATCGTCACTACGTTGAATATAGTGGGGTCGCCATTTTAAAAAACGGTTTACATTTAAAGTACAATATTGTGCTAACGTTTAGGAGTAGAAGGTAAGCGGTTTGGTCTAACGTCCACTTGAAGTTTTAAAGCGGAGAAGAAGTAAATTGTTGACGGTCCCTTAGCTTACGCTTTCTACTTAGGTAAACCCACAATGATATAAACTACATTATTTCTTATTTTTACAAACTATTAAGCAATTATCATGATTTCACCAGCACGCATTGGATGAGGCTATACCCCCTTCCCCCCCCCCCTTTTCCAAGAAGCGCAAGTGGAATAATTAACGCCGGATTTGTTACTAGTTGTAAAAGTCAACAGAATGAACAAACTTACCGTCCCGCCTCGTCCCGTCCCACCTCGTCCCGTCCCGCCTTCCTACGACAATGTCCTCGACGGAAAAGCCAGCAAGCAACAATGAACATAAGGAAAACTAAGACGCCAACAAAAGCGCCGAGAAGAGCAGACGTCAACTGCCATGAAGAACTGTTGCTCAATTCATCAACTTTCAGATTAACTTTTTCAGTTGAAGTCGTAGGACTTCTTGGCGTCGCCGTTAAATTAACTTCCGTGTCATTCTTCTCTGATTTAGTATTGTTGCGGCCGCTTCCATGACTGGTTTTGTTCCGGATAAGGCTGGAGACTATTATGTTTGACTGAGTAAAGTTTACTGACATTTGATGTGATTTTAATGTCACTGTGGAGAAAAGAAGGGAACGAAATCATTAATTAGAAACACTGAAATGGTATCAAAGGACAAACTCAGCTTAAACTGCTCTAGAAGCTTTGCCACTTTAAATAAACAAAACACGATTGTATAGTTGGAGTCCTCGAGTGTTTCACTTCTTACTAAACAGATGTTACTAACGTATAAAAGAGAAAGCTCGTAGTCTAAAGAGTGTCTTTAATTCTCCCATCATACGTTTGCCTTTTTGTTATATTTGAAAATGGCGGAATTCCCCCCGAAAGTCCACGCCGAATTACCCTGGCTAAAACAAAAGGAAAACCATGCACATTTTTGCCAGCCAATCGTGATTATCCCAGAAAATTTAAACTGGTGAAAAATGAAGTGGACATATTACAATAAGACACTGGTTAGCAGCTTGTATTTGAAAAGTCAGAAGAAAAAGTCATAGCTAGACAACAATCTAGTTCAAAATCTTGGAGAGAAACGTTTCATACAGCCATACTTACACAAACGGGAACCGCTTATCTTGAGAAGAAGACAAGTTTTGACTTCTTCAGGTGGAGATTGACCTCGAAGTATCGGACTAATTTCTGGCTGCACCAAACAAGTTGCTTTCAAGGAGACGATGAAACCACTCCACGGTGAGTCATTTGAGCGCAACTAAGAAACAAAAAAGAAAACGAAACTTTGTATTAAGAACTGTAATTTAGTGTCGTCTGAGTTCATGCGGGGTAAATTGGACATTAAGGCCGACCCTTCAAGTTAGCCCTTCATCTACCCTTCACTAGTCCTTCGCAAGCCCTTCGCATTGAAGATGGACTTACCCTCGAAACGTCGCTGTTGAATCTCTATACGAAAGGTGGCCATTTTAACGCATAACAACACAGTTTACAACAAACTGGAGTGTTTCACTAACCCACCCACCGACGCAGCACCACAGTTTTAATAGAAAATAATCCCTTCAACTACAGTGGTAACGAGCCCTGGTTTCAGTTAGTCCTTTAAGCCCCAATAGTGTTCAGCATCAAATTTCTCCTCACCATATCAGTGCATTAAAACACATACAGGTCACGAGAATTAGGGAAATGATCACCAAAGATGAACTGTCTTGATGTTTCAACAAATTCCCCGACGAGTATTCAGCAAAGTGTATGAAGACCAGTAAGGAGAGTTTTAATAATGAAGCTGGGGCGAGTGTTATCAAAACGAAGAAGATTGCAAGTAGATGGGTGGGTGTTTCAAGACTGGGTATTCAGTGATGTATTCAGTTATACTTGACTTGCTGTCAACCCGTTTTCCCGCGCTTGGCACCAGTCACGCGTTTTAAGCCCTGATAGGTTGATTGCGTTGTTTACGTCTGTTGTGATTGGCTAATGATTCTATATGGTTTTGATTTTCCTAGTCAAAATTGAAAACCGCTAAACATATCCAATTACCTTAAGCAACAGCGTCTTCAAGCTACTTCCACTCATTGACTTCTCTTTTGGGTCCAGTCTCCACATTCGCTTCCAGCGCCCCTTGTTTAAGTACATCGAATTGTTCATGTCAGGCTTGCAGCTGACCACCTTCCGTAACGCATGTTCAGTACAGTGCGAGAAGCGCCTTATGTCACTGGTGTTTGTGAGCAGCTTGGGGACTGGGGACTTGTCACAGTGACGGGGTGTATTGCCATCTTGTACAGCAAGCTGGTATTTGCACTCTAGCCGTCAAAAAAAAAAAAAAGTGAATTAAGGCATGTTTTCCTTTAATCCTCAAATTCCTGAGACTAGATTCAATAAAGCCGCGACCTACACCGCTTTCACGAGTCACGTCTATGAGATTAAGTCGAGCTAATTTCCCACGCTAAGACCAATAAGTATATTTTGTTAAAAGTTTTAAATACGGATAAATATGTTTTGTTTAAGGTTTAATTTGAATCTAACATTTCTGGTTTTGCCCACCACTTTTGCGCCTACTTGAGGTGCCAGCCACACATTTTTTCGATAAGAAATACTTTAAGGCAAAAGTTTTGATGCTGTAGGATTAGAAAACGGTCAAGGCTTGAAAAATATGTACCTCTTCAAGGCACTGGCACATTCGGATAAGCTGGTAATCTAGTGGTTGAGTTTAGGAATTATGCATGTGTGAACTGTTTAAAGTTTTTTTTTTCTTTCTTTTTCAGGTAAAAACTTAAACTTTAACCTTCATCGTGAAGGAGGCCTATTTAAGCATGGCCTTGGCCTTGCCGGTTAAGAAATATCAAAATATCAAGGCCTGAATAGCTTACTGGTATTCGATTGACAAAGTTTCTTATACGTGTTACCGAAACGGAACCAAAATAAAATAGTTGGCCTGGAAATCGGTAAATATAATCACGCATCATTGCCGTTTGCTAAAGTTGAACAATATCGCAATATCAAGGCCTATAAAAAGACTCGCTGGTATTCAATTGATACAGTGTCCTATATGTATTAACGAAACGGAAGTGAAGTAAAACAGGTTGGTCTGAGAATCGGCAGAAATAATTACGCGGCATTGCCATTCACTGAGTTAAAAAAGACCGAAGTATCAAGACCTACAAAAAGACTCACTGATATTCACATAATAAGTTTCTCACATGTAACACCGAAACGGAACCAAAATAAAATAGTTTCGGTCTGAGAATCGGTAGAAATAACCACATAGCATTGCCGTTTGCCAAGGTAGAAAAATATCGAAATATCGAGGCCTACAAAAAAACTCGCTAGTATTCAATTAATGAAGTTTCTTATATGTATTAACGAGACGGAACTAATAGAAATAGTTTGGCCTGGGAATCGGTACAAATAATCACGCGGCATAACCGTTTGCCGGAGTTGAGAAATATCGAAATATCAAGGCCTATAAAAAGATTCGCTAGTATATTATTCAATTGATAACGCTTCTTATATGTATTACCACAACGGAAGTAATAGAAATAGTTTAGCCTAGGAATTGATTGGTAAAAATAATCACGCAGCATTACTATTTGCTGGCGTTGAGAAATATCGAAATATCAAGGCCTATAAAAAGATTCACTGGTATTCATTCGATTAAGTTTTTCATATGTATTACAGAAACGGAAGCAAAATAATTAACAGTTATTCACCAAAGTGGTGGTGAATAATTGTTTTATTATCTCAGTATCTCAATCAGTGGATCACCGACACCAAATAGTTCCTTTTTTCTACGAAACGAGGGAATCGCGCGCGAAATCCAGACTGAAAATGCAGGAAGATGAATAGCAAACACTGTCCCGAGTTTGAGTAGCCAC
>Ga0126336_10002554_pt1 | contig 10416 bp, 9 predicted proteins | sample SidCmetagenome_FD_92530 | JGI IMG/M metagenome (GOLD analysis project Ga0126336, IMG submission 92530) | Coral microbial communities from El Islote,Puerto Morelos, Mexico - Siderastrea C C metagenome | ecosystem: Host-associated > Invertebrates > Cnidaria > Coral | place: El Islote,Puerto...
AACCAGGAACTGAAGCAAATACAGGCAACAACGTTAAGCGCGGGGAAACGTGTGCAAGCAAGTCACGATTGGTTTTGGTTTTACTTTTGATTGGCTGAAAGAAGCACAAATTAAAGCTTCTTTTACCACAGTCAGAGAGCGAAGTAAAGCAAAACCAAAGTAAACACAACATTACTTTCGACACTCATTTAAAAACCGTGCAAGTGCAAGGTTTTTCGCGGAGGCGAGTTTCAGTCTGCGGATATTGGACCGTGTTTTACTGATCTGAAGATTACTAAATAAATTTTCTTCCTTAAGGTGTAGGGGCTACAGTTGTACCCTCACCGTAAAGAGATTGAATAGCGGCGACATCATCTGAATGCAGCTGTAAGTTAGGCACGTACCCAGAGTAGTAGGGATACATAATTGCGTCCTGCACAGATGAGTGGCCGATCCCAAGCGAGTGGCCGAATTTCGTGAACTGCAACCCACAGAAGGTTAATGCCTTCTGATGTGCCGTCAGTAAACTTTTCATCCGAGTCAAAGTGCACACACCCGTCTGTGGGGTAGTAAGCGTGAGCAAGCGTGCCTTCCTTTCCATCAAATCGATCGTCACACCTTTTCTTTTCCCACCTATACCACGATGGTATCTTCTTCCAAAGCTAACCAAACAATGAGAAACAAATGCTAAATTACGCACACTGAAGGCTGCCTCCACTGTTGATTTAATTCAGGTTTAACTGTTGGAAATGCAATCTAAGTTAAACTTTTTTCCTACTGTCCTGTTTAATATGCTGATTTTTTTTTCCGTGGTCTGTGTATTATGCTTTACAAATCTGTACTTTCAAACCTAACTTCTGACCATTCAAATGAAACCTAGTAAGGTAAGTAGAAGATTCCTAGAAGTCTTGCCTGTTTTGTAGGTGCTGTTTGTTAAATATGCTGTATACAAAATAGTACTTATAATGCCTCAGTCTGTAGATGAAAACCTACCGTGTGACCACTCAAATGAAATCTACAGTTAGAATCGCTTTCCTGTGATGCCGTTTATTATGCTGCATTCTTTTCTTTGATGCTCTTTATTATGCTGTACAAATTAGTTCATATTTTTATTCAAAACCTTAAGTGTGAGAATTCACATCAAAGACATTTAGCAGTGATTTTCTATGGTTCTGTTTATTATGCTGTACAAGGTAGCACTAACGTTTTTGTATCTGTAAATGAAAGCACGAAATGTGACCATTCAATTGAAAGCCATTGTAATCTCTTCATGAAAGCTATTCTCAGTACTACTCATTTTACTTGCTGTTTGCCTTTTCAGTACTTATAAACCTAGCACAACCCACAATTCCTTGAATCGCTCTGAACGAAGGGCTAGCCCTCGAAACGTCAGCTTTCAATTTTTCTGTGGCCAATTTTTGATCCGTACTCAATTGAAAAATCAAAATTTTACGGGAAATTGGACTTCATTTCACATTCCAACATAGGCATTATTGATTGAACGTGCTAAAAGGATGGGAGTACACTTACCTGATTTTAATGTCAGCGGACATTGGTTGAAAAACTTCAGAGAAAGACAATCCTGACACATCAGACCAGTACTTCAGGGCTTTCCTAAACACCTTGGCTTGGGTTGATTTCGGCAAATCAGCTCCCTACTTGCGTGCATACCTGATTAAATACCTTAGATGTTTCTTACTCCACTTGGAATCAGTGCTATAGCGCTTCACACGCCCCTCCGAGTTTACATCATCCGGCATTCCACAACGCGACGCCCTCATTTGCTTGATGGTTGCCGCATCCAAGTCGCCGGTCAGTGGCAGACCAGTGAAACTTTGGAAGTTTTATCATGGCTACCTCCACATTGTGGTTTCCTGTACGTGTTGGGGATAGGTAATGGTACTTGGTCAAAAATTTCTGCCGGATAAACAACGTTATCGTTAAGAATTGACAGTTCACAAAGTAGGTGCATAGCAGTCTGTACGCTCAAACTGGTCAATGCCGGCTGACAAGTTTTGAAAAGTTCAAAATGGCGGCCTTTATAGTTTTTCAATAAGGACTGCAAAGTTATCGGTTGAATGGTTGAGATTTTTCTTTGCGTTTCTAGACGGCTGAAGTTTGTCTACATTTGCCTGGGAGAATGTTTATCTCAGCATTAACAAAGAAGACAATTGCTATAATTCAAATCCGAAGACTCCGGCAATGAGCTTTTAAAGCTCAAACAGTTGTTTGTTATCCGGAAATCCCGTCAGAAGTCCTGGCCAGCTATTTGTAGCCCTAAACGACATCTCTATCAGTAGAAAACGAGATGATATAACCCACCAATGGATTTCTGCGACACCTCATAGGACAAAACTGCATCACTCCTAGTTTAACGAAGCTTAACAGAAGGTGTAATATTTCCTGTAACAAAATGAAGCTCATTCTATGTAGACATTAAAAATACTGGAATATGGTAGTTCATTCTTCCTGGCCGGCTTAGATGTCAGTTGAAACTTGAAGTGGGACCATTATCAAATGAAAGATATTGTTAAATATTTGTCCCTGTTTTTTAACTATTCTTATTTAATAAGTATACTGATAACTCTGTCACATTACCGAGTAATAAAAGTTTTTCAAAACCAAGTCATGGAAATAGAGCCAAACCAAGAGAGTATGCTCTCTTGCAATTGGTGTCAGCCAATAAAAATATTCGTACCACTGAAAAATAATTTATAAAACAATAAATACTTAAAAGTATTCTGGAAAAACTGCTTACCAATGCCATATCCATATCGTCTTCAGCAAAGACGAAGGCCTGCGAGGCGAGAACGGCCAACAAGACGACGGAACACAGCATGTTTTCAAACCACAACTGAAACAACTTTGGTACTGGTGACATCTTATTACTGGTTATTCACATAAGATCAACTCGCTGCACAAACACTTCATTATTAAGTTTATTGCTCTTTTTAAGTCATGTTTGTACATCTGACAGGTGAGTTTTTCTTTTCGCAGAATCTTAATTGCAAGAGTTTATTACATCTTGATCATATGCATAGCTATTGTCAGCAGTGTACCTTATTAAAGTGAACTTAATTCTACAGCGACACCCAAAGCGTCTTTTGCGATGCGGTGCACTTTATTTATTTAATATTTTAACGTTTGTTTCTTCCTTTCTCTTTTTTTCAAGGGTGCCGTTATTTTTCTTTCATGTTTGGGTTTTTGGGTAGCTCTGGCATTTAGATTTAGATTTCTTTTATTTGCTAGTTTATAACTTTCAGTTGCAACTTTATTTTATTCAGCCACCGGCTTTTTCCTATATTTGCATCAGCTTTTCACACGTCTGGACGGTAAATCCGCCGATTGGTTTCAATGATTTATTTCTAGAATTCCTAGGTTAGGCCGCACCTTAAGTGTTTTTTGCAAAGAAAGTTTTGATCGTTTTTCAGTACCCACAGGAGTCTTCCTAGTCTTCCTCTCTTTCAATAGAAACAGATTTTTCGACTAAGACAAGTTAGTCGTCCTTTATAACTTTCGTCTAAGAAACGTACGGACATCAGTTCGATCTGCTAGGAAGGATAGTACAAGTTATTGATCTTTTGTTCAAATGAATATTTTCATTTAAACTTTTCATCAATTTCTTTCATATTTTATTAAAACTTTCTGTCTGTTAACAAACTCTGTTGGTGTAAGTTTAAAGAAAACTAAGCAACGACAACTAGCCTTACAGTGTCTGTCTGCAGATAGGTACTAGCCTTCCAAAGCTGAAACATTTCTTTTTCTTTGGGAAACGGCTAGCCTACTTAGCAACGACAACTAGCTAGCCTTACATTGTCTGTTTGCAGATAGGTAGCCTTCCAACGCCAAAAGCTGAAACCTTTTTGTTGGAGAAAGGGCTAGCGTGCATAGCAAGCGTTTCTGTAGGTTTTTACCGCCCGTTCGAGGCATTTTTAATGGGTTTTTGGCGGCGCGAAAAGTGGGGCGAGAGCAACAAACGGAAGAACTTTTTTCCAGTCAATGAGCTCGCCCCAATTTTCGTGCGGCCATGCCCATAAAACCAAAAATGCATCAAACCTGCAGTCAGCCCGACGTTTGTTTTGCTGTGGGGGAACTAAAGACGAAAAGCAGACACCGATCAGTTGTTACCGTTGGATTTTTTTGAGAAGTTTGTTGGCGTTGATCTTTAACAAGAACTCCAAAAATTACTGAGTGGTATCGTTTGGACAGTTGAAGTCTTCAGAATTGTGAGTAGGGTCCTTTTTTACATGAAAGCAAATGTCGCGTTATCTGGGTAGTAAAGATCCGTTACTGTACTTCTGTTCCTAAATACTGAAGACTATATCGGTCAGGCTCGATTCCCGCAGTTCACTTGGGTCCGGCTGTCTGAGCGTGAGCTCATGTCCCAAAACGCGGCCGGCAATCGAGCCTATATATACCTATTCAACCGCCAAATTCACAGACCACTTTCAATTTTAGCTGAATTTAAAAGCCAAGTAACAGATCCACCTATGTCATTGTGTATTTGACTTCTTTGGTTTCTGAGAAAGTAAACAACATACGCTCGTTCAAATCGCTATAGGTATTGTGAACTACTGCTTTACAAGGTAATCGGCCAGTCACCGTTTATCTGTAGTCAATGAGCTAACTAAACTTCAGCTTCTATAGCATTTGAAAGTTAGAACGGAAGTTAGAATGAAATCGTGAAAAAACTACTTTTGTCCAAGCCATTTAAGAAATTTCTTTGGTCACATTTCATAACATGTTAATTAAAGCTTTTAGCTATAAATAGAATTTATGAATAGAATATATCCTCCAAATCGTAATTTTCTCTTCACTACCATGGCAACGGCTATACTAGTAAGGGGATCCTTCACTACACTACAATCTTTCAGTGCAAGATCTGTTCTACTTTACATAAGTCGTGTTTATTACGTTTTTTCTTGATGTCAATATGTGTCTAATCATCATCGTCGTCGTCAGTCTCGGCGATAGCCTCCGTCGGGTCCTCATACCGACTGTCACAGTCTTGCAATCTACACAAATCCGTGGACTGTAAATCATTTGAAAGACAAGTGTAGTTTGGCAGCTTACAGCGCCTCTTACACTGGCACGATAACAACTCCAACACAGCCATGGGCGCTGGCTCTACACTCATTCAGTTAACTATCAGCCTGCCTTCCTCAAGTCTCCACCCATGGCCAACTGGAGAGGATATCTGCGGGCAGCTCTGGAGGCTTCGGCGCCATATCGAAGCCTGGTAGTTGGCCCGGTCGCAGTGCTTGCTTAGAGTGTCGACGCATGGTGGTAGCTGGTTGGAGTCGAGGTCTCCTTTCTTAGTACAGAAGAGACGGTTCCGCACATTATTTACAGTCATCATTGGTTCCCGGATTTGAGCTGTACTTGAAGCAGGTGAACTCTTGGAGGCGTGTAAATAACTCATTCAATACTTCCCACTCAGTGCCAAGCGCTTGGAATAGCTCTCTGAATTTCACGTGTCGCTCCGTCAAAAACAATGCAGACAGTTTTCCTTACCCGGAAAAGGCGCTTACACTGTCACAACAAGTAAAAGCGTGTAACCCAGGAAGACATCTACACAGCTCTGAATCGTGGCGCTGAACAACATGTGTGATGTCGATATACCTTGTTCGGGCCTCTGTTCCGAACTTCATATACACTGTCCAGGGAATGAGACTCTTGAACGCAAGGCAGAGCACAAACACATCAGTATCGTCAGATGAAATCACTACTGTAGAGCAGCCATCTCTTCTTGCATGGTATATGTGTAGCAGCAGCCTTGTGTCTACCTCCTCTTGTGTAGACCTTAGCTCTTTGCACAGTACTGGACCATCTGAAGAGATTTCATAGCATTCTTCTCCCGCTGTGGCGTACAGCTTCTTCCCTGCAAGCTTGGCATTGCAACGTTTCTTCCGCCATTCGTTAACGATGAAGTGTATCAGTTGCTGCTTGCTCTCTAGGTTTTGACACTGCTGTGCTCGATGATCAGGCCGAATGCTTCTGTATTCATTGCCCATCTCAGCTCCTCTCTTTTCCCTTTCTGCATTCTTTATCGATAACTTTCGGTAGTCATCAAACACAGCATCAGAACCATGCATACATGGCCAGCAGCATATCTGCAACTTCTCTAAATGGTCCTTTGGACCATTGCCATCCCCCATCGACAATGCAAGCCGACTGGGGCGGAAGATTTTCAACCGCCGGAGCATCTTTCTGTAACTCTTTTGCCAATGAAGATTTCGCTGTTCAGGAGCCATCAGAAGCGGCCAGAGACCAGGGTAGCGGAACCAGTGGATAGGAGAGTACCTCTTTCATGCTGAGTTGCCTTGCGTCTGCAATAACAATCATCTGTGCAAACAGTGCACGGTCGGCCCTAAGTACAATCCCTTTGGCAGTTCCTTTTCGGAGCTCCACTCTTGTTCATGCGGCTGAAGGTCTTTAGCTTTGCCTTTGACATTGTATCGTGAAAACTCATTTTCGGGGGATTAGCCGCAAGCCTTTCCTGGCTAAACTTACGGTAGGCTCTTTCGCCCAGATCTTTGGCTTGTAGATCACGAGCAACATCCTCAGTGGCCACCTTTGCTGTGGACAAACAGATGAGGTCTTGCCCTTGACTCTGTAACGGGTTCACCCAGCCCTCCATTGTTGACAGTAAAGACTGTACATCGGTTTCATTTCTTGCAATCTCAGGCCGCGTTTTCATATGAAAGTCTAACTGCTTTACAGAAAAATATTTTCGGAATAGTACTTCAGGTTTTAAAGGGCCGAATAATCCATCTTTTTAGTTGCGAAGGAAAGCGGCAAACCATATGGGCCTACGTCAGTCTCACGGTCCTCGAACTCTGGATAACGATGAATGATTGGCAGAATCAGAATCACTGGCAGTATTCGCTCCACCTCTGCTAACAAAATCCCTTCAAAATGTTCTTGGAATTGTTGTATGTAAAGAGTGTTTATTAAGGCCTTTTGCTCATAAGAAATGCAAGAAAAAACCCGAAGAATCGGGCGAAAAAACAAGAGAATTACAGTACCTGACATGTACGCCGCCATATTGGTTACCCATAATGCATAGCAAATCATGCAGATTATTTTATTTTTATAAAAATGTGCTAAAAAGCACGTTTTCAAAATAAACACTGCAAAAATATTAATAACCACATCTTCTGTTTGTTTTTCTTGCTTGCTATCGAAGACCTTGAAATTAATCCGTATCTGGGACTTAATTTGTTTTAGCCTCGTTTTCATGTCGGAGGGTTATTCTTGAGATTTTTAGTTATAAAAATAGACCCTGAAGCTACGCAGTGGGGACGGCTATCATAATTTTTTTTCAATACTATCGTACCTTCTTCGAAATGACACTACTCATGATTTGTCCCGAAAACTGGTAAGAACATTTGGTCTAGCCCATGGACTACTTGGAGAAGAAATTTGCTATAAAATATCTTGGCGGAGTCGGATAAAAAAACCTTGAACCTCGAGGTAAGTAAAAAGCCAAACGTCAAACATTTTGGTGCCTTTCAGGCTTAGTTTTGAAAAATGTTCCTACCGATGTCTATTATTTGCTTACGGAAATGAGGAAATAGAACTTGTGGAGAATGATAGCTATCATGAAAAAACTTGTTCTACCTTTAAACGAGAGCAAACGGTAACTGATGAGCCAGTAAGTACAGAAACTGCTAGTTCGAGCTAATTTTTAACCCAGCATTTATTTTTCAACTTGACCAAAGAATTATCAATCGGATGAAATAAAACAGAGCCCAAATATTAATTGCCTCCGGAGCACATGTACTTTTCAAGCGAAAAAATATGTAAGTTATTTATTTCTCACCTAACGTGGCTGGTTGCTGTACACACGGCCTGGTCTTCAAAGATAATGCTTCTTTCCCAAGAATACCCTCCAGGAAATGTCTGCTTGAAATAGTCAGGTATATCTGCAGGATACTGGGTGAATGCCCTGTTGCCGTACTGTTGTGCTGGTGTCAGGATATCGAATGCAAATGGCAGAGGTGCGCCTTTGGTAACAACAAGTTCCAGCCAATGTGCTCCCCTAAAATACAGAAAAAGAGGTTTTATTTACTAAGAGAACGGCAAGCACAAAAGCCGAGTTCTTTATGACACCGCCCAGTATCAGTATCAAGTGAAAATCAGTTCCAACTGATGCATTTCCTAAAAGTCATAAATTTCCATCTCGGCTATGGGCATTTAAGGGCATGAAAAAACTCGGCACGTGCGGAGTACAGCCTAAAAGTTTAGCCTCTTGCTATCTGCTAATATCGAGGCTAGCGCATGGAAAGAACTGAGGTTGAATTTAATTTGCTCGAGGAAAATAACAGTTTTCCTTTTTTTAATCTCAGGAAGATTTATTTATATCTAAGGTTGTTACATTTTAGCAAACACATTTCATGTGCAAATTTCCAGAATTATTGTGTTGTGACCAATATAAGGCGTTAAAAGTGAATTCATTTGGTAATTGATTATCAAAAACATTTGACCTCCAAGCGGCAACATATATTTTTTTAATATTTAGATATTGAAAGTAAGTTTAATTGCTTGGCAACAGTTATCCGGTCAGACGTTCAGTTGAAATGATAACTTTACGCTTAGCCAGAATTCTGACAGTTATCACAGAAATTGGAAATCACCAATGTGCAACTTTTTTAAGCTTTGATTGGTTGAACTTGGAGCAAAAACTTCACTGTGTTGCGAAGATTAGTAACTTTTTGCTAAAAATAATACGTAATATCAGGGTCGTGACGAGGTATACCTTTCTGTCATTGATGCCATTTTTTGGCCCAAAATTCTGATCCCTGATACCAAAAAGGTGACAAAGTCTGATCCCTGACCCCACTCAAGTTTTCTGATCCGATATCAAGGTTAGCTTTTTGAAAAACTAATATGTAACATAAAAGAGTCCCTTTGGGAACTGTCTTCAAAATGAAAACGTTCGCTGTTTTTGACTGTCCTGACGCCGAATTGTTTCTGTAAAGAAATATTGTGGTACCCACTAATTCCCGCTGCTCGGTAATGCCTTGAATGGTTTTGAGGGGCGGACTCATTTCGCCGCGGCGATGTGTGACACGAATAAATTTGTAAGTCATAAAGTGGGTTTGAAATGTTGAGCTAGTATTCAATCTCGTAAAGCCTAAAGCCTTCTCCGAGAAGGAGCTGGCCATATTTTTTACATGACCAGACTTCTCTTGTATACAGAGACGATAAATTGAAAAGAACTTCAGAACGTCTCTGCAACAGCAAGTTTAATATTCAGGTAGACAAAAAAAAATTGTTCAATCGAGGCAGTATTAAAGTATAAAAGTATTCGGATCAATTTTCTAAACTAACAGCAGCCAAAAACTGAAAAACTAGCTTTTCCTAGCAATAAATACTATAAAAATAAAAATAAATCATTTTATTTAGGTGTCAAAGGTATTTAGCACAGAATGGAAATCTGAAAAGCTATGGCCGCTATTTTCTGACAACCAACTGAAGTCATAGGTAAATTACGATGCACATTTTCATGCTAATTTCATCAACACAAGAACTTTTTCTTTCGTTTAATACCTTGCCTCTTTAAATTTTACTACTTTGCTTTTAGCCGCGGAGAGCGACGTGCAACCGCTTTCTCATGCAATTCCATTCTCGTCCCAGAGCTGCGATCCTTTTGGCCAGCGCCACGGATTGAGAGCTCTGGCAGGGTCCAAAGCAGGAAGTCCGCGAATCACGGACTTCCGGCTTTCTGCGCAGCCTCGGAAGTTTGAAAAAACACGGTTACCATCGGTTACAAAAATGGGCAGCTATTGCGCTTGCGCGTTATCCTGGCCCCTGCCAGAGCCCTCTATCCTTGGCGCTGGCCAAAAGGATCGCAGCTCTGGGGACGAGAATGATGCAATTCCACATTGGTGTAATCCTTGTCATGCTTCGTGATCTTAGTGCGGTGATCGATAAGGTGATATTCTGGCAATCTGACAGGCTTCTTCACCCTGCAAAGAATACAGACATTCTTGGATCACTGACACTAGCGACGCTACATACGGACACACACGAAATTTAAACAACTTAAGATAGAGAACGAGGCCTTAAGCTTTTCGCGGGGAGTGCGTTGAATCCCATTTAAGATAGTAATAATAATATAAACAATAATAATAATATTTAACCAGGGAGTCCTCTCGCCTTGGCGGTTTTCAGTGGGGCCCTGCAAATTATAATAAAAAAAATTAAAAACTAAGAAAAGAGATAAAAATTGATATCACAATATAAAACTAATTTTGAAATACTATAACAATTAGATAGGGCATAATTTACAAAGTTTTAAGCTTTGCCTTAAAGTGCCTATGAACTAAAAATTTTTTTTGCACATTTTGGTAGTTCATTATGTGTTAATTCCGAAATGGCAAGATAAATTGGATGGCAAGAAACAAAAATCCGTTTTTTTGCCGTTGAAAG
>Ga0126336_10002555_pt1 | contig 10415 bp, 9 predicted proteins | sample SidCmetagenome_FD_92530 | JGI IMG/M metagenome (GOLD analysis project Ga0126336, IMG submission 92530) | Coral microbial communities from El Islote,Puerto Morelos, Mexico - Siderastrea C C metagenome | ecosystem: Host-associated > Invertebrates > Cnidaria > Coral | place: El Islote,Puerto...
ACGACCCCATATTTTTTCCCCTGCAAAAAGTTAGTAAAAATCATTTTCAAAAGATAGGAAAGTTTAAAAAAATTTCACCGAGGGAAAATCAAAATATTAAAGAATAAAGATGAATTAATGGAAAATACCCGTCACTCTTTAGACGTTTTGTTGCCATGACAACGGCCTATGCCTAAGAAGCAAAAACTGAAAAATAAGTGTAATTATGTTGGTAATCTTACTGGCAAATCTCAGGAACAAAGATAGCAAGACAACAGAACTATGGTTTCTTTTGTAACTCTTGCCAGTTCGTATAGTCACTTTTGTAGAAACTCTAGCGAGCCACCTTAACCGCGCTCCTTTCGTTAAGCGCCAGGATTCCTATATCCTTGTTGTTGACCAGAAGACAGGAGCCGCAACCGATTATGGCTCCTGCCAGAAGATTCTTAGTTGGTATAAATCACATATAATTGTTTAGCGAACTTCAATTGTACTTGCTTGGTGATGATAATAATTCATAGGTTGTCAAAATTAAAAATCATTGGAGTTTTTCATTAGTCTATCATTGAGTTGCTGAGTACATCTTTTAGACTGACCTTTTTTTTTAAACACATTCACAGTATGTTTTCCGTTTACCATCGACCATAACATCATAAAATAACATCACCTTTATTTCACCTCGGATTTACAACGGTAGCTGCATAGCTAATTTCTCCGAGAAAGAAAAGACGAAAATAAAACTAAATAAATAAAATAGTATTATTAGTATTAAGTAAAGATTGCAGCTTTCCTAGGTGAAAAGCGATTAAGAAGAAGAATGATTAACTGTTATACCAAACAACTTTGAATTTTTAATTGAGCACCTTTTAGAAATACACAGTAGTAAAAGTGAAATATGCAGTAGTCAAAAATCCAGTATATAGTAAATTCAGCGAAACATTACGATAAAAAAAGATAATAAGGTTATAAAAAGCTACAAAACTGCTAAATAGTCTAGCGCCTAGGTCTACTTCGGGTAAAAATGAGGGTATCTTTGCAACATGTTGTGTATGTGAATTTCACTAGCACTAGAACTAGTGCTTAAAGTGCATAAAGGCTTCTGGGAGTTTTAAATGAACGTTACCGGGGCTGTGAGGAAAAACATTCTATTTAACAGTTAGATTATCAGCTCGAGATTTCTATCGCGTGATAGTTGATGAGGCCGAAGGCCGAATCAACTATCACGAATAGAAATCGAGAGCGAATAATCTAATTGTTTTAGTATAAATCTACTAAACGTTCAAAACTTAACAGCAGACACAACATGTTTTTATTGAAAATGATATAAATAGGTCACACCGCGTAGGAAAACACTACTCACTATCTACAACAGAATAGATAGTGAGTAGCGTAGCCAATAAGAGAACAGCATTAGTGATAGAACACTAGTAGATTTATACTAATAGTTTTTAGTATTGGTTTGGAATACTTGCTAAATTGGCGTGAACGTACTCAAAAGTATATGTTTATTTAGCGCGATATCTTTCAGACGATTCGCTTTCCAATTATCTTTGCTGATAGATTGCAAAGTTGTTATTTGACGGCATTACTTTAGTAAAGTTCAAAGCCTCAGCAGACTCATGAGTGGCACAACTTTTTACACATCCCAGCGTAAGCATCACGGAAATCCCGGATTCTTGCAGTGTAAATAAAAAAATTCATGGCGGAGTTGGACAGAGCCAAGGTTGTGATCCACTGTTGCGCAGGCCCGTTCGGCTTTAAGAGTGATTTACCTGTGGCAAACCGATTGATTACAAAAGGAAACCAAAAGGTTGTGAAGACGATGATGACAATGGCCAGCGTGCAAGCAACACGTACTTCCATACGGGAAGTAGCTTTCTCGGGAAGTGCTCGAGCTCTTGACTGGTTTGTTTTCTTCTTTATTTTGCAAAGAAATACCATGATCAATAGATAGGAAACGATAATGATGACATAACTGAGGCCAAAAATGCCTGTCGCCAGAAATGCCTTGGAGGCTGGATGGACGACATTGACAATAGGAATTGAAATCGGCAGTGCCCAGGAGAACATCAGCATGATCTTCAATCCGCATTTCTCCATAATCATTTTGTAGTGTATAGGGAACCCAACGGCGAGAAAACGATCCACACTGATATGGGCCATGTGTACTATGGACGCAGCGCAGGAGAGCGTGGCAAGACGACTGTAGGGAAGTACCAAGTTTATCGCGCAGTCATTGAAAAACGTAATCCTGCTGAGGATTGCTATAAAGAGAGGCTCAGCCACCACTGTGACGATCAGATCAGCGATCGCTAAGCTGGCCAGAAGGTAGTTGGAGCTTCGGCGAAGACGAGGACTTGTAGCAACGGCCATGCAAACCAGTAAGTTTCCAAATGTTCCCATCAGACTAACTACAGCATTTGTTGCGATCAGGGGAACACCATGAGTTATGGGAAGAGAACAGCCTTCTTTGGAGAAGTTAGAAGACGGAACACTTGTGTTTTCTAATGAGTAATTCATAGCTTGCGCTCTGGACTAGACTGGAGGCAGGAACAGCGAAAACAGGTTGCACTTTGGATCGTTTAAGTAGGAACACAAGCTAATAAAGTGTCTTTCGTCCGCTCACTCAGACATGATCAGAGACAATTCATGACGCACTAATATGTATATTTAGGCAATAGACACCTCAAGTGCATTCTGAAACACTTATACCACGGAGACAGCATTGATTAAATAGTGTGGGTTAATGTGAATAAACATTATGTAAACAAAATAAAAAAATCGATAGAACCGAGAGCAGAAAGTAATAAAATAACTCTACTTAGCTTGTCAATGACTTTCTTCTGATATTTTCTTTTAGTGTTTTAAAGTTTGGTTTGCACTTTTTCATAGTTCACCGCCACCAAATAAACGACGCGGCGCGCGCGGGGCGGGGGGGGGGGATCGTTATAGTGATAGCAGTATCATTACCATGATACGACCTATTTTTAGAACAAACATTCTATTATTTGCCGGCTAGTCTTTAAAGTGGCCCGATACGCTGTATATGGAACTTTTTCAACAACATTTGCCTGCTATCAATATGGACTGTACCATGTATAAATAAATTGCTTTAATATAACTATAAGTTAAATGTGATTAACCTACCCAATATGTGTGAAGGGCCAGGGACATAAAATAAAAACACCTCAGTTTGATTTTTTAACTGGGTTGATGTTTGGGTGTTCGGAAATGTTCTGTAATTATTGGAAACGTTTCCAAACACGAAGCGGACACTAACAACTTTGTTTTAGACCTTAATGACGTAGCTCAAGTTAAAATGTGTGATGGAAATCGCAGTAAACTTTCGTTAGATAAGAAAATCCATAAATCTACTACCTGTGAAATTAGCACGCATGCAAATCATACCATAGGCATTCACCCCTGTCAGGAGAATGAGGAATTCAGTAAAATTCAAGTCCGCATCAGACTCATAGTTGGTACAACTTTTTGCACATCCTAGTGTACGCATCACAGTAATCTCGGTTTCTCGCAGTGTAAATCAAAAAGTTCATGACGGAGTTGGACAGAGCTAAGGTAGTGACCCACAAGTGCGCAGGCCCATTCAAATTTAACAGCGGTTTACCTGTGACAAATCGTGTGGTTATGAAGGGAATCCAAAACGCTGTAAAGCCGGTTATGACAATGGCTGCTGTGCAAGCAACTCGTATTTTCACGCGAGAATTCGCATTCTTAGGCAGTGGCCAAGCTCTTGATTGGTTTATTTGCTTCTTTGCCTTGTGCAGAAATATCACGATCAGTAGATAGGACAAGATAATGATGACATAACTGAGCGCAAACATCCCTGTCGCCAAGAATTCTCTAAAAAATGGAAAGACAACATTCAGAATAGGAATGGAAATCGGCAATGCCCAAGAAACAATCAACACAGTCTTTAATCTGCATTTCTCCATTATCATTTTGCAGCGAAAAGGAAACACAATGGCGAGACAACGATCCACACTGATTGCAGCCATGTGTGCTATTGAGGCTGAGCAGGATAGCGTAGCGAGACCTTGGAGGAGAAATAGAAGTTTCAATTTTGTCCTGCAGTCATTGAAGAACGTCATCTTGCCAAGGATTGTTAACCAAAGAGGCTCGCACGCTACGGTGACGATCAAATCAGCGATCGCTAAACTGACCGGAAGGTAGTTCGAGCTTCGGCGAAGACGAGGATTTGTGACAACAGCCCCACAAACCAGTATGTTTGCCTATTGTTCCCAAGACACAAACGACAGCATTCGCCGCAATCAGTGCAGTACCATGAATAAATGGAGTTTCAGTCTTTTTGAGAGAAATTCGATGGCGGATTTGTTATGTTTCCTAAGGAGTAATTCATGGTAAAATCCGTTTCGACAGGCGCCCTGGACTTGAAAGGCAAGGTTTGTAAAAAAAGAGACCATACTTATAGATTACGCATGCATACCAACTAAATAAGGATGAGAGTTACTTTGGTCCAGGTAATTATCTTCATTAACAAGTGTTTTGAACGCTCACTCAAACATGAAGGAGAGACAACATTTATGACGCACTTATATGAAGAAAAAAGTGGACGAGAGGTACCTTGTGTGTATTCTGCGATACCTCGTGTGTATTCTGTGTGTATTCTTTCGTGCGAATCAAAAAAGGTTTCAAGTAGAACACTTGGTATAACCTAAGACGAACTATAGCATTTGTTGTGATCAGAGAAATACTATGAGTTATGGGAAGAGAACAGTCTTCTTTGCAGAAGTTAGAAGACGGGTCAGTTGTGTTTTCCAATGCGTATTTCATGGTACACGTTTGACGCGTTTGCAGTTGGCGCGAGACAAGAACAATTAAAACTGGACAGCACTCTGGATCGTTTAATTACGTAGCATCATAAAGTAAAGAAAGTGTTTCTTTTACGCCCACTTAGACATGTTCAGAGACAATTTATGACGCACGTATATGTCGGCAGGTAACATTTTATCTTATAGTTTTAAGACAAGGCACTTTAACCTTTTTTAAATCAAAATTGTAAACGCATTGAGGCTACCCAAAATGCGTTCATAAGGTCCAGTTCAAACGTCGAACTTAACATGTGCCGAACCTAATTGCTATTTGGGTCGACCCAAATAATTAAGTTCGACAGTTGATTCAGACGTCGACCTTAACCAGTCGAACTTAATTCTGCAAACCAGCGGTAAACAATCATCAATTGCGCTATATCGGGTCTCAAAAAGCAAAGGAAAACAATTAACAGGAAAAAAACAATCATTTATTGTAATAATGGTAGTATTTAGATGTTAGTTTGCACCGTTCGTCAAATTTGGATCAGAATGCAGTTTCTCTCGTTTTTTGTTATATTTTGTTATTTTCAGATTAGCTATCCATAAAAAATAACAAGAGAAACCAATTCGATATTCATGCAATCCGTTATGAAGTAATGATTCTTGTCTACAGAGCGTTTACACTCGGCCTAGTTCTCTTTTTAATTAATCAGAAGACGAAGACGAGGATTTGTAGCAACGGCGTTAAGTTAGCTCTCACTAACTATCGGATGCAGGACATCGTAAGTTACGGAAAGTGAACAGTATCCCAGGGGAAAGTTGAGGTGACTTACTTATGTTTTCGTTCTTTAAGTAATTAATGTTACAATTTGTAAGAGCAGTAATTATCACGTGAATCGGTATTGTGCTTTCTTATCGATATCACAAGACTCTATGCCAGCGTCTTTCCTTCTCATGGGTAGAATGTGTAGATTAAGATTGCTTAGCCATTGTACTTCATGGGCTCACCTGAATCTTTAAGTACCAGTTGTAAAGCAATACTGTACATATGTGCATGAAGAAAGTCAGCAATAAAAAAGCAAGCCTTGCCAGTAATCGTCTTTTCTCCTTTACTCTCCGTTTTCTCTCCCTTATACATTTTCAGGTTTACTGGACTATTAAATTTCATGTCTTGTTCACGTAAAATTGCTCGAAATTTCACAAATCAATCATGAATTCAAACAATCAGCTAGATATTTATTTTTAAGAGGCTTTTAGTTCCAAGCATGATTTGTCTAGCAATATTTTATCCCTGCAAAGAAGCATATCTTCCCATACATCCCAGCACAGGTCTCACGTAACTCCCGATTCTTGCAGCGTAAATAAGATAGTTCATAGCAGGGTTTAACAAAGCTAACGTTCGGACCCACATATGTGCAGGACCGTTGAATTTTATCATTTTCTTACCTGTGGCAAATAGCCGGATTATCAAAGGAAACCGACATGCAGTAAAAACGGCAGTCGCAATGGCCAGCGAGTACGGAACACGAATCTCCAGCCGGGAACTCCAACTAGGAACAGGCAACGTTTTAAAATGGGAATCTCCAACCGAGAACAGGCAATGTTAGAGCTCTTGTCTGATTTCGTTTCTTTTTTGCCTTAAATAGAAATGCCACGATCAACAAATAAGACACGATAATGACGGCGCCTGCATACCTAAGGGAAAACCGCAACGTCGCCAGGAACGTTTTGGAAAAGGACACTGGAAGGACGACATAAGAAATAGCAACTGAAATTGGGAATGCCCACGACACTATCAGCATAAAATTCAACCCACATTTTTCCATGATTTCTTTTTGGCAAAGGGGGAACACGACAGCAAGAAGACGATCCACACAGCACACGAGAATACGGATAAAATCTTACACGGGCGTTCCAGTATTGTTGCGCAGTCATTGAAAAATGTTCTCTTGCTAAGAACTGCTATAATGTCGAGAGGTTCGCAAATTATGGTGACGATCAAATCAGCGATCGCTAAGCTGAATAGAAGGTAGTAGGAGCTTCGACGAAGACGAGGATTGGTAACAATGGCCACACAAACCAGTAAGTTGCCTGGCCAGTTCCAAACACTCACACGAAAGCATTAGATGTGATCAGAGCAATGCCATGCGCTACCGAGAGATAACATCCGTCTGCAGAGAGGAGTACAGTTTTAAGGCCATTTCTTCGCTGGAGTTTAAAGGAAAGTACAGTGATAAGAACGACTAATTCGGAGTCAATCGTGTTTACGTAAGCACACCTGCACTGAACTAAATAAAGATGACCCCTCTTAACCTTATTTCCAGTTGATAGCCACCAATTATACTATTATGATAACACCATTTATTTTTACGAGCCGCGTGATCAATACTTTGCGTAAGCTGATTTCATATCACTCCGCTATATTTAACTGCGATGCTTTTGTTGAACAGCCAAGATTCCTATACCCTTGTTGTTGACCAGAAGATTCTTGGTTGGTATAAATCACATATAATTGTTTAGCGAACTTCAATTATACTTCTTTGTTGATGATAAATTATGTCATAGGTTGTCAAAATGAAAAATTGTTGGAGTTTGTCATTAGTCTGTCATTGAATTGTTGAGAATGTCTTTTACACTGACCTTTTTTTAACTCACATTCACAATATGTTTTCCGTTTAACATCGAAGTAAAGATTGCAGTTTTCCTAGGTGAAAAGCGACAAGGAAGAAGAACGATAAACTATGCACCAAACAACTTAAACATTTTTAATTAACCACCTTTTGCGAACAAAATATAGCGACATACACAGCAGAACATTACGATAAAAATATAGTAAGGTTTTAGAAAATATAGAACTGCTAAATAGTCTACTACCTAGCCCTACTTTGGGCAAAAATGAAGGTATCTTTGTATGTGAATTTCACATCTTCAACTTAGCACTAGAACTACGTCTTTTAAGAATTTAAAAATTGTCATGGTTAAAGGCTTCCGGGAGTTTCAGTTAATAAACGTTAGTAGGGCTGTGAGGAAGAGCATTCTATTCGTTTAAGCTCTTTACTAGTTATGTCCTCCTAAGGTTGGGCAAGGTGGTTCGACACAGCTCCTAGGAATATCAATGATGCCTTGGCATTTCGTTGCACCCTCAGACGTTCACAATTTAGATAGTTTGGAATTCTTGCTAAAATCGGATGAACGTCTTCAAGAGCAGGCTTATTTAGCATGATTTCTTACGGACGATTCCCTTTCCAATTATGTTTACTGTTAGATCAACTAATATACGTATTCTACAACAAAGATGTTACTTGACGGCATGACTTTAGTAAAGTTCAAGGCCTCAGCAGACTCATGAGTGGCACAACTTTTTATACATCCCAGCGTAAGCATCACGGAAATCCCGCATTCTTGCGGTGTAAATCAAAAAGTTCATGGCGGAGTTGGACAGAGCCAAGGTTGTGATCCACTGTTGCGCAGGCCCGTTCGGCTTTAAGAGTGATTTACCTGTGGCAAACCGAGTGATTATAAAAGGAAACCAAAAGGCTGTGAAGACGATGATGACAATGGCCAGCGTGCAAGCAACACGTACTTCTACGCGGAAATTCGCTTTCTCGGGAAGTGCTCGAGCTCTTGACTGGTTTGTTTTCTTCTTTATTTTGCACAGAAATACCATGATCAATAGATAGGAAACGATAATGATGACATAACTGAGGCCAAAAATTCCTGTTGCCAGAAATGCCTTGGAGGCTGGATGGACGACGTTGAAAATAGGAACTGAAATCGGCAATGCCCAAGACACAATCAGCATGATCTTCAATCCGCATTTCTCCATAATCATTTTGTAGTGTATAGGGAACCCAACGGCCAGAAAACGATCCACACTGATTGAGGCCAGGTGTACTATTGAGGCAGCGCAGGAGAGCGTGGCAAGACGACTGTAGGGACGGTCCAACTTTGCCGCGCAGTCATTGAAGAACGTTTTCCTGCTGAGTATTCCTATAAAGAGAGGTTCAGACACCAGGGTGACGATCAGATCAGCGATCGCTAAGCTGGCCAGAAGGTAGTTGGAGCTTCGGCGAAGGCGAGGACTTGTAGCAACGGCCACGCAAACCAGTAAATTGCCAAATGTTCCCATCAGACTAACTATTGCATTCGTTGCGATCAGGGGAACACCGTGAGTTATGGGAACAGAACAGTCTCCTTTGGAGAAGTTAGGAGACGGAACACTTGTGTTTTCCAATGAGTAATTCATGGTGCACGGTTTACGTCGTTTGCGGCTGGCGCTCTAGACTTCACTCAAGGCAAGAACAGGGTTGCACTTTGATTGTTTAAGTAGGATCACAAGCTAATAATGGGTTTTCCTTCCGCCTTACCAGACATGATCAGAGACAATTTATGACGCACGTATACGTATATGCAGCTAATAGACACCTCAAGTGCATTCTGAAACACTTGTATTACGGCGACAGCATTGATTAAACAGTCTGGCTTAGTGTGCATAAACAGTGCGTAAGCACAAATAGATCGATATTATATTGTAAGCAAAAACGATTCAGTTGTTAAGCTTGTCAATGATTTTCTTCTGCTATTTTATTATAGCGTACGTTTTTGTTTGAAAATTTTCCTTTTTCATCGCCACCAAATAGAACAACGCTGGCGCATCATTGTAATTATTCCAGAATCAAGTGACACTGACTATTTTTAGGACGAATATTCTACTATTTGCCGGCCAGTCTTTAGTACTGTCCAACACTCTGTGTTTGGAGCTTTTCCAACAATATTCGCCTGCTATCAGTGGACTGTACCGTGTATAATTGGTTGAATAGAACTATCACGTGTTTAGTAACTCAATATGTGTAAAGGGCAAAGATTTCAACTGAGTTGATGTAAGCTTACTTGATCACCTAAATGGATTTAAAAACCGATGTTTTTAGGGTTAGCCCTCCCTCAGAGCGAATTGAGGGATAACGAGTTTAGTGTGGTAGATATTTGGAATGAAGAGGGGAGGGTATTATAAAAAGGCATGACCGCGTAAATTAGCTAAATGAAAAGCTATCGGTCATTGCTTGACTGAGATGAAGGTGGCGGATCTGAGAGTTGAATATTTGTTCAGTGTAAAGTTGTAAAAGAGCCATTTGATAAACATTTGGAAACAAGCCTTTTTAATGGGGTTGGGCGATTTTGTATAATATGCACTAACAAACAGGGTCAAGTTCCCATCTAGGGTATACTTCCGTATTTTGTTTGTTCGTAACTTACATTACACTCTTTAGACTATTTTGAACTTAGTTCAGTAACTTAACTTTATTATATCTTGTTAAGGACATCTCTAATAGCAAGTATAAGTTACAGTATATCAATTTCGTGTACATATTTTAAATCGCATGTACACATTGTATCTTTCCCAATTTCTTATCGAATATTATTCTTAGGAGAATTAATCGTAATTGTGTATTGAATCTAATTTTTATCCTGTATATTACATGACCCCACGAGCATTTTGCTTTAAAATTGTAATCGTGTTTAAATAAAGGATATGATGATGATGATGATGATGATACTGTGGATATATTAGAGAAAATTTGTCAGACAAATACAACAAAAATAACTAAAGTTAAAACTTAATGACACTTATGGCAACTGGAATATTAA
>Ga0126336_10002556_pt1 | contig 10414 bp, 6 predicted proteins | sample SidCmetagenome_FD_92530 | JGI IMG/M metagenome (GOLD analysis project Ga0126336, IMG submission 92530) | Coral microbial communities from El Islote,Puerto Morelos, Mexico - Siderastrea C C metagenome | ecosystem: Host-associated > Invertebrates > Cnidaria > Coral | place: El Islote,Puerto...
TCTTTCACGAGACGAAACCTATTAAGTTTGACCAACCATATAAAAGCTAGTTAGCCTCACGTCTTGTGGTGCAGTTTGTTTCATTGCAGCCCACAAAATGAAATTGGAGTTTTCTTGTTTCATATTTGGCTGCGCTTGAAATGGAGAAGGGAAAAAAGACTGTTAGCTATAGTCTCTACAGTAAACAGACCAAAGCTTTTAAACATGGAACTTTAAAATTATTCAAATAATGGTAGTTACCCGCCGGGCCTACTAACCGACTACGTTGCAAAAGTGCTTGCAAACATCTGATGGAAATATTCACTATATACAGCTCCCATAAAACGACTGATATATAAGAACATTTTTAATCCCCGAGAAATGTTTTGGAAAAACTTGGGCATTGTCATATTGTGGGGTGTCAAGGTTCACCAACATAGTTTTCCCTCACCTTCAAACTCAAAGATTCCTTTTAAAGTTGTTGATTTGAATTTGCATACAGTCGCTTTCGTGAGTGTGGCTAGATAACGGATAAATCGATTTAAAACACTTACCTCTATGTGTGCTACTTTGTTAACCTAACGTTGTTCACTGAAGCTATGTTGGGAGCAAGAGGTTTAGAAGTACGTTCAATGAAAACATGAACAAGGCAACACAGTTATTTTGTTCTGAATGATGGATCACGGAACATCAGAACTGCGATTACTGTGCTTCAGTAGTCATGCAGAATGTTAAATCCTTGCATTATTTTAACAATGGGGTAATAATTAGCCTTTGTAAGGCACATAATTCCTTGCTTTCGTCTTGAGTTAAGGCAAATATTACGCAAATTCTCAACCATTTTATTTCATGCAGGGAATCTAAAAAGTACAAGTTCCTGTAACAGCCCAACGAACAATGGGCAGAAAAGGGTTTTTATTAGTAGATTTCAGTGAATGATCACACTTCAGAGTTTCATTTACTGGCCCAAAATTTACAACCACTTTGTACACATAACAAACAGTACCATAACGATGCTCCATTCAATAGTCTTCATTTGAATTGTAAAACCTCGGGATTAACCCACAGACTCAAACGTTCAAAATTCCCTGTTCAGCTGTTCAGCATAACACCACGCGAAAGTAGTGTTCAATGGTTTTCATTTGAATGGTCACACTGTAGGATTTAATCCACGGACTCAAGAGTAAGAACCACCTTGTACAGCATAATAAACAGCACCACAGGAAAGTACTGCTCAGTAGCTTTCATTTGAATGGTCACACTTTAGGATTTCATCCACAAACTCAAAAGTTAGAACCACCTTGTACACCACAACAAACAGCACCACAGGAAAGTACTGCTCAATAGCTTTCATTTGAATGGCCACACTTTAGGATTTCATCCACAGACTCAAAAGTTAGAACCACCTTGTACAGCATAATAAACAGTACCACAGGAAAGTACTGCTCAGTAGCTTTCGTTTGAATGATCACACTTTAGGATTTCATCCACAGACTCAAAAGTTAGAACCACCTTGTACAGCATAATAAACAGCACCACAGGAAAGTTCTGCTCAATAGCTTTCGTTTGAATGGTCACTCTTTAGGATTTTCTCGACAGACTCAAAAGATAGAACTACTTTACATCGCACCATAAAAGCACCACAACAATCAGTATGGGCCGCTAAGTAGCTTTCGTTTGGTGGTCAAACGTTGAGATTTCAACCACAGACTCAAGAGAGAGGGTGTGTCGGAAAGCTTGCTCTTAAATAAGTATGTAAAGAAGTGGCTTTTGTACTCTGTGGCTCGTCGGAGTGCCAAGTACAATTTGGATCCGCTTTGGTGCGGCCTATAGCTTCTTGGTGATAAAGTCAACTACATGTATTACAGACCAGGTATTGGGTTTAAATAGAGCGCCAGAACTAAAAAAATCATTTCGTAATTTTCTCTGCCCTTGATGAAATTGGTTTCAGGAAAGTTTATTATATTTGTTTTCAGTTAAATTAAAATTTTTTCAAGCTTGTAATTTGGCATAAAAAAATACAGGTACCGGTAGTTGTTGAAATTACGATAGTAGAAAGTTTAGGAAACAAGTAACACATTTTATAATAATTTGAAAGAAGATACCCGTGTTATGACTAAAGAAAAAAGAAATCTTAACTTTGATTTCTCACTCCTCTTTTTAACTGTAAGAGATCTTTGGTAGTAACACGTTAGATGATGACCTATCTATTTGCAATTAACTTGTTTATCATCGATTTAAATTAAGTACATGTCAAGTTGTCAGAAAACCTGGTTTGTTGACGTTTGTCCGTTATCAACCAATAACGGCAAGTGTAGAGGTAACATGTAATTAAAATGGTGTGATACAGCACTATATGTTTCCTGTTAAATGCTTGTTGTATTTAAAATTTGAAAACCAATTTAAGACCTCTTTTGGTTTTTTGCACATGACAGGACCTTTTGCGATGGAGTTTTCGAAACTGGACCACTTTTATCTGCTCTTACTATTTGTGAGTTTTCCACAACTGTCATTCCTGCAGTCAGGTAAGTTACACTGAATACTTGATGAGGCAGTTGTTCGAACTTTACTCGAGTGGCTTGTTAACGTTTAAATCCAGACTTTGGTTACAACATTGTTATTTAATGCTTGGTGTCTATGCTCTGAAAACAAAATCAAGTACAAAAGCGCAAAAATCTCTTTATCTTGTAAGCGATTATTTAACTGCCCTTAAACCGCAGCAGGAGGTCATCGTTTGTTTTAGTAAGAACGATATAAAGGTCAAGGTTGCAGTCAGTGAAGTCTCTCAAATTCAACTAAGCCTCCGTTAAAATCTTTTAAAATATCTGTGAAGGTTTGAGAAAATGGATGAGATCAGGGGCACCCAAAGAGAACATTTATGCTAAATACCTGTAATGTCGTTTGTTGTTTTCTCATATTGTAACAAGGCCTTTTAAAGGGATGTTTGTTTGAGCTAAGATGGTTTGAGTTGTACGAACTATATACCTAAAATTTTAGAAGAAGAAAATCTTAGGGAATACTAAATCTCACCACTCCAATTTCCGAACTGATGTTGGCTTCTCGAAAATGCAAACTGATCCGGCACTGAACGACATGCTTGTCCCTAGCTTCGAAAACAAAACGAATTAATTTTCCCATGTTGCAAAGATCCCCTAGCTTTTGAGTTGAGTTCCTATAGTAAACTAGAGGACTACGAAAACTACAAAGAAACTACCATGGAAACTACCAACCGGTAATTTCCCGTGCAGCTGAAGTTTATTTTATAATATGAACTTTGAGCGTTGCTTTCTAAAATTTTACTGGGTTTGAAAGTGAAAAAGCCAGTCCTGCAAGGCCAACCCGAACAAAAAAGAAAGTGGTGTTTCATTAAAAAATGCATCTTGCACAGTTGCGTTCTGATTTGCCGTCAACATCGTCATTCTCAGAGTAACGTAACACCGGGCGAATTTTAAACTGTGGACATTCAAATTCAAGTTCATGTACAGGGAATTCAAGTTCATGTACACAGTCTGCCTTTTCACATTTTGAATAACAAATTTAGAGATCATTAAATGTTTTTATTTGTGAAACAAACCGTTTGTGATAACGAAAGGGAAATAACGGTTCTAGAATACTTTGTCAATTTTCACCTCAGCGTGGCACCACTGATCATAACCACAACACCTGTTTAGACCTGCAGATTTTATTTATTGACAAATGAAACAATATAAATTACAGAATACGCCAGCTTATGTTTATCGCCAGTTTAAGACTCTACTTACAAAAATGTTATTTCTTTTAGCAAATGGTTATGAAAATAACTCTCTTGAACGTTACCTCTCATGAAACTGTGAGTAAGTCACGGGCACGGTCTTTTTTGGACCGTCTTCCGTTCAAAAATAAATAAATAAATTCGCCTGTCCGCTCATGTGGTCTTCTGGACGTCTTTAAAATTGCTGTTTCACCTCACTCAACCCTTTGGTTTCCCTACTGCTCAGAATGATTTCAGTTCAAACTCACAAGATGAGAAATTAAGAATTAGAATACTGAAAGAAAGGATTAGACGACTGAAGGAGTCACTCTATTCGATTGGAAACTGCATTTCCTTTATATGTGGTCCTTGCTAATTTTGGGACTAGAATATTTGGTCGAGTGGGAAGTGCCGTCTATGTGTGCCTAACAAGTCCAAAGGAAACCTAAAAAACAAAAAAGAAGGTGATCCTAAGACAGACTGATATCCTATCCAGGCAAGGAGCAGTAATGCCCTTAGTCGAAACCGGAAAAGCGGACCGACCACAGCAGTAATAAGGCTTTACACAGAGGCTGAATTTGAAAATTGAATTTGGTGTATCACTGAAAAAATTTCTTTCTTGGTGTTAGTTGTTTCAGTTCCCGAGGAAGTAATTGAGAGAACAGAAGAGATCGCTGAACCCGCTGAAGAAGGTATTACAACAAGCTCTGTCACTACCTGAGATTACACAGTAAACCAATAACATGTAGCGGAAATTCAGAGGAACGTATTGGAGATTGCGAATGGAGGCTGAAAGGGCTCTCTACACCCAAGTGTTTGAACGGATACCAGGGAAAAATCGGCAAAACTTAATAAAATATCAAGTTTCACTTATTTCATTTCACATAGTGTATATAATTAAATTGGAAAGGTTAGAAAGGTTCTACAGAGCAAAGAAGAGCAGGTAATTTGAGGAAGAAGTTCACGTGCAGGTTAACAAAATTTTGAGTTTTTTTGTTAACTGTTTGTACTTCCTCGCTTTTCTCACTTTTGACTTTTTTCTTCTTATTTCAATATAAAAAGCAAATTTACAGCAAGTTCATGGCCGCAAGTTTGACGTCCATGTGGAATTTGAAGGACTAGCTCACTTGTACTGCAAATTTCCCATCTATCATTTTATACATCAATTACCTTTGTGGCCTTTTCCTTTCTTTGTCAGGAGCCTTGTGCCACTCGCCTCTCGATATAATCACGGCGTTGGATGCATCAGGCAGCGTACGTAGAGAAAACTGGGAGAGAAGTGTGGATTTTGCAGAGAAACTGGCTGAACGTTTACTTGCCTTGAACGCAGAAAGTCGTATGGGGGTCATCGACTTCAGCCAAGTGGCCAATGAAGCCATTCAACCGTCCAGCGATCTGGCAGTTGTTAACCAGGGACTCCAAAAACTCAAAAATTGGTATCAGAACGGTATTACAAGGACTGAACTCGCATTGAAAAAAGCCTTGGGGGTATTTCAAAGAATCAACCGAGATACCGCAAAGAAACTTCTTGTTGTGGTCACAGATGGCCAAACGACACCACTAAACAACATGGAGGGCTTGGCATTGTTGACGGTGCCCACCAAGGACCTAAAGGCAGCAGGAGTACATGTCATCGCTGTCGGAGTGGGAACTATGGTCAATGACGAGGAGTTGAATTTCATGGCTACGGAGCCAGATAACGAAAACGTTTTTCATATCGATAATTACGATAAACTGCTTGATATGGTGAACGCAATAAGTAAGGCTGTCTGTCCAGGTAATTCCACTTAAAGTAGGAAAACGTGTTCTTTAGATATTAAGTCGAAACCTGGCCTGTTCCCGGTAGAGATGCGATACGTAGTCAAGTGGTCAGCAAGTAAACATTACGGGGCAGGCCTCACGGTTTGATCTTTCGTCAGTAGTTTACCCTTAGAGTAAGCTCCATCCAAACGAGTACTTAAAGACTGAGGAGAATTAAAACTCTAAAAAATAAATTAAAAAGTACAAAATGCCAACGTTTATCATAAAAGGATTTGGAAAATGGGACAGTTACAGTTACTACTAGTTATTAGGCGTACATTTCGTGCCACACATGTCCGATATTTAGTCAAAGCAAGGGCAATTTTACACCCTTATCAATGTCCATCGTTAGTTCTCCTCTTGTACGCCCGAGGGTTAATTGTCAATCCACAGCCCGCTATGTACTTATGGGTACAGGCAAACAGCCATTTCTCCCGGAGAGATAATGATTTTCTCGCATTTTTTCGCACATCAGTGTCTTCCGGAAGAAGTAAAAAAGAAGTAAAAACGTAATTTAATATGTTGCAATTCATAGTGCACTCGCTTTTACCATTTTATGCTTTCTTCTTACGGTTCTACGTTATGTGATATTCACAAAGAAAAACATTAGGTCATGGTCCTATGACAGCTTTTAAGTAGTGTAATATTTGCATAATTCTATTTCAAACTGTTTTTTTCCTTGGTCTTAGTGCCTCCTACGGTAACGCCGACCGAGGTTCCCACCTCGGAAACTCCATCTGAACCAGGTAAGGACTGGCCACTGAAACAATTTTACACGTAACAAATTCAAACATTGTTGAGTACAATTTTAAGGGAAGATGCTTGGCGTGGTGGCCAAACGAAGTGAAGTTCGTGATTCAAGATAATGATAATCTAATAATAATCTAATATTGCTGGAACCAATGAGCACCACTTCTTAAGTTTTTTGGGAACTTAAGCAAACACGACGGCGACGACTGACGAGATCGTGACAAAACAAAAGGTTTAACTGGCAAAACAATGACTCTGCACGTGCGCTATACTTGTCGGTATATTTCTTTGCGGTTCTGTGCACAACTGCAACGTGAAATGGCCAAATTCACACGACGATGAATTTGCGTTACTCTCCCTGAACTGTAACGCCGTCTTACAAATTCAACTACTGGATAGTTCGGCTACATTAGACAGATTAAACGAGTCGGAATAATCTCGAAGAAATTTAAAAGATTGTGAAGTCATTTTTAAGTGACGTTTTCCTTCGTGTTGCCGTGGTGGTTACTTAAAGCTCCTTATTTCTTCGCATTTTGCCCACTTTTTTTACTTTTGCAGCGTATATAGATTTCTGTTACGCACACATTTTGCCTCATGATACAGAAATTAAAGTTACGGGTCGATCGTGTCGGCATGTTGCCACCTGTTTGTGTCATAACTTTTACCTTTTTGTGCAAAAATAAAATCTTCTTCCCATTGACCATAGGTAAACACATCGTAAGATCACACACACAAGAAACTGCAACAGCTAGGCGTTTGTTACCCGCTCAGAAACCTGAATAAAACTGAAGGACCTGGTGACTAAAACGTTGATTTTTCTTCCTTTTCAGCTTGTCCTGCAGTTTACACCAAGCTAGGATGCATGAAGGATGACATGAGATCTCCACGACCACTACCTGAGCTCCTCTTTACTGATCGAGATCCATCAATGAAGCAGTACTCTAACATCTCAATTAGTTGGTCAAACTGGAACTCTTACATGAAGGACCTCGTTTGCCGCTGTGCTAAAGAAGCCAAAGTTCGAAATTATGCCTTTTTCAGTATCCAGTTCTATGGTAATTCATTATATAGCTATTGTATATCAAATGCGAAATGTTTAGCCACACAATGTACCAGACGCGACGGATATGTTCAAAAATAGGCGAAATCACAATAAACCAGTCCAAGAATTACTCGCAAAAAACAGCAAATAATGCACTTTTGCTTTAAAAAGGGAACTTTGTGTGTGTGTGTGTTTTTTACTGCAATTTTTGAGAGTTTATTTGGTGCTTGAATTACTTTCTGAGATGCGACGCATAGGTCAGGGGCCTAAAACACCCGTAATACCATGCCTTTTGTCCACCCCGTTGATGCGATCACCTCATCATTACCGCGACTTACTGCTGGCCTGAACAACTGCAGGCTGACAGTCATCTTATAATTTGGCGATAACTGAAAGGAGATGTTTTTGCAGTTTTCTCTTTCGAAGCTAGTTTTCCATGAGTTTTAACCATTTTAAATAGTCAAAAGGTTTTGGACCTTTTTAACGCGCGGAGTACCTCAGTCATTGTATAAACTCTGATAAAACACTTTTGGCTTTTTTTAGCTAATGGCAAAAAGTGTCTTTGGTGACCTGACCTGTTCTCTGTTCAGGTGAATGCTGGTCTGGGCCGGAAGCGGGAGACACCTACAACAGAGCTGGCGCAGTGGACACGTGTGTAACACGTGATTACAAGAAATGTGATCCTTCTGATCCTACGGAATGTGTCGGAGAAAAAGAGACCAACTTCGTTTATGGAGTTGATTTACCAGGTGACTTGTTATCTGCAGAAAAAGTAATAATGTACAACATAAACAATTCCTAAAAGAGTGGGAGAACAGAAAAAGGAGTGGTCTGTCTAGATTGATCGTCTTGGTGAGAGTAGCCTTGAGTTGGAAACTTGTTCAGAGTCAGGAAGTCAGTCGTGTTTCGTCAGTTGTTAGTAACTTTGTGTTCAATTACAAGTTGAGGCAATTGGTCCATTAACCTGTGTTGTTGTTGGCCGTAAAGACCGTGTTGGCCATCGCCAATATGGTGACGAGCGGGTATTGTAATACCTGCTTTTTTCTTTTGTCTTCTTCTTCTTTTGTCGATTACTTGCCCTGGACTTCCGTTTGTCCCTCGGTCAAACAAATATGTTTCCCAAACTTCCGGATTCTAATATGACGTCATCTAGTTGAGAAGTCACGAATTCAGTGTAAGTCGAGGTGCCAAATATTAACGCCTTGACGTTTTTGTCTAAGAGCGTTACTATAATATTATGGTCACAACATATTTATTCATCATCGACAACCGCTGTAATCTTTGTGGTAGCCGAACGTGTCTTACACAAAACGCATGTGCAACTGAGTTTAGTCCCTCACGTGGGCTTGTATCTTGAGTGACGCTTATCCCTGGGGAAGGGGTCGGTGGGGGATGAAGGCCGGGTTTAATCCCCCATAGTCTCCTACGAAGCCGTTCTTAGGGTCGTCGCACAACGCCCCTTAGAACGGCTGCCTAGGAGACTAAATCCCCTAGGGCTTTTTTATTAACTGAGAAGAAGTGCCTGTACCAAGCTAATTTTAATTCCCTGCATTCCGCTACATATAAGTACCACTCCTTATCTGTAATATAAAGTATTGAAATTAAACGTTTCTTCATAGATATTATCACAGCCTAAGGCGCACAACCATCACACAACTCAGTTTTTATTCTTTTTACTTCTACAGTTCACGAACCTGCTTGTAAGGTAAAGTATCATAAACTTGGATGTTATAAAGACGACAGGAAGAACCCCCGACCATTACCAAAACTGCTCTTGACCGACCGCGATCCCAAATCCCCGGTATTTAGCAGCATAAAGATCGACTGGGGCAAGTGGGATTCTTATATGTCCGACCTAGTTTGCAGATGTGCCGAGAAGGCAGCCGAAAACAACTATAGATTCTTTGGTTTACAGTATTATGGTAGGTCTGTCAAGATATTTTGCTATATCTTAGGGTCAATCCTTCGGTTCTAATTCATGCAGTGCTAGCTGTTAATTGAGTTAGTGGTTGAAATCGTAAAGAGAGGCCAGGCCATTCAAATAAAGATGTCGAGCAGTATTCTCCCGCTATAAAGTGACCCCATTCAAATGAGAACCGCTACACACTCTCCTGACCCGCCTCGGTGCTGTTTACTGTGATGTACGTTGTGGTCTAATTTTCTGCGAGTTTGAAACTGGATGAAAACAGTGTTGAGTGATATGTTAATGTGTGCAACGCAGTTGAATAAATCTGTTGAGCTGCACTCGTGTGCTAAGCAGAGAGGAAACCCAAAGTGTTATCAACCAAACGAAAACTAACTTAAATTTAGTGTGGTAATGTTTATTATGCTTTGCAAAGAGGACTAACCTGTGAGTGTGTTCTTACTTCTAAATTCAAATGAATGGTCCTGAATAGTTCTCTCGTATGATACTATTTATTGTAATCACGTTGCACCTTCTCGTTTCAATTTCGTAATCTGTGACATGGACGCAAACGAATCTGTTTTATCGTGACCTTCCAAATGAATGGCATTGAGCAGTACTTTTCCTTGGTGCTGCTAATTTTAAAAGCTTTGCAAGGAGTCAGTTTGGTTACTTTTTTCTCTACTGTGACAAATTTGGGAGCAATCATAAATGGATAAATTAAACACGAAATAATATTTTAACGAAAATCAAGTGCGCCTTTACACAGTGAATACATACTCAAGTTAAGACGGTACTTACATTTCCCCTGAATTGTGTTTATTAGGAGAATGCTGGTCAGGTCCTGATGACGACATCAAATACGACAAATTAGGGCGTGCTGATCAGAAGTGTGTGACTAGCGGCTATCAGAAGTGCCCTGCGAATCCCAAAGCAACAGATAAAGTGTGTGTCGGACAGCAATGGGCTAACTACGTATACGGCATTGAAAGGAGCGGAGGTAACTACATGAACTGAAAAAGTGTTGTCGGAGAAAATTAACCGATGAACCATTAACTGTACTACTCAATGCTTCTCTGGAAAGCCGGAAAACTTGCTTCCATTCTCAGCCATATTGCACCTTTATTAAAACAGCACATCGTGATCTTTTTTAAATTTGTGGGCATAAAATCAACAACAACAACAACAACAACAACAACAACAACAACAA
>Ga0126336_10002557_pt1 | contig 10413 bp, 6 predicted proteins | sample SidCmetagenome_FD_92530 | JGI IMG/M metagenome (GOLD analysis project Ga0126336, IMG submission 92530) | Coral microbial communities from El Islote,Puerto Morelos, Mexico - Siderastrea C C metagenome | ecosystem: Host-associated > Invertebrates > Cnidaria > Coral | place: El Islote,Puerto...
CCCTCTTAGCGACAATTATGTGGCTTACTCTCTGTAGTTTTAATGTTTTCGATTTGCAATTTGCCTGATTAAGGCTCTTTGAGGGAGGTGTTTGGAGCGTAGGTTTCAGCAGTTACCACGTTAAATTGGGGAAATTATTTCCAAAAGAGAACGTTGTTACTAAAGTGCCCCACTTTTCCTCTAGAGAGAGAGAGAGAGAGAGAGAGAGAGAGCGTATCGAACTTTCCCGTGCTACATTCTTGTCTCTGACCCGGCGACCCCGGCTTGACACGTCGGTATTTAGTAACAGGCATGTTGCTACACTACTGAATGAAACTAGAGATCTGCGTCAATGGCACCCTCTTGAGTTTTTTGTCATTCGATCAGACATTGAAGAAAGTTAATTATCTGTCAGTAATCCACTCGTGGTTCACCTGGTTACTAGGTAACTGATGATCTCGTAAGGACTTTAAAGAGCCGGGTCGCGTCGCGTGATCTCACAAGACTGGCTTGGGAGAAAAGCTCTGTTTTCAGGGGTTTTCAAGCATGGAACGATTCATTGCTTTATTTTTTGGACCGATTAGTTTGTTGTTTGAAAACATTGCGGAGTTTCTTGAAAGTCAGTAGCTTCAAAAGGGAAGAAAAAATTCTATAATCCACCAGAACAAATTCAAGCAGATGGAAATGCGTTATATTCACTGCGTCACACGACACGCTTTTTCTGGCGGTTCAGAGCTGATGGTAGGCCAAAATCATAATGCATTTAAGCCAAAATCGGCCTTCTATCGGCATAAATGTGGCCATTCACGGAAAAAGGGTCGGGGGAAAAAGGAAATTGCCACACCGATAGAATGATACGGAATTGCAGGAATTATGACATTTTTCCTTCCTTCGCACAGTTTCTCAACGTTGTGTTTCAGCAAGGCAAGGATATAGTGCAATAGGGATGCGGCAGATAAAGCTTTGTTTGTTGAAGCACGGAATGCTAGTTTTGGTGCAATGTAATGTAGCACTAAAATATACTACCTTGAGTGGATTGTAATAACAATACGCACTGGGGGTGGGGGAGGGGAGGTGCTAGTCATTGCTAAGAAGCATTTCGTACAATTTATCTTGGCTGCCTGTGCTCTTCAGAAAATGTAATTGGATTTTTTTAAAACTGGAAATTAACAAGATCGATTCTTGTGGTGTCTGACATTTCTTTTACCTACAGACAAGCCCAGGAATAATTTCGTTATTTTTTCTATGATGGATATTTGAAACTTCATGGATCAAAAAGTCTAATTGCGAACCTGTTTGCTTTTGTTACAGGTACAGTTGTTAGCTCACTGTTGAAGGACGAAACATCCTGACAGCCTGTTGTTAACTTACGAGGCATCTTGACAGCAGGAAGAGCCTTCAAAATTCCTAAATGCTCCCATACATCTATAGTATGTGGTATATGCCTAGTTTGTTACGGATGTCAGCTCACCGACAAAGGATGAGACATCCTGACAGCCTGCTGCCAAAAGATAAGCCATCTTGACAACAGGAAGAACCTTCAAATGCAGCACTGGCCGTAAATTTAAGCAGACATTCCACTTCACTTCAAATACATTAATATGTGATATGTGCTATTTCCTGTAGCGAGAAATGTGATGAAATGGCCAAAAGGAACGTTTCATTGAAATCACCACATCAAATTGATTTGAGTCAATGGGAAGAGCACTTCTTGGGTAGTAAAGCTCATTGCAAGACCTGATAAAAGTACCATACTTTCCCCCACTCCCTTTGTGACATTAATACGACAAGCAGACCAGGAAGACCTTAAGGGGGCCCCTGCTGATTTCAAGACTCGTTACATGAACTGTGTGTTATACATGTGGACTATACATGGTGTTTGACTAGCATATCTTTGTTCAATCTGTTGCCAACTGAAATTTAGGAAGTGAAAATTTACAGCTTCAAAACCCATGACACCCAATTACTAGGGCATTATTTTCAGCAAGGTAAAAGAGGAGCTGTCCACAATGTTTTTTATTTCCAAATTTGCAAAGCAACCTCATTTTGAGTTGACAGAGTTGTCATAATTCCAGTTAGGGTAATTTGTTGACTCGGGTGGTTGTTTAGGCATTTTTTAGCAATGTTTGAAAGAACTGAAAGGTTTTTCTTTTTCCAATTTTTTTCCAGGACAGTTCACAAAGAGTAAATATCACTCTGCTTACTGCATGGTGATCCACATAACACTTCTGGTGCAATATGGGGGTAAATTTTGGGGTACTTTTTAGCTGATGGAGATTTTATTGGACATGCTCTGCCAAAGTCAACCAAATATCCTTTTCCATTTGAAACAACAATGTTGTTGAAGAAGTTCATGGACAGTAGATGAACTGCATTGTTCACCAATGAACTCCATAACTATGGAAAATGGATTTTGCTCTAACTGTACCCCGAAGATAGTTGGGATGTTTGCATGTGAGAGCAGTTGCATTATTCAAGCTCCTTTAATAATTTCACTGACACTACAGGTTGACATCTGTTTCTCAGCAACAAGAATGTTTAATCTTGAGTAGGTCCCAAGGAAACATTTTCCAAAAGAACCTTGACCTAGACAAGCTGGTGGATTAATAGGAAGAAGATCATTTTAGGAAATATTATCAAAAGCTGCCTTGTTTTGTAAAACTCCCTGTCAAAAGAAAAAAGAAGTATGTGGTAGTGTACAGATCAGTAGTGTAGTGTACAGATCAAAGTTGAATGTTTTGCAAATAACTTTACAGGCTAGTTGTTATTAAAAACTTAGCTCTCATTATAAAGCATATTATAAGAACCCCTCCCCCCTCCCCCTTGTTTCTGTTTCCTACTTTAGATCAACCTTGCAACCATAATTACCAACAATATTAGGTAATCGTACAGTAACAGCTAAATGGACGCTATGCTTGTAATTTTGTTTGCCTTGTTTGCCACAATTGTCCAGGGTGATTATTCAATTAAAAGCAGTAAAGGGAGCAATAAACTTTTTTCATTCATTTGTGTCAGCTTATTTGTTGAATAGATGAGAAGGAAATATATAAATACCCCTTCAAATTTTATCCCACTACACATGTGCCATTGAAGCATCCGCAGATGACACATGGAAACACCACAGGGGTAACTCCCAAATGGCACTGATGGTTTCTATTTTGCACTTATCAAAAGTGTACCCTCTCCCCAAAGGAGGTGGGAAGAGAATGCTAGGTCGCACAGGGAAGAAGGGCATATGTGAGGAATGTGGACTTGAAGTCTGAGGTTATGCAAGGTTTCGGTTGCAGACATGTCAATTTTTTTTAGGAGGCACGGGTTGATAAAAGCACGATCGGATGCCCGAGAATAGGTATGACAGTCCCTGGGTTGGGGAATTAACAAACAGTTTTAGCCTCCAGGTGGGGATTGTAACCCAGAAATATTCACAAAAGTCAAGTGCCGTACACATACTCGGCCTCGCCTTTCTTCATTTCGTTCGATGAAATTCAACTTTAGCAACAGATCAGGCTAGAGGTAAATCTATGGAACTTTTACCACACTTCTGCGCCATTTTCAGCTTTAGTTTAGTAATCCGATAGCGCATACTTTTAGAACAATGCTTTATAAAATAAATTATTACTTCGCACTCAAACGTAAATTGGCGGTAAAGGTTTTGGGTTCAGCGTGGGTTCTGAAAATGGAAGGATATATGTGCGATTTTTGGCTTCCTGGTGGAAGTGCTGCAAAGAGGCAGCGAGTTAATAATCCTGACTTTAAGTCTGTAGTGACTGTAAACCCAGCTGTGCAACAGCCGCCCTCACCAGTTTCTCCTCAGCACCTCCATGCCCAGCTTCAACGTGCTCTCATAGAAAATGCTCTTCTCAAAGAGAAGATTTCGAGTTTAGAAGAGAAACTAACTGCTTCGAGGGGGAAGGTATTTACAAAGGGAAAGCCATTTTCCAGCTGAAGTCCAGGCAGAAAGAGGCACAGGAAGCAAGATATCAAAGACTTCCTCCGTTCTGTGTCCACAAAGCTTCCCCCAGACTGGCTTTTAGAGGAGGTACATGTACTCTGTACATCGTGTTCTCTTTCAGATGTAGAGGATGTTAAAAAGTACAAAGCCGTGAAACACTCACGTTAGTCTTGTACTCAATTTTTTCTTTCTGTCGTGTTTCAGTCACACTGAAAATCAATAGTGGCACCGAACAGCCTACACATTTGCCTGATTCAGCTGCAGAAGAAGAAAGGACGAAAAACGCCCTCTAGGAAAAAGACAAAGCATTTTTAAATGGTAAAACTGTGAATGGTTTGAACCCAGGAGTCTTATCATAATTCGGGAAATTGTGATCGTACGGGTGAGTGTAGTCCTGAAGAGGACTGTTTGAGATGATATTGACTGGCGTTTCGACAACCTGAGCGGAAGGCATCATCAGAGTCAAGAGAACTGTAAATCGTCAGTAGATGTTATAATTCTCTGGTCGTTGTCCTGATTGGTCGACGATCTCGTGACGTTATTGGTCGTCTGTCAGTTAAGCCGTGATGTTATTGGCTGTGAAGACTGTTAAACGTGATTGGTGGGTTTCGATCCATCTTTTGTTAGTCAAATGTCCGTTGGTCTATTGTTAGTCAAATAAGTTGGTTTGTCTATTGTTGGTCTGTCTTGTTATTGTCGGCAATCAGTCGTTTGCAAGGTGCACGTAGTTGTTGGCAACGGTTCAGTGGTGTTTGTTCTAAGTTAGTAAACCAGCTTTCCAGAGGATTCGTTGATAGCAGTCCGTACTGTAGGTAACGCATTCAGCAGAGTCCCAGTCGATTCTGTGGTTTGTTTTTAGGTGGTGCTCAGCAATGTGATTGTTGATATCACCATTTCTGGTCGCTAGCTTGTGTTCAGTCAGTCGGACTTTCAAATTCCTGCCGGTCTCACGAATATAAGTGGCCTGGCAGTCGCAGTATTTGATCTTATAAACTGCTCCCTGTCTGTTGCTCGGCTCGTCTTTGTCTTACACCTTCGCCAGTAGCTGTCGTAAAGTAGTGATAGGTTTGTGAGCCAAGCCCCTTTTGAAAGTGAGGTGAATGTGAATGTTCCTAACTTAGCTTTGTACCCTCATATAGTTCTTGTATACCACTGTCATCAGTTCCTTGAGAAGTATGGAGTAATCCATAATCTGAATGCCAGCCAGTCGAAAACAAAAATCACCTTCAGTCCCAGGCATTTCACACTGAGGACACAGTTACACGCTCCAGGAAAACTATTTATAAACAATCAGACTGGTAGCTAGAATGTTTGTGCCCTTACCACTGCCCAATGTTCTTGTGTGGCACTGAGTATACTCCTTCATGGATTAACAGTAGGCCTATTGGAGCACATTTTGTGGCAAATGTAAATGCACATTGAGCATGAGCATGCTCAGATAGTCTGATGGCTGTATTTCAATCTTGCTTATCCCAACAGTGTGCAGAATGTGTGTCACAATGACCCTAGTAAATATGACCTAGCTGGCCACGAGTCTCCCAGTACCTCAGTGGTAGGAGCGTCTGATCAGATTCCTGTCAGGGACTCTTTGTTGCATGCTTTTGACATAATGATTGTAACAGATTCCTCGTTTTGTCCTTGTTTCTTTGAAGGTGTCCAGTAAACTAGAGCCTTTTCTCATGTCTCATATTCTCAGGTCATGGAAAGAGAGAACCGCATTATGTTTGCAAGAAAGGATGGCCTAGAGCGTAAGAAGATGACATACACACAGGAAGCGTGTAAATGTTGTAAATGTTGTGCCTGGAGACGAGAGCGCTGAAGAAGAACGAGAAGAAGAAGATCCACTGGTTGTCCTGGAGGTGGAGGAGGAGCAGGAGCAGGATACCCGGATGACCCACAGAGTATTCGATGAGGAGGAAGAAGAGGAGGGTAACAAAATTAATTATGTTCAAGATCTTCCTTTAAGCGGAGCCTCTTATTAACATAATAATTCAATGTCCTAAGAATGCCACTTGTAATTACTTGTAACTAGTAACATTCATCATAGGCTCTGCCATTTGTAGGTGTAACCTACTCATCAAACAAAGTATTTTGGCTATGATGATGTGTTTCTTTGACTATTCTTAAGTACCTGGGAGGGCAGGCAATTTGACAAAAATAAATGAATTGTTCTCATTCTGTTCTTGTTTTCCCTTTTCTCACCACCTATTTACTAATCCCCTTCATGGTACTCCATGGCCACACCTACCCCACCTACCCATAAAATGTTGAGAACTGATTCCTGCTTGACTCTCTCCCTTACCAAAATTAAAATAGGAAGGAAAATAATAACAAAATGATTATGGTTACCTGCAATCGGTTGATCCTTCTTCTGTAGAAACTCAGTTCCAACCAGGGTGGCCCAGGGATCATGAGTTACTGTGGCGAGCACAACGAGGGTCGGTTGACGTTGACGCCATGCCACGTGCAGCGTAGGCACCCACTGTGGTCAAAGTCGATCCTAGCCTTACAAAACCACTTTATCCCAACAGGATAGCTATGATCGACTTCGCACACAGTGGAAGTGCTCAAACTTCAGGAGCCCCAAACCACACCAAGCGCAAGGTCAAGCCTCCCCCCCCCCCCTTTCAGTAGCCTGGAGCTTGACGTTTTGACGGCCGATGCTGTCGGCCTGTCTAATATGGAAGTTAAACCTCCCTTCTCTAAAACAACTATGAAAAGCCGCTTTGGGGAAGGGAAGTTTAACGTATGCCCTCCTAGCCCTTCTGCGGTGAGCATTGGGTGTCGCCCACTGGGCGCCAAGATCATCAAAAACAGCTTGGCAAATGCTGACCCTCTACTCGTTATTAGGGTCGTAGGTAGGCACCTGACGCCTCGCCAGGTTCGAGCTATCGGGGCTCGCTTGGTTTCGTTCGAGGAAAGATCTTAGCTTCGGGTTTGAGCGAAGCTCTATCCACGAGTCGAGCTCGGAGCCAAAATTCTTCCACTGAACGAGAACCTCCTGTTTTTCCCCCTCTCCACGGGAGTCCAAAACATCCTCCACCTCCCAGAGCTGATTGGGATCGTCTCCCTCTTGTGCTTCGTCGTCTGTTGAAAAATCCTCGACGAAATCTCCTTGCATCGCTCTCGCCATGATAAACTGGTTGCACGATGTTACATGGCGCAATGGCGCCTTATTGCGTCACTGATCTGATTACACTGATCTGATGACAGATCTAAGGCATCGTTTTCTTCTCGTATGTCTCTCTTGATGAGAAATTAGGCTCTTAAAAATTAACCTGATCTCCTTTATTCTCCTTTACTAAAAATGTTACCGAGTATTCATTTTGAAGATATTGTTGACATAATACGCAACAGCCAAGAGCTCGAGACTCCTTAGAAGGAATGTAGCCGGTCGACAAGGCGACCTATGGACAACGCTTGATACGGAGACAGACAGACAGACAGACAGAGACACGGAGTTCCTTCAATTACAAACGAATTGGTTTCGAAGAAAGTCCTGTTTAGTGACTATAAAAACTTTTACAATAGATAATTTAAAATGCTACATAACATAAGCGTGAACGTTAATCAGATAGAACTCAGAGAGAGAGAGAGACAGACAGACAGACAGACAGACAGACAGACTGACAGACTGACAGACAGACAGACAGACAGACAGACAGACAGAGAAAGCTGTGGAGGAAAGAGCGAAGTCTGCTAATTTATCTTCAACGCGACTGAAAGCAAATGAAACAACAATCTACAGTCTTAAAACATCTCTTATTCTCTCCGTAGCATTGTAGATATGCCTATATAAAGTGTCTGCGAACTACAAAATCATAGGATTATAGAGCAGTAGAGTTGAGAGAAGAAGCAGGAAAGAGCGAAGTCTGCTAATTTATCTTCAACGCGACTGAAAGCAAATGAAACAACGATCTACAGTCTTAAAACATCTCTCATTCTCTCCTTAGCATTGTAGATATGCCTATATAAAGTGTCTGCGAACTACAAAATCATAGGATTATAGAGCAGTAGAGTTGAGAGAAGAAGCAGGAGACAGAAGCAGGTTCTTGGACATCAGGGAAGCCCTCGGTCCTTAGAAAAGATAGTTTAGTTAGATGGGTGATGGATGACATATAACAAAACAATCGACCCAAAACAGTTTGGCGAATTAAAGGGAAAAGAGAATATCCATTACCTTGAGTCTAATCGACAATTGGACACACACACTCTTGTTGCCTCCTCAAAGTATCTAAAGGTGTTTTAAGGAATTGGACAGGAATTTAAGAATTCTAATTGGTCAACTAATGTAACTAGGTGTGAGAGGATGCCTTGAATATGCTACTTTTTCTCTTGCTGGAGACAGTGTGAGTAAAGATGAAATAGCGAAAATATCGTTAGTGTCACCTATTGCTGCTATTGTACCAACCAAAGATCTATTGGCTGTTAAACAAAGATTTTTTTTTTGTTTTAGTGGTTGGTACATTTAAAACATTTGAATAACAACAAGAATTTTATAGGTCGATAAATTATGATCGTCCGGGTGAGTGTAGTCCTGAGAGGGACTGTTTGTGATAACATTGACTGACGTGTCGACAAACTGAGCGAATCGAAGGTCATCATCAGAGTCAAGTGAACTGGGAATCATCAACGGTTCACTTATAACATCAAATAACGATTCACAGTTCACTTGACTCTGACGGTGACCTCCGCTCAGGTTGTCGAAACGTCAGTCAATGTCATCACAAACAGACCTTCCCAGGACTACACTCACATGGACGATCATAATTCACCGACCTATGACATGACTCCTGGGTTCACACAATTTCCAACAAGAATTTTTTGTAAACAGCTGTCTCCCTTGTTACTAAGTGCCCAGTCTGAATGCTGGTTTGCCAATGGTAGCATGTCTCAAAGGTGTCAGAATGCCCCAGCCCGTAATGACTTTGCAATGGAGTTTACTCACGGGAGTCACTCGAAGTAAGTTGACGATGTCACCATTACCGAGTCACAGGCTGCACATGAAAAATCAAGCCGTCAGCGGTATCTTGGCGAGATGTAGCGGTGGGTTGCTCTCAGTAAAATGAAGTTGAACATAAGAAATGCCAAGAAATGACGACATGAGACTTAACCCTATTTCGATCGGCATTTTTTGGCCTTCTGGGACAGGCGGGGACGGGGGCGTATTCCGTGAATATTAAAGCTGTGACATCGAAACTTTGAGGGCAGAAGGTATGTCCAAAATTGTTTCCTTTGATATCCGCAACATGAGCTGATGACGGTCATATGAGGCACAAATTACGTCACGTTTTCAAACGGCGGCCATTCTGGATGCGCCATCTTTTATATCTTGATTTTTCAACATCCTTCGAAAAGCACCACAATTGACCAAAAAGTAATCAAAATCAATAAAGAACGCAAAACATTATCTAAAAACGTAAAAGGTACTTCAAGTAAGTTATACTTTTTCATCAGAAAGAAGAAAATTCTAAATTCTGAAGTCTTTAACCAGTTAGCCTGCTATAGGGGAAATGCTAATTTTGACGACAGTGTCTCAACCATTTCGCACTACATGAAGTATTTCTTTTTTTCACCGATGTGTAATTTTTGTATTCGTCTTTATTCCAGCTACATTTGTTGTTATATTGTCAGCTTAGGCCAACTGGCAGGAATTTTAAATTTTTCTCTTAAAATAACTTCATTGTATATACGTTTTCCTACATCTTTTAATTCACCTTTGGTGCGATGATATGTTTTAATAAACCATCTACCAAAATTCTCTTAACAATTTTAAATGGAATCTTTTACACAGTAAAACTCAGGCACATAAGCTTACTTAGTCCTGACTTATAACTTTTGTTGTATTTTATTGGGACATAACTGCCATATTGCGACAAGATATATAAAGTCCACTCGCCCAGTATGTAAATTATCTGAAGGTAGTGCAAAGCAGTACTGGAAATACAACTTTTACATTTTGTTAGCTAGATTTTTGGCACGGAATACAACCATCAGATTGACTTTCATCCACCAACTGTAGCGAAATTATTCCCCGGGTATACTAGAGTTTGCATCCCCTCCCACTAAAAACTCGCAGTGGTAAATCCCTATTGCTGCGGTGGAAAGAGATTAATCCTTGGTAGAATTGTTGTTGAAATACGATAATTTCAAAACCAAGTATACTGGGAGTCTCTTACGCTCCATAAATTTTTACAACCAAGACCTGAAGCAAGTTCTAAGTTTTTCCAAGGAGGTTTAAATAGTTTTCACAGAAATGGCAAACGCTTTCTCTTTCTATAATTTTTCGAACATCATCCAGAAATTTCATTGCAGAATTTCAATAGATTTGGTTTCTTAAGCCACTTGCACCTTGGTTACGCACACGCTCCTCCACACTTTTCTTTTTCTCCAAATTCAAGACATATTTTACACTTTTCTGGTCATGCATGTTCGAGCCAACAATTGCTTGCATGTTAACAGTTCCTTTTGTTTGCTCTTCG
>Ga0126336_10002558_pt1 | contig 10410 bp, 6 predicted proteins | sample SidCmetagenome_FD_92530 | JGI IMG/M metagenome (GOLD analysis project Ga0126336, IMG submission 92530) | Coral microbial communities from El Islote,Puerto Morelos, Mexico - Siderastrea C C metagenome | ecosystem: Host-associated > Invertebrates > Cnidaria > Coral | place: El Islote,Puerto...
ATTCGCGTAAATTAAAAAAAAAAAAACAAAAAAAAAAAAACACATAGACATACGGGTATAAACATAGCAGGGGAACCCAGCGGTTCGTTTCAGCGGAATATCTGTTCGCAAGCTGAGTGTAAATCGCTTGAGATATTTCGATTTAATTGTGATGAAAAACTAGAGTTTCTCTGGAGAAATGTCACCTCAAGCTTTCATAATATCGAGAAATCAATTTGTTTTGATATGGGAGTTACAAATATGTAGCTCACAGTGCGAAGTAAGGTCATATATCATTTTTGGAAAGCCAACAGCAGTAGGAAATTCGGGGAAAGCGATTCGTTCCGTAAAACTTCCTGCCGTATTTACTTACGCAAAATATTTCTCTAAAAGGCCCTGAAACAATCCGAGAAAAAAAAAACAAACAAAATGACCTATTAAGTATTTTACTTAAACTTTCTCGTTGGGTGATCCTGTGTTATTATCTAACTACACAAGGAGAGTCGGTTTTAAGCATGATCATGTAGATAACAGTGACGACAAACAGCTAATTTAAGTTTCAAAGCATGCTAGGGTGATATCGCAATTTTATTTCCCTGCAAGTCCAACCCTATGGGTAATTCATTTATTTTAAATAATGACAAGACCCAGGCAGTGCAGCGATGCCAGGTTGCGATAACAAGAGAGTATATATATATATTTTTAATCAGGATTTTCTCTTCAACTTTTTTCTTGTCACGAGTTGGTTTTCCTTCTAGTATTAACAGCCAATAACATTAACCTGCTGTTTTCTGCCTTCTTTTTCAAAGAAATGTGTTCAGGATTCTCAAAGTTGATAAAAACTCTTGAAATTATGATGCGTCGGCGAGGCGTTAGATAAATTCAGTTAACCATTTCAAGACAATATGATAAACCACAATTTCTCCCATGGCTTGTCGCTAACGGTAGAGCCATATTGGCAGATATTGAATGGTTGCTTTCCCCACCGTACCTGTATACATTCTCGCGTTAGCTCCCCGAGTCAAACTTTGACAAATCGCAGGTATAGTTAATATTGTTCTAACTTTTTGTCCCTGGGACATTCGATCGAAAGCTACATCAATATGATTTGATTCTGTCAGTTTGTATTTCTAATCAGATCTTTTTTTGCCAAAACCAAATGTCAGGTTATTGTTGTTTTAAGGATGGGAGCTTTTGGGAAAAAAAGGGTAAATATACGAAAACAGGAGTAAAACTGGTAAAAATTTCTGCTAAATCATTCTGATCAGTTTGCGAGCCGGCGAGAAAGTATATTGTTGTTTGTTTTCCAGATTCACTAAAAACTTCAAAGAAGTTCCGTATTTGCGGTTTAATACATTAAATTTCTCATCACTTAAACAACTCAAGCTTGTTTTTCACTCGATGCTATCACTGTTAGAATAATCTGGCTTCTTACCACAGCTTAAAATACTGAATTGTTTATGAGAATATTGTTTGGAAAAGAAATCGATATTAATTTTTTCCTACTTTTCAAGCTTCAAGGAAAAAAAAGGTTCTTGGTTTCTCTAAAAAAAATGGGTTAAATTAAAAAAAGAATAATACGTTAAAAACCCCACTATTTCGCGGATTTTTACAAGCCACGCAATTCTTGATCCTCACACAGCTCTCTAAAAGGCGCGGGTTTAACAAACATAAATGCTCAGAAAGTTTTCTATTTCTTGTGGGACGCGCCAAACTTTTAATTGATCTATCCTTTCTTACCACATCTGTCCCTCGTTTCGGGTATTCAGTCAACGTTTTCTTTACTAATGTGTTCATTATACTCAGAAATTTACTTTCAAAGACAATGAAAAGAAACACATCAGTTTTCTGTAACAATGGAAGACCCTAAATTGGACGATATTTCGCTTGAATTAAATTTATACATGAACTGCAGCTCTTCACATACCATTTCTCAAAACCCATTGCGCTTTTTTCCATTTTTTTTTAACTTTATGGTTTTAACTTCATTTCGCAACGACTTGCGGCATGAAATTCTGTTTTGAATTATTATAATATGCGCAACTGAAAGGGTGTTTCATAGGTTCCATTAAATTGACTAGCTAATCCACGATGAAAACTTTGTAAAGACACAAAGAAAACATAATTACAGATTTATAATGCTCTTTGAGATATCACTAAGAATTATTCATGATAAGCACAAGCACGTCCATATAGCCGAAGTTAATATCAGAATTTATTTAATCAAGAATCGAGTTTTGAGATATAATTCATTTAATTGCCTGATGCCTCATCTGAATGTCAACGAATTTTAGCTACCCTTACAGAGGACCGAGAAGGAAATTTTGTTCCATTTCATTTTATTCATATTAATTTGTTTTTAAACACTCGAGAAACAAAAAAATGTGTAAAATAAAGTCAGGATGATTTGAATGCCCTCTAATAGTAAACACGCTTCATATGTTTTGAAACGAAAAGCGGCCGTAATTTTTTTCTCTGTTCCATGTTTCGGGACATATGCACTTAGCGGTAACATGCAAGCCATCTTGTTTCGTTAGTTATTTTTGTGTTTTGTTTATCACGTTTATGCAAGACATATGCATCGTAACTGCAAATTCACGCCCAGATGAGATCTTCAATAAATAATTGTTATGAATTTGTTAAGTTGAAATAACAGGCGATCGCGCACGCTGTATAACTCAGTGTTATTAACAGCTTTTCTCACTACAGTTTTATAAATCAAAGATTTTAATTTCGATAAGAGACATTGCTGAGAAGTTTTGACTAAGGAATTTAACACCGGAAGGGGAAAATAGTTAATTTCGTTCCATTCTCGAGAAAAAAATTAACGAAAAAAATCAAATATTTGCAAAGAGAATATTGGAAGTTTTAATAGCAACCTTAAATTGCGCACGTAAACATTACCGCAATAAGATTTTGTGGCATAGAAAAGGCATCGAATGTTCCCACAGTTTGCTGTTTGTGTTCGCCAGGAATCCATACTAAATACTTAACACTTTCAGATAAGGATCAAAAGATCATGAATTTTTTAAGGTGTTTCAAATCAAAAGCAGGTCCCAGAAATCAAGAACTTTAAATAAGAACTTCGTGGCGTTTTTCTTTAGCGTGGATTCTCAGTTAGTGCGGACACTAACTAAAGATGCCTTAAGTATTCAATTACTTCAGAACTTCTTAACAGCCTTTGCACAAAACACTGAGTCAACAAAAACAAACTTTGTTAATTTTCATTAGATAGGTTAACAATAACAAAAGTGACGTTATCGCCTCCGATCGAGCAAATTTACTCCAAGCCATTAAACTGCTGGCTTTGTTAACATCTGGAGTGAGCTAGCATTATTTAAATGAGGCTTTTAAAAGACCGAGAATAATCTCGTCGAGATTAGAACTCACTAGCTGGCTAGCCCCTTAGGTGTGTTAAGCTAAGGCGATCGAAGGCTAATTCTGAACAGCAAAGATTGAAATATATATCTTCAAACTGAAGTAATCTTTAAACTGGCCGTATTCTTTTGAAAGGTAAGTAAAAGTTATGTTTGGGTCACTTTTCTTCGTTTAGCAGGACTTTTTCAAGGTTTAATCCCCGAATTGTATAAACTCCTCAACGCGTAAGGTTATAGTTATAAGCTTTCGCCACCCTATCTTTGCAACGAAAGAAAAGCGTTTAGTTTGCAAAGATCCGACTCGTAATGTCTATCTAAATAGCCGTTGCGCGATTTATTGATCTGCTTAAATATATCTTTCAGTATCATTACAGTACTAATAGGTTGTAACACGGAGTAAAAGTAGAAGATTTAAGGAAGTTTTACCAAAAAAATATTGTGCTTAATTTTCACAGCATTTAGCTGGCCTTGAGAAAAGCTGGCAAATGTTTGCTTGGATCGCTATCGAAAACAACCGATGGGAAGTCTATTTAACAGCTTTAAATTACCTTTTAACGTCATTACAGTAGGCTAATAGGTGGATGTATATCTAACATGCAGTTAAGAGGAGATTTAGGCAGGCAAAACTTTAAAAAATGCTCTTCCATTTCGAGGCGTCGATGTTTAAACATCAGGTTCGATAGATGGTTCGCCTTTAAAACAAACATTTATTGGGTTGTTTATCTCTTCTTAGTGCGCCTGAGTTAATGTTTGCTAACACTAAACCCATTGTCTTGATATTTCTTAAGAAAAACAATTCCGATCGAAACCAAAGTCATAAGTTTAACTTTCTGACTCGAAAATAATAAATCAAGCACAGCTCATACTAAATTTTAAATTTTTTTAATACTTTCGTGTCCGAAAAACGTTCGCTTCGATTCCGCCGACGGTTCAAACTTTTCCGAGGAACACCTTTTGTCTCTTTTTAGGCTGCAAATGATTATCGTATTCTAAGCCTTTTTCAAGAGAAAGAAAAACAATCAAAAACATCATTCCCCCTTTACATTTGGAAAAAGAATTTCGAAAGAAACAGTTAAAACTGCGACCGAAAACTCATCGGCGAGTTAGTGAAAAAAAATTGCTATTAACTGGACGCACAGCTTGGGAAAAAAGTAAGTGCTATAGGGCAGCTCGTTAAGTTTCCGGTAATTAAAATTTGAAACTTTTATAAATTGTGATTTTTTTTCATTGTCAAAGAACAAACCGTGGCAATGGGCAAAAGCTAACCTAACTACACACAGTCAAAGATCTATTCAAAAGTGTTTTTAGGAGCGGAAGCTATTCAACTAACTATTTTGCGATTTAGATTACCATGATTTGTATTGAGGCTCCTTTAATTGAGCCACCCCGAGTTTCGGCCTTCGAGCCACCTTATGTTGAAAAAAATATAAATTTAAAACAAAAGTTATACTCATTTCTTGTTCCATTTGATTATTCCTGAGTTGTTGTTGGCTTTCCGGAATAAAACTGCACTTTTGTGAATTTTGAGACGCGCTTATCCAAAAATAACAATTAAAAAGACATAATACACTGTCCAGTTATAACGCAGCGACCAAAATTATTGCGTATTTATTGCGCGTATATGAAAAACGGTATCTTACGTTTCCAAAATACATCATAGCAAACGTGCTATCACTGGATCTGCAGTGAAAATTAGTTAACAAGTGATATTTATATAGTGTAACTCAGCGTTGCGATTATTTAGTTACACTATTTAAGAAAATTAAACCGGTAATTACAGTATTGATGAATGAATATTCATCTCAACGTTCAGTTTTTCGAGATGATATGATGCACGCTTATAAGTACGACATGTGGCAGTCTGATTACATATTTCTTTATCTCTATTTCACTTTAAAATTTAAATTGAGGTTTATTTTGTATTTTAATTTTTTGAGCAAGCAAATTTTTATTAGGTTATATTTTCTTTTCTTTAGAGAGCTAGCAGAACATTTCAGTAACAGATTCATTGAATGCCTTTTCTTAATCGTAGAGGTTTTTATTGTTATTATAATTCATCCATTTGGGATTGTTCCAAAGGAAACGATTTATCCGTCCAGAAAATAATTGTTAGTTACTAGCATTGTTTCTAATTCTGATTCCTAATGCTTTCTATACGCTTTTACTCACAAAGTCAATGTGTAGTTGGTGACTGGCAAGTCCAACTTTTGAGTCTGTGGATGAACGTTTTAAGTGTGACCATTGAAATAAAAGCCATTGCACTGTACTTTCCTGTGATGCTGCTTATTACGTTTATCGTTTTGGAGTGGAAAAATTTATGTTTGATCAAATTCTCAACTTTGGTAGAAAATTTTAGAAAATATTGTGTCATACGCTTAGCTGTGTGGCGAGCTGTTGCAGTCCAGAGACTGCGACTGCTGACCAGCTAGTTTGCAGGTATTCAACACATTACTAATACGTTACTAATTAATCATATCAGAATAAAAATGTTAAGATCTACTTACATAGGGCTCAAAATCACGAATAATTTCTTAATAGAGGAATAGGTAATCGTTACTCAATTTTTTGGAATATTTTGGGACAAAACTTTCGCATCTCGATGAAAGCTTTTCACGCAGCGGCGCTTGATAGGGTTTCCTATTTCCTTGTCAGGCAAAAAGCAAAATTATTCGCTAATAACCTGTGGGCGTGAACCAGTCAGAAGGCTGGACATTAAATAGCTGAGATTTAGGGTTTTAGTTATGAATTTTTTACCTTAATTCAAGAGCAATAACTGCAAAGTCGTGGCTGTAACCCGGCTTCTTTTATTTATTCATTAGCACAAGCGATAATTATGACAACTATGAGGAAGCAGGCGCCATTGTGTTGACTTTCAAATAATCGCACGCCTTTTTAACTTTCGTTCCTCTCCCTTTTTAAATTTGTCCGTGAATCCTCCGCAAATAGCTATTTTGCTAGCCGTGGGCTGCAGGTGTTTTTGTCTTACGATGCTCTGCTAAAAAAGCTTGTTGTTGATGTCTTTTTGTTGATTTCTAATTATATCTGCACTCGTTTTGGTCATTGGTGCGTATCTCGTATAAAAATATGGATATGATGGACTAGGCCATTAACCGTTACTTATTTCATGGCAAATAAGTCTTACCACTGCACACCTATGAAAACGACTTATGATAACTATGATGGCGAATTCCCCAAATAAACTTGTGATGCTAACATAACTATAGTGAAACTCTGATTTTTTTATTGCCAATTCTGATTTTGACTTTGCCCTTCTCGTTTTATAATTTGACCTCTGAACTATAACTACGACCTTTATGATGTTCACAATGGTTGCAGTTGTTATATTGCTTGTCGCAATCTCAAAGTGTAACTATTCAAATAGGAGGAGTTGAGCAGTACTTAGCTGAGGCATTGCTTATGAGGTACTACAACTCTTACGCCTATTATCTCTAGTTTCAGCATTTCAAATTTTAGGGTGAGATGGAGTACGGGGATTCGTCTGTGTTCTTCCCTTTCACCTTCACACAGCAGGACATTGACAACGTCCTTTATGGCTACCTTCGTACTCCAGAAAAGACGTCTAACAGTTTTGCGTTGTCTGGCATTTATGGAGGCATGCCAGCCAATGGTAAGTAGTGACAAGCATCTAATTTCTCCTGACAAACAATATCACTACTCATGTCATTACAACATACAGGTTATGAGAATAAAGGAGATGGTAACCAAAGATAAAATGTTCGGATGTTTATTCAAGTTCTGTCAATTAGTATTACAAGAAATAAATATATGAAGAACAGTGAGGAAAATATACCTTTTTATCTTAGGGCTAAAAGGGTTAAAGTTAATTCTAACCGGTATTCATAAAGAACAAGACATAAACAGAAAGCTCGGTGAAGTTCACTGGCAAAATATTGAAATGCCGCTTCCCTAATTCCTTTGTTATGTTGTCAACTAAAGGCCGACAAACTTACTACTAAAGTTTGTTAAAACGGTTCTACAGAGCAAAACAGAACCTGAGTATAGTTTGGATGGAAAGATGGAAGTGACTGCAAGGATGAAAGTGGATAACAGTTCGTCAAATTTGAATTCTTGAAAGGCGTTCCAGAAATCAAACTATTTTGATGGAAAGTTGAATCTTCCAGTCGTTATTTTTTCTCTCTAGTTTATATTTCTTTGCTTTTCATCACTTTTTGGAAAAGCAAGCCGCTAGGCACATTTATGAAAACGAGTTATGTCAGGCTATCAAGTTCGTACTAATCTGTTGCGTTTCCATTTTCTTTTAAGACTCACACTGGAATCCATGGGTTGCAAATATTTCCCAAGTACATCACGAGCCTAGCGCAGTTCATCCAATGCCATACATGGAGATGTTTCACGAAGAGCCTTGCGTTCAAAGTTTACCTGACAATGTTAAGATTGTCGAAACCCTTTTACCAACCGGACGACACCGAGGGGTATTCTGCAGTCAGCCAAGAATGGCGAAAGGAACTCGTTTTGGTCCTTACACTGGAAATATTGTCCTACCACAAGAAATGAGGGCACAGGAAAACAACAGCGTATGGGAGGTAAGAAAGGGCATTTTAAGGATTTAATTGCTTAAAGCGCCGGTAAAATTTTGAAAAAAATGTAGGTATTTACTCACTGGTTATAATGTTTTTTTTTTGTCCAGGCATACAACGTACAGAATGTATTAAGCTTAAGTTTTCTATGATAGCTTATCATGGCAACGTTCTTGTTTCTGATTATCTCAGAACGACGGACTGAACATATATTTGTGCGCTGCTTTTCAGATATTCCAAGATGGCGAACTCACTCATTATGTGGATGGAGCCGGAGACCAAAGAAACTGGATGAAGTACGTTAACTGCGCAAGACACGACGGAGAGCAGAACCTCGTCCTGGTCCAAGAGGAAGGAAAAGTGTATTATGAAGTGTGTAAGGAGGTGGCGGAAGGATGCGAACTGCTGGTGTGGTATGGAGATACGTATCTCAAGTACATGGGAATTCCAATCACCATGAAGACAAAACTGACCAAGATAGAGAACGATGGCGGGCTCGGTATGTAGTTAGTTTAATTTTCTATTGCATGTAGTTCAGTGCAGTAAGGCATACACATCTTTTATTTGAGTGGTCGCGCAGCTGGACTGAAACGTTACGTGCACCTTCAGTTGTCCAGTATAACAAACATCAAAGCGTGCAGTTAGCACTCGGTAGCGCCCAACTGAATAGTCGCACTTTTGGATACCATACACACACTCAAAAGAAAAAATATTTTTGGCCAGAATAAGGAACAATACCAAGAGATTCTAATAAAAATACGATAATGACTTCTCAGTAGCTTTCATCTGAAGGGTTTCATATTCAAGGGAATTGCATCCACAGACGTAAGTTAGAAGCATCTTGCTCAGTGTGAAAAAAGACAACCACAAGGAAGTACTGCTCGATAGCTTCCCTTTATCAACAAATAGTCATACTTCAGGATTCACCCACAGAGTAATAGATAGAACTACGTAACGTGACTCAATGTTTTGTTTGATGCTTCATGAAACTGGTTCCTCAACAGTGCACCGCAACTGCCATGTTATCATCCCAGTTGTAATTAACTTCATCGTTATTTTCTGAACTAGGTGGAGACAGCTATGCTTGTGACCGGTGTGGAAAAGTGTTCGCCTACAAATATTACCGAGACAAACATTTGAAATACACAAGGTGCGTGGACCAGGGAGACCGGAAGTATCCATGCCACCTATGCAACCGCTCCTTCGAGAAGCGAGACCGACTTCGCATTCACATCTTGCACGTGCATGAGAAACACAGACCTCATCAGTGCAGTCAATGTGGCAAGCGATTTTCTCAGTCCTCGAGCCTGAATAAGCATCTGAGAGTGCACAGCGGGGAGAGGCCCTACAAATGTCCCTACTGCATCAAAGCGTTCACAGCCTCGTCAATCTTGCGGACTCACATCCGACAGCACAGCGGCGAGAAACCGTTTAAATGCCGTCACTGTGGCAAAGCTTTCGCATCGCACGCGGCACATGACAGCCATGTCAGACGCACGCATACAAAGGAGAAGCCCTGCATTTGTGAGTTCTGTGGTAAGGCGTTTGCGCAGTCATACGAACTGAAATTCCACATGAACATGCACACGGGCGAGAAGCCTTACACCTGCGAGAAGTGCGGACGAGGTTTCTCAAGCCCTTCGTCTCGCGATCGCCACCGATCCAACTTCGATTGCACCACACGGAAAAATCGGGCGCCGAAGATGATGCGAAAGGGTTCTGAAGGCAACGAAGGTGATTTTAATGAGTTGGATTGTGATGGTATCACTGAAGGGGAAGATCTGGAAGTAAAATGACTTTTGAGTTTTTGGCACGCATTGTTTGAGGACATATCTCCAACAAGAAGGCGATTGCTGCAACTGAATATATTGGCAGCTCATGAAACTGCTGTACAAATTACAAGTACTATGATAAGTGTATGCCACCAAGAGTGTTTTCATCAAGTCGTGCAAGTTCTCCCTGACGAGAAATATTGAAACGCAAACTTCAACTTCCACATGAGGGCTAAAATGGATTGAAAGTGTATAATAAACAGTAACAATTCAGTAGACCTCTTGGGTCTTCACTTTTTTGTGAATATTCATATCAGGTGAGATCGAAAAAACAAATTCTCGAGGCAAAAAATAATAATAAATAAACACAAAGAAAATGTAATAAAAATTTAACAAAAAACGAAAATACAGTAGTATGTGCCTTTGAGAACAATCACTCAAATGTTTACTATATTTTCAAATCCTGATTAACGGGGTGTTAAGAGCCAATGTCCACTTAGACCGAGCGAAATCGAAAATATGTGGCACATGATGAAAAATCAAAATTCTCCGTTTTTCGCCCAGAGATACCTTATGGTAGCTCTAGAAACGTGGTGACGTTTTTTTGTTGAGAAACTATTTTTAAACCTCCAAAAAATTTAAAAACCGTTACCGCACTACGTGTCTCTACAAACACCCCGAATAAACGCGAATCATACCTTCTCGTAAACTTCGCTCTGTTTA
>Ga0126336_10002559_pt1 | contig 10410 bp, 5 predicted proteins | sample SidCmetagenome_FD_92530 | JGI IMG/M metagenome (GOLD analysis project Ga0126336, IMG submission 92530) | Coral microbial communities from El Islote,Puerto Morelos, Mexico - Siderastrea C C metagenome | ecosystem: Host-associated > Invertebrates > Cnidaria > Coral | place: El Islote,Puerto...
GAATAGATATGATTCCTTTGGAAAACCATTCTCGAAGAAAGAATGGCTTTCCCCCTATAAGGATAGCTTTGTTGTTAAAAAGAATTGTTTCCTGTCCTTGTTGGTAGTTGTACTTAGACTTTACCAATCTTTTACAAAGACATTTTATCTTTTTTTTCGGAACTAAAGTCTAAGTACGATAGCAATCTTACTATCAATATTCTTTTACACACTCCACTATGGATACAGTCAATGGTAAGCAAAGAATAAAATGGTTACATATACGACATGTGCATTCCTTTTCAACGAGGTATTTCACAGTATGCTAATTTGGAGTGCTCGTAACGTCATTAGTCGCCACTAACGCAGTATAACTAAGTTCAAGAAAGGAGAGAGAGGCATCAGTTCCTATTCCATTTTGCAAAAGTATGGAACCTTCTCTTTTGTAGCATAAACTGGATATTGTCTCGTAATTTTTTTTGAGGAGTGACTTACGAGAGCTCATCCTGCTGTTCAATATTATGTTTATACACTTAGTCTGTTTCAGTGTCAAAGCAACATTGCGAGCCTGTCTTTTCAGTTGACTTTTTCAAATAAGCACCCGTGTACAATTCTATTTTTTTTTTGTCCAACCAGCAAGAGTATAGAAAGGCTGTTTATCTCAGTTCGCCTCAAAATAAGACAGCAAGCAGGTCGGTTTCAGTAATGAATATTGATTAGTAAGCAGCACAGGGTTTCAGTCTATTTCAGTTGCATTTTGTTCACCTACCAACATTGTGAGAAGTCTATTTAAGTAACCACTTTTGTTAATAAACAAGAATGCGCACGAGTCAATTTCACTATTGCCTTTTAATAAGCAATAAATATTGCCCGCATCTATGAAACTGGTGATGTTTGGTTGATAAATTCACTTGAAGAAATTCTATTTCAGTGCTTTTTTCATGAGTATTAAATGTTTAATCATTTCTTTACACAGTTAAGCCAACTACCACCCACCCTTTACCTCTAGATGGACAATTGTTGGCAGGAGAATCAAAGCCGTTACATGCTGAGTTTTCTCGCCTTGCTAGTAGAGCTTGGTATTTTCAAGAAGGTGAGTAACTTTGTGAGTTTAATTGTAATATGAATGCAAGGTTTGAAACTTTTTATTGCTGAAAATGCATGGGAAAGTTTTGTATAGAGGGATAACCTCAAAGCTTCCTTTCAAGACAGTCGTTTTGTAATTCTGAATTTTTTTACAAAGAATGGACACGTTGCTGGCTATAGAAAGTTTACTTTGGATTATGTGACACCTCCTTACTCTTCCCACGCAATACTAGTGAAATACCAAACAAGACAACAGAGAACAAACGATTTGGGTTCTCTGACCATTATGTCAAGTCGAGTAGAATACTGCAAGATTGAACATAATAACATCATTTGTTTGAACTCATTCATGTTTTTCCTTTCTTACCGACGGCAGAGCTGAGAGGAAAAAATACTACAAACATGGCAGAAAAGCCAAGGCACAGCCAGACAAATGTCTTTCGTTAACTGCAGATGGAGTGGACCAAGGCAAGCACAACCTACTGCACTTTACCGCAACCACGAAGGTTAATAAAATTTCAAAATATACTTTCCAAAATGTAGAGGAACAACTGCAAGAAAGTTTTGAAATTTAGGGACTCATCATTGTTAGAGCACTTAGTCCATTTATCTCTATTTATCGATGCACTATTATTCATTGTAATTAAGATGTACCAGAAAACACCGTGCCACCTTTTGTTTTTACTAAATATTAATTTAAACAGAGGACGTGGCTTATAGTTCTACGCTCTGAGTAACAACAGATGGACATTAATTAGAACATCGAGAGTTCAGCATTACCATTTATGAAGTATCAAATGGACGAAATTATACTTGGTATATGCAAAGGTTTGACTTGTAGTCTTCTATGTCGTTCTTTTTTCATCTTAAGATTGATGACCATGCGAGGAAATTGAAGACCCACGTAACAGGTGTCCTGGCCAACAACCACTCCAAAGCAGGAGCTTACATTGACTGCTGTCAATATCTCCACGATAGCAATCTCACTATCACTATTCTTTTACACATTTTACTATGGATGCAGTCAATGATAAGCAAACAAATAAAATGGTTACATATACCACATGTGCGTTCCTTTCCAACGAGGTATTTCATAGTATGCTAATTTGGAGTGCTGGCAATGTGATTAGTGGCCACTAACACAGGATACGTGAATTCAAGAAAGGCAAAAGAGGCATCAGTTCCTATTCCATTGTGCAAAAGTATGGTACTTTTCTCTTTTGTAGCATAAACTGGATATTGTCTCATAATTTTTTTTGAGGAGAGACTCACAAGAGCTCATCCTGCTGTTCAATACTATGTTTATACACTTAGTCTGTTTCAGTGTCAAAGCAACATTGCGTGGCAGTCTTTTCAGCTGACTTTTTTAAATAAGCAACCGTGTGTCAATTCTATTTCATTTTTTATTTTTCTAACGAGCAAGAGTGGGGGAAGGCGATCCATTTCAGTTCCCGTCAAAACAAGACTGCGAGCATCTCTGCTTCAGTAGTGACTATTGATTAGTAAGCAACATAGCGCTTAAGTCTATTTTAGTAATTGTATTTTGTTTACCTACCAACATTGCACAGAAGTCTATTTACGTGACGACGTTTGTTAATAAACAAGAATGCACACAAGACAATTTCTGTATTGCCTTTTAATAAACAATATTGCGTGCGCCTGTGAAACTGTTGATGTTTGGTTGATAAACTCACTCGAAGAAATTCTATTTCACTGCTTTTTTTATGAGTATTAAGACGGAATCCACTAGGAAATTGAGTAATTTTAATTTTCAGTGGACAAAAACCTGGTACCAGAATAATTTAAAGCATATCGCATTTTTTTAAACATTTTTTGGGAGCTATGGATGTAACTTGTTATCTATAATAACCCCAAAGACAATTTCGTATGGGAGCCCGAGAAAATAAATTTCAAATTTCACAAAATGAAATCTTACGCATAAAATTTACCTATTTTACCTGTGTTTACACAATTCCTGTGAAATTTAAAATTTAATTTCACCGGCTCCCATAAGAAATTGTCTTTCGTATTATTCCAGATAATTACGTCTACAGCTCTTTAAAAGTGTAAAAAAGAATGCGATAATCTTTAAATTATTCTGGTACAAGGTTTTTGTCCACTGATTACTCAATTTCCTGATGGATTCCGTCTTAAATGCTTCATCATTTCTTTATACAGTTGGGCCAACCACCACCCACAGTATACCTCCAGATGGACAATTGTTGGCGGGAGAATAAAAATTGTTACATGCTGTTTTTTCGCCTTGCTACTAGAGCTTGGTATTTTCAAGAAGGTGAATAATTGTTAATTGTAATAGGAATGCAACATTTGAAAAGTTTTCTCGCTCAAAATGCTTTATGCTTTTTCAACACTTATCACTTGCTTGTTATGAATGTGACCCTAACCCAATAAGGGTATGTGCAGGTAGTGTGTCTACAAACAGTAGGAAAGGCTTTGTCTAATATTGTACTTAAGGTAACAAATGTACTGGTATTTCACGTATTGCCTTTTAACTGTTAGTGTGAGATTTTTTGTTTTGAAGGGCTTTGGTCCTAGAAGAAATTTAGGTAGAAGTTTGTCAATTTCTTCTGTTATGGCTTTTCAATGTTATTGTAAACACCATTTTTGCCTTTATCAAATGTACGAGCATGTCATTTGCAAGAAATTGGAGAGTTAGTAGACAGTCTGCAGTTTTGATATATTGTTATTCTCCTAGGTCACCCAGCTCTTCTGCATAAAATGATCATCGATTGCCACATTGTCATGGACAATTTGCAGTGACAATTCGTACCATGCATAAGGGACTGCTTAAATTAAAGTACCTCGATTCCCTTGTATATCTAAACACAAAGCTACATTGACCACATGTGATTGGCTGCCATTCCGTACAGTAAAGCTGAGCTAGATTGCAAGTTGATGTACATTTCTTTAGAAATAGGTTAGGAAAAATAACCACTCTGAAAAGCAACTACTGATCCGCCAAAAGGTATTGAACACGTTATGTCATGTAAACAACCACAGGCACAGGCACCCCGATTCCCTTTGCCCTCAATTGTTTCGATGGTACGGCGCACCCCCAGGCCAACCGCCGAAGAACCTCCACCAACAGCAGGAAAAAAATTTACAGTAAGACCATGATATCTCTGCCGCCAAGAAAAAAGATAACCTCCCTCCCTATTCCAAGGGGGAAATCCAGAGCAACTCTACATGAGGCTGGGCGTGTAGGTTAACCCAGCACTGACTCTTCCTGGAAGGCAAGGGACATTGCCGGAGAAATTACAAGCATCTTTGGGCCAAGTTTTGGAGTGGTGGACGAAGAAGTTCGATACGATCTGGTACTTCCTCTCCGAAGTGACAAAAAACAAACGATCCACATAAGGGCAAAAATATACACATCAAAACCCAATAACCATCCCACAATGGTTTTTCTGCAGTACCACATTAGGGATAAGGATAAATTATTGTTGGGCGATGAATAACAAGATAAATGTCATGTAAATTAGCTTGAACTATGTTGTGTTTTGTTTTTGATGACTCCTTAGACTTCAACTTCAAATCTTCTGAAATTTTTCTATTGTGAGTTTAATGTTGGTTTTTTTTAACTGTACAATTGGTGCTTTAGTAATATTTTTATAGTTAAGGCACAAGTCGAACATGGAAGGGAAAGGCTTGGACTTTGAAGGCGATCTGGTGAAGCTTTATGCAGATGTACGTACAATGATGGCAGAAAGATACCCAGAATCTAATTTTGGCCCTAAAGAAACTATGCAGCCACCAGTAGAGATAGAAGGCATGGGCAGAGAAGACTACAAATAATTCAAGAAGAAGGTGGATGAAAAAGAAAGAGCAATGAAGTTAGAATGAGAGAGTATTAAAGCCAAGGTACAGAAACTAGGACCAGGCTTTCAAAAATGTGTTGCAGAGTGAACAAGATCTGGGAGTGGAAGAATCATCAAGGACAACCGGGATATTTTAGTCGAGATTTGGGGGAGGTGCAGAGCCATTAGAATTTGGAATAAATACCATGGAAGAGACAACACTATAGTTGGAAAAGCTAAGTGACAAACTTGGTGCCAAGAAGAGTGGAGACTTGCACACAGGAACTAATGATGATGAAGAATCAGGACCACCAGACCCTAAAAAGCAAAAATGTGCCACAGCAAGATATGTTGATGACAACAGGAAAAAGCTTCAGAAAAAAATAAGCACAAGGCAGAAGGAATCTTTGATGCTGGATACGACAGAAGATGTGGAACTTACAAAGAAACTTCTCAAAAAGACACCTCCAAAACATCTACTGCAGATGAAGCACTTAATAAAAGCTTATTAATTCCTGTAAACCACTTACATAGATACCTCAACATGTTCAGATTTGTCCACACGAAATTCTTGGACTTCGTCTTAAAAATAGGCTTTCGAAAACAAGTAAGAAGGACAAACTCAAATGTTAACTTTTTTGACAGATAATAAATTCAACAACAATTGAAGAATTGCAAGGTTATCTCACTAACAAAGCCATTCAACTAATCTTGGAAGCCCAAGGAGCCAGTCCAGTACCATCATCACTGGAAAGGAAAGGTTGGTATGGTAAAATTATAACCCGCCACATTCTAGTTGATTCTACGAGGTTCCTTTTAGATGACTAAAAGAAGGGCCTGCAAACCCTTGGTGGCCTGGAAGCAATGCAGGCCAATCCAGAACAGTTTTGCGCCATGGGTATTCTGATGGTAGGTGGGGGCCTGGGTAAGACATCATTGGTCTCTCATGGTAGCTGGCAATGGTCAGGTAAGACATCATGGGTCTCCCATGTTAGGTGGGGGGTTGGATAAGACATCCTGGGTCTATGTTGGTAGCGGGAGGCAGCTAGGTAAGACATCATGCTCTCCCACTTTAGGTGGGGGGATATGTAACACATCATGGGTGTCTGGTGGTATTGGCTTCAAAGCTTTTGGGAAGAACGAAGGTGCAATGTATTGTAATTTTTTATCAAAGTTACATTTCTATGCTGGTTGTTAACACCTTAATGGCTCAACTTTCATTGTATAAAAAAAATCTCAGAAAAAAGCATTACTTTGTTTAAATAAGAAAAAGTGTTGCTGAATGTATTTGATCATTGGAACAAGCTCAAGATGAGGGGAATAAACAATCGTTTATCCATCTATGGAATTGGTGGTTGATTGTGCAGGTAGTTTGAGCGTGTTTCCGGTATTAAAATCAGCATTGGCAATTCAGACATGCACAGATCCACATTGATACATGGAGATGTAATAGCTTCAGCTTCTCTGTTTGAAGTAAAATCTTTAAGAGTAGAATGCTAAAAACAAACACAGGGGGAAATTTGGGTCTTCATTCTTGTGTCCATTCACACCTCCCCATAAACTGAAATCTGAAGTACCAGTTCCCTTCCCCAATGTGGCTTTTTCCTTCTTTTTTTTTTGGAAATCAAGTCTATTGCTATAAATTGAGCACTGAGCACAAAGAAGTTAAAATACATTTGTGGGAAAATATGTATTTTCGGATGTCAGATGAAACAACACGCTGAGTTTGAAAGAAGAACACAGCAAACTTTTAGAAAAGAAGAAATGGAAAGGAAAGAAATAAGTTACCAATTTCAATGGAACAGCAGATGTCTGCCGAGACAATTCACAGTGAATGAATCTCAAGACTTGTAGAAACCTTGAGAGAAATGTACAATACAGTTCCGATGACGTCTGCCCCTGGAGATTGACTGGTGTGAGTTATGATCTTGTTTCATGCATCCTGGAACACTCAAATGAAGCACCGATCATCATGGGAAAACAAATTCAAGAAATGGACCAAAGTTGGGTGGAAAGGGAGCTTAGAAATGTTTACAGCTTACCGACAAGTGGAACTGTACAGGACATCAAGGAGCAACTTACCAGGGCCTGGAAAAAAGTGGCTTCTATCAAAACCAACCCAGCCATCCTAAGACAAAAGTCAAAGCAATGCAGGGATAACTGAAGAATTTTTCTTCCTTTCCTCGGTCATAAATACCATCACAGATTCCTCGTCAATGAAAAAAAATATACATATATGCACGAGTCAAATCAAAGACTGATCTTTCCCATTCATACGACATTCTCTGTGCACAGTAGGGAATTCTCGGGGGGAGGGGGTACTCCCTCGTAATACCTATAAGGGTATGTGCCGCCCAACAGGGTCCTGATTTTGCTACTCCTGATCCTACGGGGTATCCATATTTGAGACGTTTTCTAGAACGGGGTATAATATTACAAATGCACGAAAACTTCAGGATATCAGCAGCGATTTTAAATTACTTATAGGCAAATAAGTCAATGGCTAATTGACTAATAGGGAGAATAGCAAAACCTGGTTTTTGTAGAAACAGCTGTTGTTCAGAAGTATAAGTCGAACAAACAAAGAATTAATTTTTAACAACGGGGTTTTGAAATTTGGTAAATATCTAGAATGGGGTATTAAAAATGTACCTATTTTTGGAACGGGTGATCACCTTAAATGCAAAACCCTTCTAAGACGGGGTCTAATTTCGAGGCGGCACACAAGTCTCATCTGTACACATATCACAACTTAGAATTATGTCTTCGAGCTAACACGTCAAAGATAAGCATCAAAGGGAAATCAAAGGAGGCTGACAACCTCCTCATTCCAGAATTTTGAATCACATGTAACTTTCACCTATTTGATGGATTTTTATCAGAACGAGGAAGTTGTAAAACAGCAGCGAAAAATAATTCAAGCACGTTTCTACAGTGGGCATCATATCTCGAGGGACAAATTGCTCACATTCACAGTTGTTTCAGGTTGTGATTCTTAGTGTTGCTGATTTATTTCTTCATGCCTTTGTCATTTACCACTGGAAGCAAACAAACTGGTTTGTCATTGCTTATAAGATGTGTGGTTACCGGATAAATTCATGCCCTCTGCATTGAAGAACGTTGAAATATGACCTGAATTATCCAGTGCGATGTTGTGATCTACAACCTTTGGCAGATATTGTTGGGAGGCTGTGGAATATTTCAAGACGAAAAAAAAACATTTCAATAGCTGACATGAGCGTTTACTTATTTATTCTGTTCTTTCCTCTTTTTTGCCCGCCTGTAAATAACAAGAATGCAGTATGATGGTTGCATGACAATTTTGTGAATACATGTAGCTTTTCGAGATCCGTTTGAATTGAAAAACTATTGAGAATAGCATTATGAATTGACAGCGTTGTTGTGCAAAATTAACACAATTTGTAAATGTCATTTACATACAAGGAGCACTTGTCAATGAAAACTTTCTTGGGAGTGTCAAAAGTGCATTTCAAGGCGGGGGGGGGCTGAGCTGTTAAAGTAGCTAGTGTTGCGACCCTGTCTTTAGCGAGAGGCAGGAATTCATGAAATAAAATCTCCATTTAAACAATTTAAGTACTGTTGTGCTTTACACCCTGTCATCCTGACGACACTCTTTCCAGGATAACTAGGTAATATGCATGCAGTGTCAAGACGATTATTACTTTGACCATACCATTGTTGGGAAGGCTGTAAAAAAATGAAAAATCAAGAGTTAATATTCAAAACCATTTGGCAATAGCGGATGTGATCCTTGCCCTCTTCCCTACAAACTTTCATGGGAATGCTCTATGACATTCTTTCTCATTGTTACCAGAGAATAGCTCACAGAGGAAGTAGAAAAACAGAGAAATGGATTACCCAATATTATGTGAACGTAACACAAAAAGCTGTGAATGCCTTTGTTTCTGTTTACTGCTTTCATGCAGGGCAAAAATCAAAAACTACTTGTGTGAAACCAGTGGTTAGTCCTTTCCAATCTGAATCATTCCTATCGTTGTATATCGTATGATCTAATGGATTTTAGAAACTGTCCATGTGAACGTGAACCAAAGCACAAGTGGACTATCAATATAATTGATCACCACACAAAGTTTGTTAATGCTCACCCAATTCATAACAAATTAGCCGACGAAATATTAAGTGAAGGTCAGAAGTATTGTCTAATGTCTGGCTATACCAAAAAATATTAACAGATAATGGAGAAGAATTTAAAAATAAAAGAATTAAAATATTTTGCAGCAACAATCAGATCCAACTTCTCCATGGAGCGCCCAGAACACCAACCACACAAAAGCTGGTTGAAAGGTCAAATCGTATATCAAGGTAGACATCAGAGCCTTCATAATGAGCACAAGTGGTCCTGAAATTGCCAAATGGTGCACGTACACGGTGCAAGCGTCATTCATCATGAACACCACCTATCATCTTGCAATTAAGATGACACCATATGAAGCAGTGTTTCACATGAAGGCAAAAAGAGAATTGTTAGACCACGCTCCTGAAGAAGATCGCGTTATCTTTACTACTGAACCGGATCCCAAGCATCAAAAAAGAGAAAAGCGAATATATTCAAGAAGCACAGAAAGGCTACAATACCAAAATGACCAAACAGTCTGAAGCATATCCTAGAAAGACACTGTAAAATTGGTGAAATGGTTTCAATTAGAATTAGAATTGATAGAGTGGATAAAAACCCAAACTTCTGAGAAAAAAGATTTATGTTAAAAATAATGTTGAAGTTGTCACACCGTTTGGTTACATAAAAGGCCTCGTTGCACCTTCCAGACTTTTCCCATGTACAGCAACAAGTAGATTATGTTTCCTTCACTGATTAAGTTTCCTTCACTGGTGCAAGTAAATTAGCAGAAAATGCTATATAAGTAAATATTTAATATTGTCACAAGCTCGTTAATTATTTATATTAAGCTTTCCCGACTTTTGTCACATGCCAAAAGTAATGTCTTATTACACTGTAGATTACTACGAAAATACTTCATTTTGTGGCACACGTAAATATTGTTATTAGCAAGAGATGCTTCAGGTAAACATTTATTGTTGTTGCAAAAGCTTTATATCTTGATATATATCTCCCTAATACATGTAAAAAGCCTCAACCTAAACCAAGGTACTTGCAAGGTAATGTCAACAATTAAACTACTACAGAGTTGCCCTAACATATAAATGAATGCTACCTCACCTCACCTCACCTATCTGCCTTATGCCATGTGGCACATAAGGCCTCAACACTCTCCGGCCAACCAGCTCTGTTGGCCGCTGGGATGTGTACCTCACTCCAGTTCTTCTATTTCTCTCTATGCCCTCCTTCTTCCTGTTGTCTTGGGTCTGCCCACTTTTGTCGCCCTTCCGGGGTCCAAGTTAATGCAGTCCTGCAGTCACTGTTAGGCTCTTTCCTCATGTGCTGATTTTCCTGCAGTGTGGATAGTTCTCACCTTCCAGTTCCCTATTCTAAGCTGAGCTCTCGGGGTCACTAGCATGAGCATGCTGA
>Ga0126336_10002560_pt1 | contig 10409 bp, 6 predicted proteins | sample SidCmetagenome_FD_92530 | JGI IMG/M metagenome (GOLD analysis project Ga0126336, IMG submission 92530) | Coral microbial communities from El Islote,Puerto Morelos, Mexico - Siderastrea C C metagenome | ecosystem: Host-associated > Invertebrates > Cnidaria > Coral | place: El Islote,Puerto...
CCACTGGTCTTCATACTGGATTCTTAATTGAGTGACGCTATGCATCCCTTCACCGATTTAATCTGCTTGCCTTGGTTACAGTTCCTCTAGATTGTAAGTTGTTTCTAAATTCATAAATAGCTGCACTATGACAAGGTTTGAGTTCTTCCAATATGGCGATTGTGGTATTTCCTGTAAACAAAATCATCGGTTACAGCACGTCAAAGTAATTAATGGCGAAGCAGCCGGTTACTTGTAAGCTCAACGTGCTAAAAGCCAAAAAGCTGGCCTTGCTAATCACCCTAATTAATCTCCATAGTTGCTTTCGTTGTTAACGATTAGTGAAGACCACGCCCTTTTCAAGTGTCGAAGAAGAGCACAAACAACGTTGTCAACCGGAATCGCCTATTTAAATACCAGCAAGCAATAAGAGCGCTCGCTTTTACTGCGAGTAACATCCGAACAGCCTCGGGGAATGTTAGAAATGTTGAATTTAAGTATGAAAAATTTCAAAAGGACCGTGGAGTCGCAATTTTAAGTCCGGAAGTTGCCGTAATAATCCATCTGGGGGTCTGTCATGCTGTATGAAATAATTACGTTCGTGGACAGTGATAAATAAGAACATCTTATTTGATCAGTGTGAGTAAACCCTAGCGCAAACTTGAAGTCGCTCAAAATAACGAAGAGTCATTGATGCAAATTCAGTAGAATATTTTAGCCAGATATTCTATATTTATTTATAAAGGGTGCTTCACAGTGTCACCAGGTTTGGCACAAAGACGAAAGCGTGCGTTCTGACAACACTAGACATAGCACCTGATCTCGGCACGATAGCAAACTATTTTAATGAAGCAATCTACATTTGAATAGCTGAAGTACCATAAACAAAAAACGAAATATAAAAAGATCGCTATCTTTTGAAATGCAGAGCCCTCTACAGGCAAACCCATTGTACTGACTCACGGTCTACACAACGTTTGGACTAGAACAAAATCTGAACTCGTAGTAATGAGGCGACAATAAAAATCCGGCAGATTACCAGAGAGAGACTAACTAATAAAACAGTGAGCAATCAAAAGAAACTGCTTGAAAAAACTCAAAAGTAGTTTTCTTATTAGTTGTGCCATTAAAGATTAGACTTGAAATGTATCTATTCAATTCATATTTTTTTTGCTTGATCTGTATGCTTCGTTTTGCCCTGTTTAATAGCCTCATGTTATTCAAAACATGAAAAGATGAGTTGTGTTTCGATCACCACAGATGGCAGTCTACACAACAAGTAATCCGAACGAACCTTTTCCTTTGATGTACAAATATTTCGCTTTTTGAGCCTCTTACCTAACATGCTGGCCAATTGGAAGAGCCTTAAGTGAATTTTCCCTAAATTGGGCAGATTCCATGATCGATAGCTCAAAATTGGAATATCTAAGAAACAAAACATTTCTGGGAGGATTATAAGAGGAAACAGACAAATGAGAATTGATGCAAACGTTTGAACAACGATAAAACGGCCACTAAATTGTGGTGAAATACCAACGGAAATTCTAGCTTCAAGATTTGAAGGAATGTGGCCAAATTTTTTTTTAAACGTGCGGTGCAAAAGCAGACCGTTCTTTTTTGACATGTGTCAACTTTCAAAGTTAATAAAGTTTAATTAAATGCATTGTATATCAAAAGGATTGTCTTTGTTTGCACTGAGCTCTATGGATACCAAAATGAGCACGAAAATCTATCTGACTGACAAGCAAAGAAAGAAAGCAATTTGAATAAAATCAGGTCTTCAAACCTTCCTTTTAGCAAATATGTGATTGACGTGTCACTTTGCTTCTCGTTCAATTACGTTCCTGACGATAACGTCTATTAATGCCAGGGATCGGATTTTTTTCTTGGTAGACAGTTAATATCATTTTGGATGTAATGTGAATTGTTTTCAAGAAACACCGCAAGAGCAAATTTCTGCAGGCAAGATTGCTCGTATACGTGAAGGAAGCCAAGGCAATTGGATGACATTACTAATTTCCACTGACTCAGAAAGCAAATAGAGTCTAGCCAATGTTTAGACAATACTTGCTAGCTAGTGGACAATAAAATACATTTCTTACATTAGGGAAATTGCTTGACTTAATTTTAAAAAGCAATGTTGACAAGAATCTGGAAATCTACGAGGCAATGATTAAAACCTTTTTTCTGGATTGGTCGTGTGAAGAGCTTGAATACTTGCTCAAATTAGAAAGTCATTCGTTTTTAGCAATTTTAGCAAGGTCTCAGTCGAAATGTCAGTTAACCTCTGGGATTTTGAAAGTCCCCGACTCATTAGCAAAGGAAATGCGCGGGTGATAAAATATTTCGAATGCCTCTTATCGAAACTGAAGTAAATTTTTCGGGCGAAAAGTAAAAGTCGAGCAAAGGCAGGTGTAGTATGTGTAAGGTGTGTAAATTGGATGACTTCCTGAGGTAGCTCGAATGCCAGGTAAACAAAGCAAATGTGCCAGTCATCTGGAAACGATAGCCAATCAGAAGCGCCCACCGTCATCGCTCCGCCACATTGAACATGTTGAAAAACTGAAGACGAAATTCGCGCTCTCAGTAATATGTCGTTGAAGAAACGAAAACTTTACGGTGAAAACGCGGACTTCAAATTTCCTTTAAAGCATAGCATTTAGCCCAAGGGTATATTTTGACCAGCTGTACGACTGGTGAACTTCGGCTAGCATGGAAGTTGTAAATTGCACCTTTTTCTGTCAGTTAATTGTACTACTTGCCGTAGTACGATTCAGGCCTTCTCTTTCATGTGGCTCCAGAAACGGTTACACCAGAAGAGGACCAAGAAAACCCCTTATGTGGAAGCAGTGCATTCCAGACGTTTCTGAAAATAGTATTCAGGCAAGTGGACCAGCATTGGGGAGGATAACAAGAAATTCGAAGGACTTTGAAAAACTTGAACCGTGTTATAACACTGCAATTATTTTTAAAGACGAAGAGCGCACTGGCGCCGATCGTTTAATGTCGAAGGTAGGAATCGTTTGTTTACATTTTATATCTTGCCTTTCATCACTTTAAATGCTCAGCATGTAGCTTCTTGTGAGGCTTATGTACACCACATAGGACAGCGTGTGTGATGCTCACTCATTCATACATTCACGACATCAAGCGTAAAAATGCGCGAACTTCACTTGTGACTGTTGTGTTGTCGATTTCTTCATTAGAGATGCAAGGAAAAATTGACCGCGCTTGCTAGTTTGGTGAAACAGCAATGGCCAAACGTCAGGCTGGTTGTCACAGAAGCTTGGGACGAGCAAGGGGAACACTCGGCTAACTCGCTGCACTATGAAGGACGAGCGGTGGACCTCCGGTTGTCCGACAAGGACAAAACCAAACTTGGTCTGCTGGGACGATTGGCTGTTGAAGCAGGGTTTGACTGGGTTGTCTACGAGTCAAAATCTCATATACACGCTTCCGTTCACGAAGGTAAATAGTGCTAATTAAATTCACCCAAATTTCACAAGAGTTTAATTTTATGATTTTTAAATTGTCAATATAATGTAGTACACACGGTTCTGGGCCATTTCAGGCTTGACTATGATGCATTTTTGGAACATTTCTCTGTTAAAATGCCGTTTATTCCTTTTGCATTTATGTCGTCAAACTTTTAATCATACGCATGAGTGTAATGTTTTGGTAAGCGGGGTAATGGCTTTTGCACCGCCCTCGAGGTAACACGCAAATCCAATTTTAGAAATACAAAGGAAGTATGCTAAGCCATTCCGGCCTCAACAACAAAACTTATTTTTGCTTTGCCCCTTCCTGCGAAAACCGTCCATTCACCAAAACAAACTAATGTCCTTGTGTTACATTACAAATGGTAAAGCAGTAATTAATTGGTTTGTTAATGATCGCTCTCACGCCTTCCTTTGCCAGTGGCGAAATAACGTAAAAACCAAAATTCTTCCATTGCAGATGGCTATAAACCCAATGATTCGTTCTCCGGATGTTTCAGCGCTGATTCCACTGTGACACTAGAGAACGGCGCTGGTTTACAAGTCAGAAAATTGAAAATAGGTGACAAAGTCCAAGTTTTGACACAGGACGGGAACATTGGCTACAGTGAAGTGATTATGTTCGCCGATTACAAACCAGACAGCCCAGAAATTACACACATTTTGATTGAAACTGAAAACCCCCCAAAACGCATCACACTGACCCCGTCACATCTGATCTTCAGTAGCAGCAATTCAACAGATATACAGCTGACAGCAAAAAAGGCCTACTCCGTCTTGCCTGGCGAGTATGTCCTGATTTCATTAGATGGCGAACTAGTTCCTTCTCAAGTACGAAGAGTGTCTACTGTCAAACTGACTGGAATGGTGGCACCCGTAACCATGGAGGGCAATATTATAGTGGATGGAGTTCTAGCTTCGTGTTATGCAATGGTAAATGATCATGAAATCGCTCACTTGGCGTTCGGCCCTTTGAGACTTGTACATAAAGCGTGGAACACGGACTTGGCTGTTATTCAGCAAGGAATGCACTGGTATCCACAACTGCTGATCAAAATCAACAGTGCACTTGGTCTGTTTGAACTCTCGTGAAAATAATATATCGGTTGTTAAATTAATAGGAAAGAGTTCTATTCTTTCCAACTTTATGAAGGCTGCCCTGCTGTCTATTTTTTTTATTATTTAAGGCTGAATTCAACTTGTCAACTCCCTTCCAAGTCTTGCCGTGACAATATTCGGTCGGATCACTTCAACCAATTTACTCTTTTTTCAAGCAGATGCAAATTTGTGGTAGGAGAGTTTGTACAGTAGTTCAGTGGAAAGAAATTTGAAAGATTAATTTTCCTAGAGGACTGACGTTAAGATGTGTGTTTCGTCGGACGACAGAAACGAAGTTGGTTTTGCCTTTTTGCCATGTCTTGGATCTTTTCTGTGTTAGATCACTCCCTGTAAGGGAGGCCATTTTCAAAGCAACCTTTTTGTGAAGAGACGTTTTATATTTAGAGAATACTCAGTATCAATCGAATAGGTTAGATTAAGAAAGGGTAGGGCACCCATGATAATATAAGATAAATTAAGAACTATTTATGCGTACACTGTACAGTAATATACTAGTTTTGTATGGTGTGTTCGTAACACGGCTGGTCACCGATGTTCACGGTCAGTACGAGCTGAAAGACAAATATGGAAACATTTGTAAAAAGTACCAACTATTATAGCAGGAACTATGATTTATTTTATAACAAAAACTAGCTTAAGCCTCCTCATGTTGGAGGAGTCTAAAAATATTCTACAAAAAATGGATATGAAAAGGTAGAAAACAGCACTGAACAACAAGTAAAAGGGAAGAGAGAAACATGCTTAAAAAATCTAAACGAAGCAACCGAAAGAAGTGGTTTGGGGTGTGTGTGAAGGGTTGTGGTAATTCTTTTACAATGAAGTGTGCTAAATAATATTTTTGTTCAAAGTAGAATGGTGCCTACTCCTTTACCTGTGATTCCGTTTTTGCCAGTTTGTATAAATGGCTCAAATTTAATGTTTTATGCAATATCCTTGTGTACAAAGGAATCTCACTTTGTAGGTCAAATTCTTTTGAAACTCAGTCCACAAAAGTTGTCTTTCTGGCAGTTGCCTTTATATGGTTGACTTATGATGTAAAGTGTATTGATGACTTTAATTTAAAAACAGGTATTAAAACCTAGATTGTGGAAAAAAGTTATAACCGTGAAAAAGAGTGCGAGAAATTTGGTCATGATTATGAGCAATATTAAACATATGTTGCAATGCAAACAGTTGTTCTAGTACTGATTTCTTGTTGTCAGCTTTTCTTTCCCACGCCACTCTTTATTCGTCGTTTTTATAATACGTTTTCTTCATTTGATATTACATGAAAGGAGAAGAGGAAAAAGGAATTATTTAAAGATGTACTGAGTTTTAACATTATACTCTCGCCAGTTGATAGCCAGCGAGTCTCGCTTTGCTTTAAACAAGGTGCCATGCGCAATTAGCCGATATCATAAAACATTACTGAATACATCCAAAACGGAACGGACAGAACTTCACGGCAAGTTGTTCTTCTTTTTACTAACAGGGACAGAAGAAAACTAACAAAAATAAATTAGATAAAGCGATTTCCGTCACAGTGAGCAATGGCGCTGACATGAACAGTCACCTCTGCGATGAACCACGCGTACAAAGTCAACACTAACTCGGGCGTGAATTGTTGGTATTTTACTTCAACTGCACGTTTTGCCTTAAAGGCTTGCAGGTGATGATCCGCATTTCACTTTAAAACAGGGCTACGCATACATTTTTAACGTATCGTGTTTATTCCAGCAAATTGCTTTTCATCATTTATGATGAAAGAGTGGAGGACTTCACAGACTGAGCCCTCAAGTCTCCAATTAATTAGCAAGTGTGTTATGAAAAGCAGATAACTCCCACCGATAATTTGATCGTAAACTGATCACAGAAGCGAAATGCAAATTTATTTTTATACTCCTAGTTATGACCAATGAAGAAATTGTATACAATCCTGTCTGGTGGTTCGGCTTTAAAAGTCAAAAACATGCATATGCCAATTCTCGCAAGCAGTGTCTCCACGAACAATTTCCTGTGGAAGATTTGTTGTAGAGGCGTTGAACAACTTGGCATGTGAAGAATTCTTTGACGTTGTATTTAAGGTGTTAAGTGGTTTTTAACGCAAACAGATCTTGTGGTCACTTTTAGATCCGCTAGTGATAACAGAAAAATCTGTCTGGGTCGATCGCACGCTGCCTCAAGAGAGTGTCAGGACATTACACGCAAGCAAATTGAGGTGTTGACAATGGCAAGGGAAGCTGTTAATTGCGGTAAATTAGACATGGTTTTATTTTTAACTCGTCCTTGACGTATCAATCTAATTGTCGGTGTTAGTGTAAATCTTGCACTGCCGTGCGTGAGCTTCCTTAGTTTAACATAACAACGCATGAAAAACAAACCACATTTCACTTTAGCAAGCAGACGCGTAGACAAAAGCCTGCGTGGAAAACAAACCTCAACTAGCAATTATCAGAAAGTGGCACTTGACTGATGGACACGATATTCTTTTCGTTTTTAATTAAAGAAGTCTACCGTGTAAAGAACCGTGAGCCTTAATTTCCTGTGGCTACAGTCTGTCTCGATGAAACAATTTAATCAATGAAACAAATTAGTTATCAGTGCAGGTGACATGTCTACCGTGACCGTGGGACGAGTGTTGATGAAAACAATGGACAACGCCCCTGTACTCCCACTTGCTCGGTTTGAAAAAATACATTAGTTTACTGTCACGGAAGAAAATGCGTCATGTTATGATGTTCGCCCGAAATAGACCAGGAAAGGTTTATACCTTTTCTTAAACGACAAACTATGTTATACCACCGACATAGGAACAGCAAAACAAGGGTTTTTACATGTTCATTAGTCGGGTTGTTTTATCGAGTTACTCGTATTTCCGTATTGAATATCGGCTTACCTTGAAAAGGCAACGACAAGATGTGTATGCAGTATAAATAAAAACTTGAGCCAGCTGAGCAAGCTGTTCACATGGTTAAATTAATGATTTTAGAACTGATTTCGTTTACTCGCCCACCAATTTTCAGACTAATTCGACTAAAAAATTGAAAGGATACTATGTGGGAATCGCCGGTGATCTCGGAAAGCGGGAAATGTGGACAACACTTTCAAGGGAAGAAAAATTCTTAGCCACTTGTGCAGTTTATAAGAAGGGATTATCTGCGGACTATTAAGACATATTTGATGCATTCAGTAACATTAAAATATTGTTGTAGATTAGCGTTTAAAAGAAAAGATCGGATTGAGGAGCTAAACAGAAAATTGAAAGTATTTTGTTATCGAAAAAAACAAACAAACAAACAATAAACGAAGGCAAGCTATACCTGCCAGTATAAACACGTAAGTTCATTAGTCGTAAAATTAAGGAGTTTTATAACTGCGGTAAGCTTTCAGTTCTTTTTTTAGTTACACAGATCCCCGGTTTACCTTTTTTTAACGCACTACTGAAATCTAGATGTCTCTTTTCTTGTAACTGTCAAAAAGCTTGTCAGTTGAAAATAAGTTATGTAAATTCAACGCCTTTACTTGATACTGCGCATATAAACGGTATAAGATCTGGCTTCATACGTCACAACTGGTCTGGTCCAGTGTTTCATACAAATAGTAACACAAGTTACCGACCGGCGAAACACATTCTGTCTTGAAATCTGTTTGACGGTTTACATGCAGACACTGACATATTAAATTAGTGAAACTATTCTCAAATTCGAACAGAAAGCTACGGCGTAGTATGTGTATATACTAGTTCTTTAACACTACTGCAGCCGAATTTTTTAAGTTGCAATTTTTCTGTAAGTACAGGCTTTGATGATAACCATTTATGCTTTGTCCATTTTCGACTTTTACTTTCAGAGGATAAGTGACCAAATTCTACTGAAAAACAAGTGAACTGGTTGAGACAAATGGGGGAATTTGTGTCCCCCATTATCTGTACAGCTAAAAACTTCGACACTGAAATAAAGTTGTTTTTTTGGAATTAGTATACACCGGTCAGAAGTCTGCATAATTGTGTACCGATTTGCTCTCTCTGCTAATGGACCATTCTGCCGATTTGCAGCAGAACAAGCTGGATAATGTGGCAAATTAAGAGGATTAAAAATGGTTTCAATTTGGATATGTTGTTAAATTGTACAAAGTTCTTCGTCGAGTAAAGTTTGACCGCATCTGCCGCGTCGGAGACATTTCATCAAAGATTCCCTTTTACATCATTTTAGTTATTCCCCATATTTCATAGGCTGTTCCAGGCGTTCAGATAGTAGAGCGCGAGCGAAAAATATAGCGAGCGACAGTGCGGGAAAAAAACGAGCGGAACTGGGCTTCTCGCTCTTTCGCTCGCTATATTTTTCGCTGGCGCTCCACTATGTGAACGCCTGGAACAGGCTACATATTGCAGTACTTTGAGTTTGAGAATCTCTTTCTCAAGTTACTGCTTGAAAGCTGTATGCATGACTAAAACAGTGGTTTAAAAACAGCAGTTTGAATAAATCCGCTTTTATGAATGATCTAAAGATGCCGCAAAAGAGTATAAGGCGTAGGTGTCCCAGCTTAACAATTTAAGTCTTAAGATTAAAACCTTGGGCCATTTAACACATTGTTTGCTATTTAAAAGCGAAAAGAGTTAAGTAAAGTGGTATTATTTTAATGTATGTAACTTAAACATAACAGCATTTCAGAGTTATCCAGAATTAAAACAACTACCGCCGGACTCATAACTTGTACCGCTCCATAATCCGATTTTATCTAAAGCGAACTATTTATTTCCTCATTCCAACTATCAAATATTTCTGAGAAAACTTTGCACTCTTTTTTGTCAGTTTTATTGATGTAAAGTCGCCAAAGGCTGGGCGACTTTCTTTTCCACTCGGGTGTCAGTGTGAAGGCACAGAAAGTCAACTACATTTTTCAGTGACCTGTATGTGTTAACAATGAACTTATTAGAAACAAGTGGCTTGTCGCTAATAATGTGCTATTCCCGCTGTCTTTCAGTACGTGAGGTTTGTAGCATATTTTTGATTTGTCACTACCCAGTCGTTTGTAATATAGATTTAACGACAAGAAAATGACTGAAGTATTTCTTTCAAGCGCCCATGTCAAAAAATAATACCTCATAATACATCAAATAAACATGCTATTACAGAAAACATACGAACTGATTTAGTGCAAGCCAAACTGACTATCCCGCTGATAATCATGCCAAGACAAGATTGAGACATCATAGAAGAAAATGGAATTAATCACGCAATGGCGGCGACAGAATCGTGTGGGTGGAGGGGTGCTAACATAGCATGAAATGAGGGCAAGATAGATTTGCTCACAGTAGGTTCCAGCGACTTTTTAGACGACACAAGAAATATTGTATTTTCCTTCGTATCAGAGATTCTTAAGCCAGAGGAAAGGATTTGTGGGAAAACAAGGCATAATCTTCAATATAAATGGGTTTGGCTAATCATTTTTTTTTGCCGTAAATATTAAACCGTTTTATCTTGCACTACTCAGAATTCGGTTTAATCGTGCAATTACTACCTAGATTTCAAAGATTAAATAAAATTCGTGTTTCATCTTCTTCATGTATCGCTGTTGATCTGTTACGCATTCACCTTCAGTTGCGTGATGATGTTTATACGTTACATTTAGGGTAAATTTTAGGTTTGGGCGTCGTAATATCACGGATTTTGTTATATAGCCAGGGTTCGTTATATCAGGGATTTTGTTATATGGCCAGGGTCCGTTAAATCGCGGTGCCACTGTATCTCTAATATAACCACTCTTTAAAATATGCCTATATTACAACAAAAGGACCCGGCAAGAGTCGACAAAACTCATTATCCAGATAAACAA
>Ga0126336_10002561_pt1 | contig 10406 bp, 7 predicted proteins | sample SidCmetagenome_FD_92530 | JGI IMG/M metagenome (GOLD analysis project Ga0126336, IMG submission 92530) | Coral microbial communities from El Islote,Puerto Morelos, Mexico - Siderastrea C C metagenome | ecosystem: Host-associated > Invertebrates > Cnidaria > Coral | place: El Islote,Puerto...
CCATCGTGACGTCACAGGCAGGTCAAGTCTGGAAGTTAAAATGGCTGTCAAACAATCACATCGCCAGAAGTCTTTCTCGGGTGATCATTCAAAGAATTTGAAACAAAGCAATGAAAAGAGCCCAGACACCTCGTAAACTGTTAATGTAATTTCCGAAAATGCAGCATCTTTCACAAACAAGCTGTTCAAGGCACCAAACTACGTAAAACTTCGAGATCGAAAAATTACGCACGCCATTGAAAACTAAAAGCTTGCGCTCCTTTCATAGACGATAACAAGAAAACCTAACGATATGTGGCTCCGAGAGAAAAACAAGACCTTGATATGATTTAAAAGTTTCGAATGGCTGTTAAAATGAATCGTTGTACATGCGTTAAAAAATGATCAGTGGGTTTAAAGGCATTTTTTTAAGTCGACTACGTAGTATGTTCACTCGCAAAAAAAAGCTAACATCGTTAAAAAGTGAAGAAAAATGCTCCAGTGTAGAGAAATTATTATTTTCAAGTCTTGTGCTTGGTTCGAAGTTAGAAGTGGGCCAGAGGAATGCCTTATTTTCACTGAACCATCTCGTAAAAACCGACAAAGACGACAACATTTTCCCGCGGCAAAACCAAACAACTGGTGCGCTGGCTTTCCGGAAAAATTTGTGCTGACGTCTGATATTACTCTTGTTGAATAATTATAAAAAACCACAGTCTATCAAGAACGCGAATTTTCTCAGGCTACTGATTGTCAAAATGTTCACAAGGAGCTATAGTCACTAGAATGGTGCTCAGTTTGACAGTCTTAAAATGAATTAGTCTTTTAAAATTAAGTGAAATACGGCCGATTCATTTTATTTTCGAAACGGTCATCTCGATCGTCTGTTGTGGATCATGTAGATGGTCAAACTCTTTTTAAAACAAGTTGTAGCTTGGACAGGAAATTTAAAAGAAACTGGAGATATTGAGAATTAGTTGGACAAGACCTCTGAACCCGATGGTGCTCTAAAATATCTTAAGTTTTCATGAAAATAACAGTATCGGCTTGGCGTAAAATCTATTTTCTCGGGCGTCCGCATGATTTGTGAGCTGATTCAGATTTTTGTTGTTCTGCAAAGGTAAACTGTCCACCGATTAAATGTGGTAGAAAAAATTTACTTAGTCCTATTACATGTCCCCAAACATTTAAGGATAGTTCTTCTTTCTATATACAGTAGATGGAAGCAAATTCTTTCAGAAAACTTAAAATTGAAAGTGCTAAACATACACTTTTAAATTTGTCTTCTAGTCCACTCAGCGAAACAAACGGACTGATCATTTTTTAGGTTGACTTAATACCAAAGTTTTCAATTGGAGTATTTTCTTAAATTATAGGCTATTCTCTGGCCAAGTTTCAAGTTCTCCTGTGATATATAATTGAAATGAACACACTTTTTCGGACGCGGACAGTGACAACTTTCCCACATAATTTTGCGATCGCGAAGATTTAACGTGGCTCCTAAAACATTTTTCCAGTATGATTAGTTAAAGGGTAAGATAAGAAACCACTTGCCTATATCGAAAAAGGGGTCCTTAATTTCTATTCCACAAGCACAGCTGAAAGCCAGACCAGCACAAAAAATACGTTTGTAGACCGAGTATCCAACAAGTTTGCCAGCGCCATTTTTGAAAACTCAGCAAAGTCGCGCGCTTCGCTCGTCGTGACGTCACGATGGCCAAGATCATCCGGACAACAAATCAACGAGTTCACCACCCCCCCTGCTTTCTTGCGAGATTAACTTTCTCCCTCTTTAGACTTAACAAACATCATCCACTCCTTAATGAGTAATGAGGAAAGCTAGCACAAACTATCTTCTACTTAAGTTCTTCACTTTGCTTTTTCCTAGAGAAAGGAAATAACTGCGTATGGAGCATCAGTTCAAGAAAAATGTTTTGCTATTCAAGTATGAGGATCTCAGAAGAAGAAATGGTGAGGTTTACACACCACACCTCATGGGAATGGCTAACCTCAGGAAGTCAGAACAGTTTAAGAAAGGTGTGGTGTTTGCTGACAGCATGTCTGAAAGTGATGTAAAGAGGATACTTGAGGAGGTCTTTCCTCTCTTGAGAAATAGAAGGTGAGAAAATGGCAGGGGCAGCTACAAATTGCATAAAGAGAAAACTACTTAAGGCGTATTACTGAACGATCTGATCCGATTTGAACAAGAGTTTTAAAGAAGACTCTAGAAAATACGGTGGGAAACTGTAATAAAAGTCATTTAATTGCAGTGATCTAGCATTCTGACTAGAAATAAATCCAATAGGAACGAACACGTATACAAATTGTGCACTTGTTTTTGGATTTTGTGACTGCGGAAACTTTTATAAGCAATTTGTTCAACCTGCATTTGTTCGCATTTTAAGGAATTGTAGGCTAAAAATTTCTAAAAACGTGATCTCATACTTAACAATTCACATGCCAGTTCTAGCCAGATATAAAAGTGTTACTCATTAACTCTTTGTTATAAAGTCACCACAGACAACAGATTTTAATTTGACATCCACTTTTTGATTTGAATACAGGTTTTCGTGTGCAGCACGTGCAGGACAGGGCAGTGCCAGACTTGAGTTTCATGGCGAGCGACGTATTTGGAATGGTAGTGTTATCAAGAAAAAACTGAAAGGGGCGTCAGCCCTATACATTGTTCCAGAGGCTGAGGTACATGAGAAAGACATAAACTTACGAAATAGCTGTGGGCTGAGAATTATTCAAAAATGGGGAAAATGGGTTGTCTGATCATTGAAAGAGAATTTTGGATAGGACTAGATGGAAACTACAGGTCTAAAAAAATTAACTCGCAAATATGAAATGCGCATCGGAAGTCTTCAAGGATATAAAAGAAAAACTTTCTGATTATGAACACAGTGATAAAGAAAGAAAAAACTAGCTTCCGACAGATTAAAATGAACGAATCGGAGATAACGAAAAAAAACTTTCACAAAAAGTACACCAGTTTTTTACAGGTACTCTAGTTACTAAATCTGAAGACCTACTTCTATCCAAAATTTGAGTTTTGCAGAGAACTGATCTTAAAACGCGTCCTATAAATAATTTATATTTATTGCTATAATTTTTCCCCCACATTAGCTACCTGACAGACAGGAGTCTTTTCCAGGAACTAAATCGTCTTGTTCTGGAAGTGATACTGTGAAAGGTAACTTGACTGAAATTTTACCTTTGTGCCGACAAAGCCAGGAAAGAGAAAGAAAAAAGAAACGTCAAACAGAAATGGGTAAATTTTATCCACAGTTTTTTTGTTGTAGATCAGGAAGATGGAAATGTGGGACAACAAAATTACAGCCAGCCAGCTGTCAATGGACCTGACATAGGTATGGGCGTCAGACGTGAGAAAGTGGTGTTCAACCCAACAGGACAAATGTGTCTTGTGTTGCTCACTTTGGGCCCTTCCACACTAGGCAAATTTTTATAACTTGGCAAAGTTTTTGATCGAAAATTGCATTTTACAATTGTGAACTCCGTTTTTTATTCCTTCCGATTTTCGAAAGCGGTGTTTCCTGCCTCCCTGCTCTACTAGTTTTTATCAAAGATCAAAACACAATTAGAGTAATATCAGTCAGGGCCCGGATGCTCAAAAGCCGGTAAACGCTAACCTGGGGTTAAACTTTGACTAAGGCTTCTGTTTCTCTTGTTAACTCTTTCACTCCCAAGCTTTTACCAAAAAGTCGCCATTTTTAACCGTTAAAACAGTTTTTAGGCTGCCATGACGCAAAATGGGCCTTAGTTTTGCTGAAAAACCTATTTTTTACCAAATAGGTAGATTTCCCCAAGATTAGGTACAAAATGTAGAATATTTTAATTTGGTGCATGTGCATAATATTTTTTTTTGGCCATTACCCTTTTTGAACCTTTTTATTGCCTTTTTCCTTTTGTTTCTCTCGGCCCTTTTACTCTCGCTACCTTTTGCCTTTCATATTCTTTCTGGCTGCCGTAAAAAGTTGGGTGTTGATTTATGGGCAAAGCCTGGAAATAGGTTTGATCAATTATAGGTATAGTGGGCCATTTTACCACCATTTTTGCACCAAAACTGACAACGTTGTTTTTCAATTTGCTATGTCAGAATGTGGTCGATATCCAAAATCGACTATTGTGCGGATAGATCTATCCTAGCTCTACCATTTGCTTATCAAGAATATCTGCTGACATTTAAATTGATGACGTCACAAGTGGTACAATGAGCACAACCCTTAAGTGGCCTTATATGGCTACTTGGGCGTGAAAAGGTTAAAAAGCGTTTCCACTGCTAATTTTAAGTTACAGTTTGAAAGCAGCCAAAGTCAAAATTCAGGACAAAACAAATTTACAGGAATCCACATCACTAAGCTATAAAACTAAAAAAATCCGGTCTCAGTTTTCAGTGGTTACAAATACAGTCGAACCTCTGATCCATGTGTGACCATCTCTCGTAAGCGACCGCCTCCTGTCAGTGACTACTTTATAATAATAATAATATAATGATGAAGGTTTATTAAAGGTTTACTAAATACATGTAGTGGCACAATAGTGCCAAAATAGAAAGTTTTCTCAGTCAAGTCACTATAGTTGCAACCTCTTGTTCTTGACCACCATTCTTAAGCACCCGCGACCACTTTTTGGGCTGACAGTTTAAAACTTTCTGTTGTTTGTAGCCCCCTAGTAAGCGACCCCTTGTCACATGATCCCGTCTCACCGCGTGCAAATTGTCAAGAATCGCGCCTTACCGACCCTCTGACTTGTGTCGGTCGATTTGTAACTTTGGGTTATGCGTCAGTTTGCGTGAAAATTAACCCCCCTCAGTGGTCTACTTTCTCTTCAGCGAACACGTCCCGTAAGCGACCACTTAGGCTTGGCATTTTGGGTGGTTGCTTACCAGAAGGTTCAACTGCAGGTGTTTCATTTCATTTGAACGGATGACTGACATTGTGCGGTTTTTGAGTTGTTATTGTTATTGTTATTGTTATTGTTATTATTATTATTATTATTATTATTTGCTTTTTTAAAGTGCAGACATATTTACTAAAACGTTTTTTCATACACCGTAGAAAGAAATGAATTTGGCCAGCTTAGTACAGATAGAACCTTTGGTAACGGGATAAGATGTATCGTGTTGTCAGTAACTGGCTAAATGTACTTCTTTTTCTTTTTTTTCTTTTTTTTTTGGCAGGTGATCCAAATGAGCAATCATTTCAATTATATAAAGCACAAATTTACTACGATCAGCTGCAGATGAGTGGAAATGTAGGACTACAGAATAATTACAGCCAGCAAGCTGTAAGTGGGCCTGAAATGATGAACAACTATCAAGGCAAGGGCTTCAGACGTGAGGAAGCCATGTTCAACCCTACAGGATCTAGTGGTAGGGTATTGATGCATATATTTCAGTACGTTTATTATAGTTAACCTACATCACGTGCGTGTCGGTGTTTTTGAAGATTTGAATCAAGTCTCCTAAATATGCGTCAATTTCCTTGAAGAACCACACCTTTCATTACACTTAATTTTTTCATTGTTCGATTTGAACTGGAGAAACTTTGATGGAAATTCGAAATTTTGCAACCTATTTTAAATCCTTCTTGGCAATTTGTAATTATTCATTCAAACTAACGGAATGTCGTTAAAGAAATGCGCAAAAAGTGGAGCTTAAGTGCTGCTCTCATCTTTCGCTTGGATGACCAGCTAGGATAGTATAATTCCCAACACTTGTTTTGGGTTTTCTTATTGAATATGTGTGTGTGTGTGTGTGTGTGTGTGTGTGTGTGTCTGTGTGTGTGTGTGTGTGTGGCTAATACTAAAAAGTCTACAAGCATTGCTTGTTTGTTTTTGTAATTTTCTCAGAAGACAACGAGGCCTTCATGGATTGGATCCTGCAGAAAAATGACGAGGTATCTGTACAAAATTAATCCATAAACTTAATAATTTTAATTTGATCTTTTGATCTTGCACTAGTGGCTTATATTTAGGTAACAATACACATAATGAGTGGCCGTGTTGTAAACAATTTACTAACTCTTGCCGAAGGCGAGAGTAAAACAAGTTCGAATTCTGTATACTTTCGATCTCCTTTGTCCACTGACGTTTGTGATCGATAGTAGTGCGACATGAATGCCTCTTAACGATGTTTACCCGCCATCTCGGCAATACCTGAATCGTTCAAAGCGAGCAAACAGAAAGTGCCCATGAAAAGGAAAACAAGTAAGGCTTATTTGAAAGGTCTTATAATATCTCGTTCTCTCTTATAATATCTCGATCTCGTGTCTCTGTCTTGTGTCTTTATTAGATAGTTATTAAATAGTTTACAGAGCCCCATTTAAACCAGCGTATGCTAAACTGGAGCTAACTGGGCATCTCTGTTTAAATATTGTTAATAAATGAATAAATAATATTAAGAAGGATGGTGTTTTCTTTTTTGAAATATCCCTTCTCATTCCAGAGTTATTCAAGTTTTCATATTGTGCAAATTAGAAAATTGATGACGTCATACTGATGGTAACTACATGGAGACAAATCACAAAATCAAGAATATCTCTGGAAAGAATTAGTTAAGGTGCTTGAAACGTCACACCAGTATTGTGCCTTTCCCATCTCTTCCTGTTTGCGATCTCATATCCCCACGTTTTAAATTACACATCACCGCGTCTGTGTTCTCGTTTCCCCACCTCCCCGATCTCGTGTCTCCGTCTCCCAGCTTTGTCGCCAAAGGCGAGTCCTGGTGTCTTCTCCCTCAAGTCCCAATCCCACTTTTCAGGTACAGCTCTAAGTTTCTTGGTTCTTTCGCAGGGTCTCTCACCAGAGCCGTTAACAGAAAATGCTAATGGAGATCCACAAGGTAAATCAGGTGTAAATCTCAGTGGCTGATCTAGCCAGCCGAGGGGCGTAAGGGATCTTAAACCTAAACTTATTTATTTTTGTCAAACAAGCAAAACAACTAGAGTGAGTGACAGCTCAGCATTTATGTACCCAGTAAGGACTGTACCCAAGTACAAAAGTATAATCAACCACTCAAAGAATAGAAAAATAACATCAAAATCAAATTAACAGTGGCATGTACCGAAGCCGATGGGTCATACTTTGGCTTTCGAAATAACGTTAACAAGTCTAGCATTCGCTTGGCTTTTCCGTCATATAGATTCACTTTTGAAGCTTATGAGGGTTTTTCAAAGGAGTATACTGATAGTCAAACAGACGAAGAGTTGAAGTTCTTGGAAGCCAGTAGAACATTTTCTTTTGTGGCTGCTATGTGCAGGTATCTGTCCCTGATTCTGTAACAACGGAAAAACAATTACAAAGTCTATCGTAGCAGTTCTGTAGAAAATAAACTCGTAACCTGACGTAGGCATGGGCCGAATTGACCTTTCCTCATACAAGAAATGCTTCTAGAACACCTACAGGAAAATATCAAGTAATTGTTAGTGATTTTTTAAAGACAAGAGGGAAGAACTTAAAAAAAAAATTGGCCCAGCTTTTTGAAGTGACATTCCATTTGTATCCTGGCCATCAGCAGTAAAAGAGGCCGGAAAAAGACATTTATTTATAGTTTCAGAAAATTAGCAGAGCGATTTTAAACAAAACTGAACCATTATTGCTGGGTTTTCTTTGACTGCAAGATGTCTCTCAACTTTTTAAATTAATCCTAAAAATAACTCATTGTGACATGTAAACTCTGTTGAGATTTCAGTGACAGATTTTTTTTACGGGCAAGTTGTTAACCCAGCGACAAATTAGACCCCCAGCCTGGAGGACAAGGGTGCTGTTTCGTCAGACTCCTCTTCCACAAACCAATATCGCATGGCTGAACCTGCAAAGAGCACAAAGCTCCTAAGTTACCTGGTACTGGGATAAGATCCCATTATTATATTGTATATACAGGAAAAAAAGTTATCCGTAACTGGAATTTGGTGTGTTTTACTTTGTGGTGAAATTATAAAATACTCATTAACTGAGTTAAGTCGGGCCGTGCTCGGTCAGTATACCATGACCTCGAGCCAAATATTTTCCCATGCAGCACTTCCTCAGTCAGTGTCAGTAAGGGACATAATATTGTAAATTGGCTTTCAAGAAGAGGAAGAAGAAAAAGTTTCAGTTGTTTTGTTTTTGCAATACTTATATTATAAGGTATGTACTTTGTAGGTAGTAACTTTTCGTACATGAAAAATTTTCGTTAGGTTTCCTTGCTTTGCTTAGTGATGCGAGTTCTGGTCAACTTTCTATGGACACATCGGATGAACATACAGCCTCACCTTATCCTGACGGTTCTGATGTTAGAAAGGTGAACATCTACTGCACAGCAACATCTATAAAAGGGATACAAGATCAAAGAGAGGTGACTACTGAATAAATCATGCACTAATTTCTGGAATTTCTTAGGCATTTGACTACGCCTCTTTCTGGCTCTGTAACCCTTGGTAACTCAATTCTATATGTATTGTTTTTGGTTGTGTAATACACTACCAGTTTTCTGGAACTACTACAAAAGATTTTGCGCACTTTTTCACCAAATATATATATAACCAACCATTCCCATTCTACGCGTGCATATGAATAGTGCAAAATATGGTTTTGCTGACAGCTTTCTTAATTATTTGGTTCACGACTGATATAGTTACTTTGATGTGGGTCGCGACATTTTGACTGCTGACTGTTGACCTCCTTCAAGTGATAGAGTCAACTGGTTGTGTACCCTACATTTTCGGTGCATACTAGTTGTGTACCCGTGGTTTTCGGTGCATATAGAAGGGATGGAACATGACAAAGACATGTAGTTTTAATGACGTGCACCCAAACCTCATCCTGTTTAGAACTCGCCAGTGAGATCACTGTCCACTTTAGGAACAGGTTAACCCTTTCAATCCCAGATTCAGTTATGCAGACAATAAAGGTGTTCTAACTTTTAAGTCTGTTGATGAAATCCTATAATGTTACCATTCAAATGAAACCTCTTCAACAATACTTTCACTCGGTACTATTTAATATAAAGTATTTTACAATATAAACTCTAGAATTTGTCTTGAAATTTGATTTTAAGCACTCTTAGGAGTAAAATGGTTAAGTTTATTGACGGCAACCTACGCTGGTACACCCGCAGGGTTCAGTTAAGACTTCACCCTAACAAACGCAAACGGGGGTAATGGAATTGAAGTTCCCGAAGCATGAATGTCTATGACAGAAGCACCCAACAGCAGATCATTACCGCTGCCGATCGCGGTCTAGTGAGAACAACAGAGGTTGAAATCTTTCAATTTTCAACCACCACCTGAATCACCAACAACTAAGGTGCAACATTAATACTGATACACAAGCAGTCGACTCCATTCACTTGATAATATATAATAATAATAATAATAATAATAATAATAATAATAATTATGATAATGATAATGATAATGATAAAGACAATGATAATGATAATGATAATAATAATAATTTGGCCTCCAAATCTCACGGTAAATCAGAAATCTTGAAGCAATACTGAAAAATCCCGTGCTGGTAGATGAAAATGGCCGAATTTGTCACATCTCATGTTTGAGGGAAACCTGGGTCCAACCATGGGTGCGCTAAGGTCTCTGCGAAACCTTTAGCTGTGAGCAATGAAGTTAAAAATGGCGGCTTGAAACGCTGGCGTCGAGAGGGAAACAGTTTTCCAATTTATCCGGAAAACACCTCCCGGTCACCATATTTTAAGTTCAGCCACGCAGCTTAAAAAAATCTAAATATTAATACTCGGCTCATATGCAACGTACAAGAAGATGTTTACGGTCTCTATATTTAGCTAAGAATGTGTGGTATATGATTAGAAAAGCCGTCGTGACGTGCCAAGGTAATTTCATTAATCACACCTTTCGCAGTGCAGCCAATTATCACACCTACTTGTTAGGATTTTTTTTGTTTTAGATAAGCATGTCTAGTAATAAACTGACGTCGAGGGTGAGCGGTCGACACCACATTTTCTCATAGTCGGGTGTTTGTTAATTAAAGTTGTGCATGCAAATTCTCTACTTTGAAAATTCTTTCTGATGGAAAATATGTACACGTGGCGTAAAAATTTATGACTCCTCCTTGCGGGCGTTCTCTACAATTTCCGATACCACCCTGGGCGCCGATTATGGGCAAATCGAGATTTTTCCTGTATACTAATACTAACAAGAAAGCCCAATGGGCATTTTAACCGGCCGTTCTGACGCTCCCCACCCCTAGGTTTCACAAATGTTAACGTGACCCTGTATTTATACGAACCGGCGTGACGAAAAATGTGATTTTGTGACACAATGTTTTGACTATAGCGTTACTGGATGACGTAATGTTTAAACTCTGATGACTCAGCTTATCTTTCTTATCGCTTTTATTTCTGCTGAAAAACGCAAATTCACTCAAACGTTGAATGTCGGTATAAA
>Ga0126336_10002562_pt1 | contig 10405 bp, 11 predicted proteins | sample SidCmetagenome_FD_92530 | JGI IMG/M metagenome (GOLD analysis project Ga0126336, IMG submission 92530) | Coral microbial communities from El Islote,Puerto Morelos, Mexico - Siderastrea C C metagenome | ecosystem: Host-associated > Invertebrates > Cnidaria > Coral | place: El Islote,Puerto...
AAGTTTAGTCGCTAAAGTCAAACGAGGAAACCAAAAAATATAACAATATAAGGAAGACAAATATTCAACAACTGAACAAAAAACATAAGGAACTTTATACTAAGACTATAAACTTAAAAACGACGACAGAGCGACTCTTCAAGTGTTGAATACTAAATTACGAATTAGTCAAAACAACCCAATGTATATGCGTTGCCGAAGAAAAACAACCTACATTGAAAAAAACAACACAGACTCAGTCTAGAATAGTCACGATTTCCACTTTTCGAATAAAATACACTAGAATTGCTCTAAGAACAATATTGAAAATTACGCATTGAAGTTCAAATAAAATTGACCTTAATCAAGTTAAGCCTAAATATCAGATTGCTCACTAATGAAAATTCCTTAAATGAATAAACACGGGAAAAGGGACAAGAAACCTTCAAAAACATGAATGTCATTCACATACAAGGCACTTGAATTGTTTGCCTAGGAAAGCAAACTGCATTCAATTTTCCCCTCGAGTGGATTTATTCGCAAGCCGGCAAACGGAAACTACAAGGTAATTTCACAGCTATTTTAAAGTTTTTAAGTTTTTTAAACATTTCAAGAAAATTACCGTAATTTACTAAACATGTAAAATCGCTCAATTAAGCAATTTTTACAATGTAAATCCACAATCAAATCTGTAATTTATTTTACCACTGAACTGAAAGAAGGACTTGAAAATCTAAACGAAAGTCGCCGGGTTCTTTCCATATCTCCTTAGCTTTGAAAAAGACAAGTATGTCCATCGAGATTGAAGCAATCCTTTCAAGTCTTCATTCCATGATTATATTACAATTATCGTATTGAAAATCGAGCGTACGAGGAACCAGTCGCCATAATGTTTACTTCAGCTACAAGAAAAGACGGCATTCCGCCTCCCCCGGTCGGGTTGTCTTGGGACTTCTCTCGCCCTCCCCCAAAGTCTGTGCGGACGGACGGACGGACGGACGCTGACGTCAAAACCAAAATTTTTTCGGATCAACGGGTTACCAAATTTGCTTACCCATGGTGCTCCACGAGCTCCGCTACAAATCGACCAACGTTTGCATGAATAAAAAGTGAAAAAAAAGTAAAAACCACAGCGACGTTATTGACATGACGGTACCAGGTTTTGTGACCACAGTGCACAAATTTTTAAAATCCCCTTAAAACAACACAAGATTCCATGAATCAGAAATTAGTTCTCGCCAATTATTAGACATTTAAAAAAATAATAAAAGCACATATGAATTGAACGAAAAAACTGGTAACAAAGAAGTGAATCAGTCTACAAACACAAACAACAGCAATCTTCTGTCAGAAAAAGATACTACCGGTTAAACAAAACCATAAGCAAAACCAAGAAGTTCAAACCTTGGTTTTGAATCTTAAGCCCTCTGTACATGTGAGGAAAGTACAGAGCTAACTGTTTAGAGATTTTTCGAAAACGAGCCTAGAATCAAAATTTCTTGTCTTAAATGAAAAAGAAAAACTAAAACAAAAAACGACAAAAGAAAAAAAACCTTCAGCGACAAACTCCAGTGTCCGACTATCAACAAATCAAGCTTAATCCTGCAACGTTTTTGTTTTATGCCCCAGTCTTCTAAGGTGGGCGGGAGGGGGGAGCTAAGGTAAGCGGGAGGGGGGGAGCTAAGGTAAGCGGGAGGGGGGGAGTGGATTGCAAAGAAGAGGTAGGGTGAAAAATAAAATAAACCATTTCAGAAAAGGAAAAATGTTTTGGATTTTGCTCAATTGGAAAAGAAAGTTAGCAGACTTAATCAGCCTTTCTTTCTTTCTTCCTCAGACTTGAACAATCCTTCTTTCTTCCTGTTTCGTTTCAATCTGATCATTTATTGTACTCATTCGAAAGTATCCAATGCACCCACCTTACTTTCATCCAGAACAATGTCATGGAAGTTTGAAGTCACTACCTCTATTATGCAAGCCTGTGAGGACAAACACTCTTGGGACCTTGCATTCCTGGATGTGAAACGCCTTGTTAGATTCCCTGCCATGAAGGCCAACACAAATTCAGCTGGACACAGAGAGAAAGAAAGTCGCTGTCAGCACGAGTGTACTAAGACAGTTTTCAACCTTGAAACATTTCAGGACTGAACCATGCTTGGTATGTGCATATCGAGGTTCATAACCCATACATATTTTCGCTTGCCCGTGACTTGTCAAAATACGTCACGCGACAAAATACGTCCTAACTAAAACAATGAAATATGAAATGGAATTTTTCAAGTGACATCCCGGTTTTCATAACTCCAATTCAAAGCGGCTATGTCGCCTATTTTCAGTATAACTTTAAAAAGCTAAAAGACATATTGGAAACAAAGGAAACCCAAAGAATAATGGTACAGTTTTCTCTTTTTAATTACTCTACTAGTTTTCTGAATCTATACATGTCTTCATGCTAAGGATGGCCAGAACAACAATGGATTGCAACTTCAAAAAACTGGGTCAATTTTTTTGAAGTTCTTTCCCAGTGACTTGGAAAAATCGATAAAAACTCTAAGCGGTTTGTTCTCTTTTCCAGAAAATCCCTCCAAATATTCCTCGTGGGGTACTAGGAGCATTTCATGTAAGAGAAAAGGTGCTTTTGCATTCCCATAACGTTAGCCCGTTTTAAAAAGGGATGGTATCCCGGTGTATATATCCTGTTTTCTTAATTATGGCCAGAAACTTGCTGTGAGCTTGCTTTAACATATAAAAAAAGCAAAAAGGCGCCAAAAATGATAATAACAAGGAAATATAGACTTTTAATCACCTCCTGCTAACTGAACGCAAGGGACGTACTGGGAAATACTGGCCCGAGGTCGTGTCGACCGAGTTAGAGTGACAAAATAACGACTAAAACACTCAAAGTTCCATCAAATGGCGATTCTGATTTCTGAGCGGCTGCCATGAAATCAAATTTAACGAACTGCAACCCAATTCCTTCTTTGTTATCCTGCAATTAATAACCAAATCGACTTGTTCTATTTTGCTCTGTATTTGAGTCTTTTGATCCAAGTTAGTTTTATCTCGTGGTTGCTATAGCAGCTACAAAATATTGTTGTGGGGTTAAGCATATTCCTGTGGTTAGTTTCGTAAGCTCTCGTGTAGATTCGCTGGTGTTCGAGAGATCTTCCGGTATTTCCAAGAGAGGAACTTCGCTGAATCATCGGGCTGTGTCGGAGGTATTTGCGTTATTCTTAGACGCTGATATATCAGATAACTAGGGTGTCTAGTCTAGGGTTCTTGCTGTTTAGAGTGATAACTTGTGTCGTTTATCGATGACTTACGCTCAGTAACATTCAATATGTTGCAGCAAACTGTTAAGAGAACAAGCGTTAGATCACAGCGAGCAGCGATGTGTTGTTAGGATAGGTTTTTGTTAGGAGTATCTCGTGGTATGTTTCTGTTTCTGTTTGGTTTTGTTGTGTTGTTGCAAGCCGAGCTATTTTGCATTTGAGTTGATTTGTGACAGCTCCATTGTGTGATATTTTTAGTTTGATATTTTTAGTCCAATGTTTGGACTTGTTAGTGTACAAAGTTGAAGGTTTACGCGTTTGCGATCATGTTAGTTTATGCTTGATGAACCAGGAAGATAACAAATATGATAACAATAAGGCTTTTCATGTATTTAAACCGGCTGTGGCCTATGGAAAATAATTTCTTATTGTTGTCTTTGTTGTGATGCATACAGTCACACACGATGAGAACAGTCGATTTACGGTTTTGACTATGTAATATTCCTGTATGGTGCAATGTTTGATTTTGCTAACGTGACTGAAAATGAAATTCGGTGTTGGAACAGTCACCTTTTGCGTCTTTTGTCCTTTGGAGATTGTTATTCAAGAGATACATAAGAGGATTGGACAATTCAGGGACAATGCAGGCAGTTTTTAATTGAAAATTTAAAAACTGGCTGAAACGCACCGCGAAAGGCGTTGATAAGGTCAAGAAACAACACATGGACAATATTTGATGTGGTATGTATGTATGTCATTTTTCGTTTGCTGTCTAAACTAGCGATTAAGTTCCATGCAGATCCTTATATTTTGCCACTGAAGTGGCCTTCTCGTGAGCCTGGGTACCCTGTGCAACAACCACAAGATCTCGTCCGTGGGAAGGTCGTTTAAATTCACTGGCATTTGACAATATAACAAGGAATTTTGATAAACGAAATTTTGATATTTTGGCGGGATACTGTCCCTGTAAAATACGTTTTTTGTTTTATTTTGCAAAGTTTGTTTTTGTAGCAGAAAAGGACATCAATGTACTTGTCGCTAAATGCCAGAAAACACTTATAATATTTAACATCCAACGCTTTAAACATTTTTGCCGCGCGCACAGATTCGAGCAAAATATTTGAAGGATAATGTTAAAATACGAAAACCTTTACTTGGTTTCGGAAAGTACACGGATATTTTTCGGAACAGATGATCTCCGGAGACAAATATCCGTGCACACGTTAAAGCCAAATAAACGTTATTGTTCACATTATATAGATGCATGCAAGAAGTTTGAAGAGCTCGAGGGAAGCGAAAGAGTTGTTCGATTTGACAGCAAAGTAGTAGGAGAGGGACCGTTTACTCCACTTATTTGCTGTGGTTTCTCATTAAATGGCTGTGGAATACATTAACGTGCTGTGGAATTGCTGTGGAATAAATAAACGTGCTCCGGGATTGCTGTGGTTTCTCATTAACGTGCTGTGCATTCTCATTAACATGCTGTGGAATACTAATGAGCGTCACTCTTGCACAATAGGAACAATACGCAGGTTCAAACTTGCCCGCTCTCTACGAACCCTGATTGGACACCAAAGAATCTCCAGGCTGTTATGTTTTCAAAATGAAAGCGCGAAAATTGAGTGAGTCTTTATTACCTTACAAAAACTTATAGTTTGCTTTGCATTATATTTTCTTGCGCTCAAATTCGACAAAAAGCCAAGCACAGCTAACTAGCGTTTACAAACTATTCAAATCCATTGAAGCGAATTACAGTATTTAATAAAGTCTTAAAAAGCGGGCAACAACGATAGCTTCATTTGCAAGACTTGTCAGTCATTGTTCTCATAGAAAAGAGTGGTCGCTTAATGCGCTCGAGTGAAATTAAGCCGGGACTTAAATGTAAAATTAGCCTTCCTCAGGGCCAGAGCTATATTGAAGGAAAGTACTGTAACGACTCCAAAAATTTGAATTTCAAAATACAAAAATTTTAAATGATTATCTAATTTAGAAAAAATAAAACAAAAACATATCAAATTAAAAAAATAATTATAATGGTGAAAAAAAAATACTAGATAATATGGTATACATACAGCTTTTTCAATTAACATTGTCGGAAACCCTACGCGATAACATCGCTAGGTGATGCGGGTAATTTACTAATAAATTTACCAAACTTAGCTACGGCTCACCCCTACAAGTGTTTATGGTACTTTCACCCATCCTACGGTAGTAACAACCGTGAAATTACAGCCGAATCACAAAAGATTTACAGCTACCCATACTACCTTTCGGTCTTGTCGAGTAAGCTCGAAGCTTTAAAATCCAACAACGATAATTGAAATAGCGGTATATATAGGGTATAACGTATATGATACGGACAATGTTTAGATTTGAGTGACCAATGGTCATTCCGTCGGTTTATTCCGTCTGGTGATATGGTTTGACCTCTATGTATGAGGTAAGCTTCTCGTGCTTTCCGGCGGGATGCACTGGTCAAACCATATCACCAGACGGAATAAACCGACGGAATGAACATTGATCACTCAAATCTAAACGTTGTCCGTATCATATACATTATACCCTATATATATGTATACCATGTTATCTAGTTTTTAGTTAATCATTTACCATTTGTGTATTTTTAAATTCAAGTTTTTGGAGCCGTTATAGTATTTTCCTTCAGTATAGCTCTGGCCCTGAGGAAGGCTAATTTTGTTATCCGAAATATTGGCCATTAAATAGATCAGCCCTTTGCCGTAGTGCCAGCCTTGCATTCAGTTTTGTTCTATTACACTTCGAGTGACGTCTGGCTCGAGCATCTCTACAACAGAGATCCGGCAATACCGAACCAGTGCGGTTTGTTTACACGTCGTGTGGACCTCTGCCTCCAAAGGTTATATTAAGATGTCAACATCACAGAAAATTTAAATAATGAGACATCAAACACACAGATATTCATTGAGAATTTTATTTCAATTGCTCAACTAGTACAAAACAAAGTCCTTAATACACAATTAATCTTCCTCTTCTTGAGAATGCTTGTAAGGGTGACTTTCGCGAACACGCCGGGACCATCTCGATGGACGATCATCTTCCTCTAAGTAATTTAATCTGTAGTTTATCCCGCGGATTTTTGAAGAGAACCAAGTAATGACTGTTAACACTGATGCTTCCACTATTTTTCCCTTCATGGAATACATTCAGTACGATATAAATGACGCTGAAGTTGCGTTGATGAGAACCTCTAGTAAACAGGTTGACGATTCTCTTGTCGCTCCGCCCGCATCTTCCATCTGATCGTCGATCAACATCAAGTTGCGTTTGCTGATGTCACAAAAAGGAGTCTGTTTCTAGCTCAGAAGGAATGCCCTTGACAAATTCTATGTTTAGTACCGTTACTATCAATTCCATGTAAGCGGGCTGCCACTGCGAATAACACCAGACAATCCTCTCCGGGGGTAAGTGAATTACTTCTTGAGCCTGCTGCAGCAAAGGCTTCACCCAGACCGTGTTGCCCGATCCAGTCATTCCAGCAATCATGCAGGAAAGGGATGTGCAAAGCGAAACCGCTGACAATTTTCTGTAGCGTTTGGCACACTATACATTGGGCCCAAAACGGGATTACCGTGTTTATTACTCACGTGCCTTTGCATACTATCTTTCCTCGAAAAACTTTTTTCACAGACAGGACAGGACCAACTCATGTTAACTCAATGAAAGCCAAACTCAAACTGACAAAAGGTGGAATGTTTCACATTTATATGGACTGTACTACCAACACCACATGTTGTTTTCACCACAAATCTTTTGTTTCACCGCCGCCGCCACCACAATTCTTTTGTTTTCACGGCCACCATCACCACCACAATTCTTTTGGTTTCCTCTCCACCACCACCACCACAATTCTTTTGTTTCCACCACCAAATAAAAGACTGTGTCGTACTAGCATTAGCTCATTTTATCACCATGCCTCGAGTAGTAAAGAACAATGGAGGTTTCCTTGAACTCTTAGCTAATTACTCTCTAAAGCAGCATCAGTTTCTTCTAATGACAGCCACTCCACCACAGATGTACACATTGGTGCAAGTTATTCTTAATGTAATCCATGAAAACTTACCATTCTCGGAAGAAGAGAGGCGCAAATTGATTCAAAATAAGGATGCTATTCTTAATCTCGCTTTACCTGACATTCCCTACAAGACAAAGAAGCAAACCCTTGTACAAGAGGGTGGTGCTTTTATTCAAGATTTACTGACCCCTGTTCTAAGTAGCTTGGGGTTCCTAATGTGTTAAAAATAACGGCACATTCTAAAGTCTGCTCATTTATCATTTACCTTTAACGAGCGCGGATCAGTTTGAAGAGAAAGGTAGACGGGGATGAAGAGGAACAGAGTGAAAAGGAAGATTACTGTGATGAAGAGCGTGATGAAGAGGAACCCCGAATCAGAGATGTTTTAGACAATCTTTCCCAAGCCGTTCCCAGAAAGCGCGCTTGTGAACTGTTACACAGTATGGCCACTTCCAAAGATATCTTGTTTTGGACACCTCGAGCTCGCGGACAATTACTCCGGCAACAACGCACAATACCAGTGACAAACATCTCAGAGCTGGTTGAGTACGTGTTACCTCGACATAACAATGATGTTGCCAAACCTGGCGCACTTAACACGTTTCTAGATGGATTGGCCGAGCTGGGAGTCAATAACCGTTTGATCAGAATAGGAAAATTCTAAGGGATTTGTTAGAAAAAGAAAAGAATATCGAGATAATTAAGACTCGGCAAACAACGAGGAACAATCTTCAGACAGCGAAGAAGAGGCAGAAACAGCTTCTGAGAATAGTCAGTCCCAAGAGACTGAAAACAGTGATCCGGAACCGGAAAGCGACAACGAGAAGAGCGACTCTGAAAGCACAACATTTAGAAAGGAAAAGGCTTAAATGTTTATCACACTGCGGTCGTGAAATGTCTCAAGTGATTTTGGGCATGATAACTGTGAAATTTGCCCGGTGTGCAGTCACGATATTCCTAAAGACCGGAAAAACTTCTGAAGGAAGAAAACAAGAGATGTTCTGATTGTAGAGCTGTTACACACTACAACCGGAGGAACTCAGAAGAGAGTGTTTATCCTCCTCAGAAGAGAGTTTTTACCCTCCTGAGAAAGAAGAGGAAGATTAGTTATGTATTAAGGACTTTGCTTTGTACTAGTTGAGTGATTAAAATAAAAGCTGATTTTTTAGTGAATATCTCTGTGTTTGATGTCTCATTGTTTTAATTTTCTGTGATGTTTAGATTTAAGTTCACTCGAGCGCATTAAGCGACCACTCTTTTCAATGAGAACAATGACTGACAAGTCTTGCAAATGAAGCTATCGTTTATTGCCCGCTTTTAAGACTTTACTAAAATAATTCGCTTCAGTGGGTTTGGATAGTTTGTAAACGCTGTTTAACTGCGCTTGGCTTTTTGTCGCATTGGAGCGCAAGAAAATATAATGCAAAGCAAAGTATAGGTTTTTGTACGGTAATTAAGACTCACTCAATTTTCGCGCTTTCATTTTGAAAACATAACAGCCTGGAGATTCTTTGGTGTCCAATCAGGGTTCATAGTGAGCAGGAAAGTTTGAACCTGCCTATTGTTCCTATTGTGCAAGAGTGACGCTCATTAGTATTCCACAGCATGTTAATGAGAATCCACAGCACGTTACTGAGAAACCACAGCAATCCCACAGCACGTTAATTTATTCCACAGCAATTCCACAGCACGTTAATTTATTCCACGGCTATTTAATGAGAAACCACAGCAAAAAAGTGGAGTAAACGGTCCCTCTCCTACTACGCAGCAAGCCATAGCGGAGTCAGCAACTCTAGCTTCATGGGTGTTCTCCAAACTTCTCAGATGCATCCATACTTTGACGCATGCAGCAAAGTGCACAGATAAAAATATAAACCCATTACGAGAAAGATGTTTTTGTTCTGTTAGTGACACAGGCGACTCCGAAAAAAATCCGAGTTCTCCCAACAGGAGTCCAACCTATGACCTTCTGGTTACTAGTCCAGATGCTCTACCACAGAGCTACAGGAGACTCGTGGGAGCTAAGGCCATTAAACGAGGCGAATCGAGATTCTCATCTCACTGTTTATTCCTGCTTTATACTTAACTATTTAAATGCGAGGACTACAAGGATGCCTTGTCGGACTTCGGTCTCTAGGCCAAAACCCCGCGGGGGCAATAACATATAAAAATTTGCATAAAGCACACAGTACACCTTCAACCGAAAGGAACAATTTCGAGGTTTCTTTGCCACAATAAATTCCAAGGACCATCAAATTATATAATATGATAATACAAAAAACGTCATATACATTCACCAATTGAGGAGTTCGTTATTTGTAATCCCTCGTCCAAGACAAACTGAGCATCAGTCTACGAAAGAAAAAAGGTCAGGTGTTTAAGCAAACATTATACAGCTTAAATATAAAATAATATCACGAATGTTCTTATTATTGGCATTGATCAAATAGAGCAAACGTGCAACAATTATTTAACGACCACGATGGAGCAGATGTGCTTAAGGAACTGGACAACCTGCTGAGCAGACCACCAGCAATTCATAAGAATTCCGACTCAGTATACAATCGCAACAGCGATGGACAGTCTTAAAACACCCATGAATAAACCTCAACTGAATATCACGTCACTGGCGAGTAACTTCTCAAACTCTTTTATTATTTACCCTTTTCTGATCAAGTGGATGTGATTCGAAACCATTAAAATAAGAAGTTGAAAACCACACGTGTTTTAACAGATTCGAAACACAAGTTAGCTTAATTAATCCACATACTGATAAACAAAACAAATATCATTTATACCCATTCAGCTCAGTCGTTTTGGAGCGAAGTAGACAAAACGTGGACCCTCTAAACCACACAAAACTTTTTGGTAAAAACAACAATATCAACAACAACAATTATTGACACTACGGTTTGCTGATATTTATCTCGAGAAATGTCGGTTATAAGGTACCTGTAGACAATTTGCACCTGAGTTTGACTTCAACTATGACTTTGGATGACCTATTGATTTTCAATTTTCGAAAAAAAAAAAAAAAAAAAAACCAAAAAAAATGTAGAGTCCGATAGAGGAGGAAAGGGAGGAAACAGGTGATATTTGGAAAACA
>Ga0126336_10002563_pt1 | contig 10404 bp, 7 predicted proteins | sample SidCmetagenome_FD_92530 | JGI IMG/M metagenome (GOLD analysis project Ga0126336, IMG submission 92530) | Coral microbial communities from El Islote,Puerto Morelos, Mexico - Siderastrea C C metagenome | ecosystem: Host-associated > Invertebrates > Cnidaria > Coral | place: El Islote,Puerto...
AGAGAAAGCTTTCAGGCGCCGCGCCCAAGCTTCTGAGGTGACAAAATCCATCCTTTGCTGTAGAATAATTTTAAGGCCGCTTAACATAAAGCGTTTTTCCTAAACTAGTTCTAGATATTTTCCGTCCTTTTGAGAAAGCTTTTAGGCGCCGCGCCCAAGCTTCTAAGGTGACAAAATCCATTCTTTCCTGTAGTATAAACAAGCCAAAAAACCACAGGCGTCCCAAACTCATGATTCGAGAAATCGATCGAATAAATGATTTATGTAAGCGTATCCGGATTGAATGATTTATGTAAAATAAATCACTCATACGCTTACATAAATCATTCATACGCTTTAATACGTAAATCATTTATGCGATCGATTTCTCGAATCGTGAGTTTGGGACGCCTGTGAAAAAAAAGCGCCAAAAATTGCGCCAAAATGCTCAACTCCAAGAAAAGAAAGCCCGCCAATACTTTGAGAGTCCCTGCACTAACACATCGTCATCCCTTGACCATACTACGCTATCGGACTTGTGCTTGCTCCCGAAATTTCGCTGAATCCTAGCTATGCTCCAGCAGACAAGAAAAGGAAAATCGGCAGACCTAAGGTCCGTGATTTGTTAATAGTAGATATTTCAATGATTTTTAAATAGTAGGAGCAAGCTCATAATGTCGACGAGGTTAACGTTGGTGTAGTATCTACCCAGGAGTATCTAATTGCCGTTTGGAACGGGTGGATATCGCATCAATTTCGCTGCCTTGTATGTACTATTTGACTGTACAATAACGCAAAACTCGCGGCATCTATGATGGCCCTAAGATAAGTAATTTGCAGCATATCTCGTTCGCTCACTGTTTTTTGGTTCCAAATCGTAGATAGTACTATGAAAAACAATTGCTTTTCCCTGTGGTGGCAAGCGAATAAAAAACTTGAATTCTATTCATTTTTGATCACTGGTAAACTTTGCTTTGATCGTAATTAGTGGATAATGCCGTGAGATGACAGAAACTCATTACAAAAAACTCCAAATTGGCCAGTGTTGATAGTTAGAGGACATGGTTCTAGCTCTTTTCAGTTGAAGGAAACGCACAGCGTTCACATTTCCTTTCGATAGTGTTTTACCAGCTATGATAATTTATGCTATTTAAACAATAGAGCTCTTCTGTCGAAGGCGCTATCGTGTGATAGGTTGCCCGAGGAAATTTGATATTCTCAACAAATTTCAGCCCGAGGACGTAGTTCGAGGGCTTATATGAAGTTTGAACATCAGATTTCCGAGGGAACCCATCACACATAGGGCCTGAGACATAAGGACTCTATTGTTTTTATTGTACAACGCTAAATTTTGAGCGAAAATGCCAAAACGGGCACTATGCACTGATAGGCGCCGGCTGAGGAGAGACACTATCGTGTCACGTGATCGATTTCGACCAATGGGATCACGCCAAAATTTAGCGTTGTTCTATACTGAACTTGATAATTTTCATTGAACACACTATCTTGGGTTTCGTCAGTAAAATGTTTGACATCACTGACAAAGGCGAACTGCCGGCGGCATTTGTCAGTTTATACGTTGTGCCTGTTTTGTTGATTGTCTTGTGTCAGGACTGTGGGGCCTGGTAAATAATGCTGGGATTCTTTGCTTACGACCCATCGAGTGGACACCGCTGGACACCTTTAAACACATCGCGGACGTAAATCTGTGGGGAATGATTGACGTCACCAAGACATTTCTACCGCTGGTGAAGAAGGCCCGGGGACGAGTAGTAAACTTTTCCAGTGTTTGTGGTAAGTCAGGAAGGTGAATGGAAATGAATTGGAAAGATAAACTAAAACTACACTCAATAATCGTATGCTGTTTGAATGTTTGCTTGTTTGTTTGTTTCCGAGAATTGAAAGTAAAATACATCTGAACGCGAAGAAGATAAATTGTTTAGTACCAAATTCGAATATCTAGTCGTACCTACGCAGGATAACATGCGCGACAAGGGGCTGTTGACATGGAGGGAGGAAGATCCTAGCGCTAGGAAGATCCTAGAAAGCGCTAGGATGATCTGCCTTCTAGGATCTTCCTCCCTCCATGTAAACAGCCACTTACAGGGCAAACTTGTCGGCACCATAATCAACCGTACTCAAACATGATAATTTTTAAGATGATCTGTAGGACAAGAATGAACTGCTTCGTTGTGGTCATTAAAAGGCTGAAATACAAACACCTGTTCCTAATGACCCTTCTTTGTACATTTTGGATCTTTTCCCTCTTTTTTAAACAAAAAACATCTATGTTGGATGTGCTCATAAAAATACAAAAGTGCTACAATGAGCTACTCTAAGGTAGTTTAATGCCCAGAGTTGAGGCGAGTTATCGAAGACTAGAGGCCCCTCGAAACGTCTGTTTCTATTGCCCCGGATATTGTTGACTTAAGCTTGTTTTTGTTCGTCTTCCTATGAGTCACATTCCGTTGTGTCTACGCTTAACAGGTAGGATTTCACAAACCACGCATGCTGCTTACTCTGTTACCAAGTTTGGTGTGCAAGCGTTTTCGGATGCTCTGAGGCGAGAAATGCATCCCTGGGGACTAAAAGTGAGCATGTTGGAACCAGGAGGATTTAAAACAAAATTATCTGAACCTCGTGCGATATACAGTGGGTTAAAGCAAGGATGGGATGAATTGAGTGAAGAATTAAAGAACGAATACTTAGAAAAAGGTATGTTAACGTGTCAAACCGGTTATTGCTGTCATCCATAAGACTTTTTCAAAACAACTGATCACCAGATACATCAATACAAAGAAAAACTGGAAAACTTAATGGGCCTAAGGCCACAGGAAACATAAGACTACGAGCAATTTCTCTTTCCTCGCAGGAACAGACGAGCGAAAAGAACATGCGAGCGAGCGGAAACTGTCGGGTGGAAATGTGATGGGCGGCTCACGACACGCGCGTCGCGTTTCCACGCGGCAGGCGATTTTCGCGCTCGTTCGCGTGTTCTTTCCCGCTCGACTAGCCCTGAGTGGAGAGACTGATCGTGGAAATGGAAGCCGCTTCGCTTCAAAGAAATCCCTGAGAGAAAAAAAAAACAACAACAACTGCGGCTTTAACATGTAGTATTGTAACCCGTTACTTCTGCGATATCTGTTCCAGCACTCCAGTCAGCTATGAAGCTGTTGGCAACAATGGGTGTCTCACAGAAATTCTGCTCAGTAATTGCGAGACTTATTTGTGGGTGGGTTGTAGATCAATATAGCGAGGTCGCTAATATACACCCGAATCTTTCATTCCCTTTCCACGTTCTCTGTATCAAAACTAATCATTACTTATGATTAACAATTGTTTTCTGTTAGGTGTTGATCTTATAACAGCGTTTGGTACCTCGCCTCATACCTATAAAGTTGTTGACGCTGTTGTCGACGGGCTGACGTCACATACACCACGTGACCGATATTTAATAGGCTGGGACGCCCGGTTATTCTTCATATGGATGGCGCGACTGCCAACAGGCGTTGCAGACTTTATACTAATGCGCATGTCTCGAAAAATCCCTTTGCCGCTGGGAAGCAAGTGACGTGGTACGCAGGCCTTTCTCCCTGTACGACTCAGGAAAGACGCGTGAAAGAACAGTCAAATCTTTATCAAGCGGACACTTTCGAAAATCAGACTAATGCATTCCTATTGACAGAGTGAAGTTTATTAACCACGCTTAAAATGTTTCAGTTTGCTGTTCTTTTTAGCTATCATCATTTGCACTAACTAGTATAAATTGCTTAAATTATGTTTATATTATTTATCTGCGTGGAAATAATGCCGTCTGCCTGTTCACGCAGAAAACGAGCACAAATGTCGCGAACCAAAATGTATAATCAAAAATGAAATGGCAAGAAGAGCGCTTAACGCTCAACATATTCTATTCATGATGTTTCAACGACTGAGATGAAACGTTTTTGGTGTGTTTGTTTCTTCCTTGTTTGTGGCTTCAAGAAGATAGAGTTTATGATGGGAATGTCTGTATTTCAAAGACAAAATAAAACCATTTTCTTTATGAAAATGTGCAGCTGAGTTTGTCGGAAAAAAAAATCTCCCTAAAAATTCCGTGCATGTGGAAAGCGCTCCTGTTTTGCCGCACTTACGAACGGATGCCTTTGGACCTGGTGGAAAGGATAGTCAAAGAACTATTAATGGACTACAAGGAGTGACATCAACATCAAGAGTTGAACTTTTTAATCTTTTTTTAAAATTGTATTTACAGTTAATATGCTTAATAGATAGAAATATCTGTGTACTTTGTACAATTGTTCAGTGTTATTGTTAACAACACGATTTACATGTACATGATCGTGCCAAATTATTTGATGTCCACTTTAAAAAGTGTTCTTTGTTTTTTCGCGGACATTTTCCTTATTAAATACATTCCGTTGCCACGCAGATGACAATTCGAACCCCTTAATCCCCGGCGGAGGTTGTTGAATACCCCAGGGGTTTGGATCTTCCCACCACCTGAGTAAATCTTGGTCTTTTCTTGAGTTTCTCTTCTGAGCTTAGGAATCTTTGAGCATCCGGAGACCTAATTAAAACAAAAAATATATCTATTGATCGGGCAGCCTGATCAAATAAACAAAATACAACCAATCAATCAATCAATCAATCAGGCAACCCGATTCACAGAAAAAATCAAACTGACAAACAATCAATCCATCGGCAACCTGACTTAGACAAAAAAAGAGTCGCGCAATCTGATTCAAGCAAATAAATAAATAAACAAACAAACAAACAGTCAATGGGGCAAACTGATTCAAACAACAATAAGAGCACACAATAAATAAACAATCCCACTTCGCTTTCACAACTGAACTGGAACAAGAGGTAGGAGTGTTCAAGCCAATTATGCTACTGAATGTAGCACACGCTGAACTGAATGTAGCGCAATAGTTGCCGGATGCAATCCAAAAATCGCGGGTGTGGAATAAGTAACACAATATACATTTGCCTCCCGATAAATCAAGGTTCACGTTATACAGTAACTCCAACAAAAATCGATTCTCCGTGCATTTGCTTTGTACATTTGTTGTAATTTTCCTCCTGATAACTTGAAACTCATTTCACGAGGTGATATGACTTAAAAAATTCTCCAACGACAAATTCCATAATAATTATGAGAGCATGAACATGTGTATTGCAACATACGTGTTTCACTGTACCAACTGAAACTAAAATTCGCACTCTTAGCGCAAACTAGCTGGTGTTTTTGCATTGTAAAGAAACGCAAAGAAAAGGTTTAATCGTATATAGTACAATTTGCGTCGTGTAGAATGACAAGTTTAGTGGCGTGTGGAGTGAATCTTGAGTACGGTTTGAATCGGTAAGGAAGCATGAATGGGAACAAGTCATTTCTTCGAACTCCCGATAACTGCAATCTTTTTCGTGTTTTTCGTGTTTTTTTTTTTCGTGTTAGTGTTTTATGTCTTGTCAATCGCTTCTAGTTAATTAAAAAGCAGTCAAGACTTAACAGCATGAGAAAGGAACTTCAGCTAGTTCCCCCTCAAAAATAGCTTCACATAAAACTAATTAACAGGAAGTTAAAGGATTCTCTCTCTCTAACTTTTTAATTTGGCTATCAGGGATTCGAGGCTTCAAGTAATCACGTGACTACTTACATTTTTACACGGCTGATGGCATCTCCAATCTGTTTCGTCTTCTTATGACTTGTTCCTAAAGTCACACTCATCATGTTGTAGCCCTGAAGAGAAGAAATTGAACGAGAAAAAATCAAAAGCGTTAGGAATCTAAAGGTAGCTGCTACTAGATTGGAAGATGTTCAATCATTACGAGTAATGGACTGAGCTAACTATCCGGGTTAGTTCTATATTTTAACCCTTTAAGCCCTGATATAAAAATGCACATTCTCCTCACTGTTCTTCATACATTTCTTATGGAACTGGTAAGGAGAATTTGTCTAAATATCAAGACATCTTATCCTTGATGATCACTTTCTTTATTCTTATCACTTGAATGTTTGAACAAGTAGTATTAATGTAAAGAGAAATTTCATTGCTATATGCAGCGTTAAATATTCAGCATTTTAAAAGACCAGCCTACCTTTGTCAGCCATTTCAGCGCCTGCTCCATGCGGCCTTGTTTCAATCTAATACTCCCGAGCATCTGATATGAAGAAGCAGCCTCTTCGCTCGGGTCTCCATACAACGCCACTTTAGCTTCTGCTACTGACTTCTGCAAGGACACTGCATCTTCAAGACTACCATCACGAATTAACAAACGGCTGAGTTCATCCTGCAGCGAATTAAGGCATTAAGGTATTAGCAGAGAATACAAGAAGGGAACAGTAAGATTTGCTATCTTTGTACAAGTTCCAATCAAGTGGTTTGAATCAAAATGAAACAGAAAGCAAAGTTTCAAGACTTTGTACATGATCTGAACAAGATATTACAAACTTAAGACATCTTATTTCTAGTGAGATTCTCATTAGATGCAATACAGGTAGTCATCACAAATGAACTATACAAGTGTGTGTTAATACAACAAAAGGTCGACTTGCTATAGTCCATAGGTCTCCTTTTAGAGGTTTCAACGACATAGAAACAGCCTCATACTGCTGTCTTTTCTGGCTCCAAAAGGGATCCATAAACGATTTTGTAAGAGGTTGACTCTGATACAGTTGAACCTCCCTGAATGGTCGCTTATGGGAGGTCAGACCTCAGGAGCTCAAGGGAAGTGTGGCATCTTTAGCAGACAACATAAAAATGTAATGTACTTTTTAAAACAAGGAAGTAATATTAGGGTTGCATGGCACATGCCAGTCAGTTATTCTGTTCAGTACCCGGTATCATATGTCAAGCAGTGGCTTACCGGAGGTTAAAAACAATAGAAAAATTTAATATGTCAGCTCAAAAAGTGGACACTTACCAGAGGTGGTCGCTTGCGAGGGGTGGTCCCCAACGAGAGGTACCAACTATAGGTACCAACAATTTTGGATTTTGGAAAAGTGCTCACTGACGGGAGGTGGTCGCACAGGGAGGTTCGACTGTATTAATGGCCTATTGGTTTCTGTGGCTCAAATGGTTCAAATAAAGAAAAGGGATTTTACTGGTCTTCCATCATGTCTGCTTCAAGTAAACATTGACCAAAAGATATTTAAGCTAGGGTTGGAAGTAAACCTTTAGTGAGAGGTTCAGGACCTAGAAATCTGGGGTACCTGGGATCTCAATGGCACTGACCAGTACAAAGAATTACAAGTACGACCAAGTTACTGCATCATAATTTACAGCGTTGTCATGAACAAACCTGAGCCTTGATAGTGGAGTTGTGGTAAGGACCATTGTGCTGCATGTACAAGCTAATGGCATCTTCAAGGTATTTCTTTGCTTTTTCGTGGCTGTCGTCAATGTTTATGTAACTAGACGCCACAACATATGATGAATCTGCAACTTCTACTGAGTCTTCTCCATATCTACAACAGCATTGACAAGATGGTTACTGACAAAAAAAAGTTAGATGTAGATACCGCTGATCCGAGCATGGCAGCAGCCTCACAATAGGACGGTATGTCCTAATACAGAGGTGTTTTTGCAAGGGTTATGAAAATCAATTTAATTTATTTTTTTCATAAACTAACTTCCAGTGAGTTGGTCAACTTTTACTACTTGTGATGAAGTGTGTTGACAAGGTCCATCAACATTTCTTGCCAAACTACAACAAAAAAGATTTGAATGCAATGTTTGTTTTTGTGGCTGAAATGCTACATTAATTCTCTCAGCCTGATGGAGCAGGTGCTTTGTAACGAACTGAATGACAGTGAACACTCGCATTCTTTTCAGCTCTTCAGCATGTAAAGTACAGCTGCGACAAATTATGCTCCTTGAATCTAAAAAACCAATGACCTTGGAAGTCCCCGTTTTTCCCTATGGACCCCTAGTCATAGAACTTTTATGGGGTTCAATGAAAACCCTACAGCTGTACATACTTTTAACGAAGCAAATAGCGAACAGAGACATGGGATACTGTACATAATTTACCTTGATTTACAGATATCATGAGCCTGTAGAAGAAGTTTTGTAGCTCTTTCATGGCTAGATGAATCACCCTGGCTGCTTTCAGCTCGTGCTAGGCACTGATAAATAGGAACAAGCTCTTTGCTGTCTTCACCATATTGTGCCTGAGCAACTTCTAATGCCTGAAACACGATATTTTTAATAAGAATTACCTAGCAAAACAGTTGTCTGTAAATGTAAGTTGTAACTTTGAAGAGCATTGTCTGAAGCCAGTTTTCATTCCTTTTCTTCCACACTTCGCATGTAAACTAAAATTTATATCTTCTTTCTAGTTATGATGTGTGTTGAACAGGTGAGTTTCAGCTTCCAACATGTCAACAGTGAGATCAGCAATGTTCATCCCATACATTGTACCTTTTCAAAAGCCTCTAAGGCATTTCCTGTCTTGTGGGCCCTCAGACTGACATGCCCAAGTGACATCAATATCTGCAGTCTTCTTTGTGGATCCTGGTGTTTAATGCCCAGGTCTCCTCTTTCTCGTGATACTAGCTCTGCTTTCTTTAAGCTGTGCTCTGCTTTCTGACTGCTGTAAATAAAGTATGGGCACATGAGATTTAAATGTCAAGATCCTCCTTTCCAATTCTGCATCCACTGTGATTCAGGGTATAACTGCTAAAACCAGTCTATCTGGATTTTTCATAAGTACAGTTAGTAGGTAGATTGATTTTCCAGCATTGTTGTCCTGATTATTAACTGGAGTACAGCAAGTCCAGATGATCAGGGGTAATTTAACAATAAATTTCAGGGTTTTCAGTTTGAAAAAAAGTACCATGTGGAATTATCAGAGTAGCCGGAACTTTTTTGTGGTGAAGCCGCTCGGGGGGCTGGAGGGGAGGGGGGAGGGGGGGAGGGGGGGAGGGGTGCGGGAGGGGGAAAGCTCCTCCGGGAAGGGGGGCATGGGGGGTCTCCCTCGGGAAATTTTAAAAAAATTGCATACCCGTAGATGCATTCTGGTGCATTTTCAGTAACAATAAGTGTTTTTGGGAGGCACTGTACACTTGAATTAAAATCAGGGCAAAGATATCTTCCTCCGTAATCAGCTACATCATTGACATGAACTGATACTCTTGAGTACAAAAAGTACCCATCGCAAATGCTAAAAGTAGCAGGTGACCTGCGTCGGATGTCAGGTGCTTTTGAAAACACTGATGTTTATGTATGGGCATCCTGTGGATTATCATACACTGTCTAGTAACTACTGCAACAGTAACTACATTGTACATGGTAACAATTTTATGAACTAAAGGACATACGTATGGTGGTATGCCTCCATGGCCTGCTCAATCCTTTTATCTTTACTTTAGACAAGTAATAAATTTTAAAATGCATTTCAAAAATTCCTTGTTCTTAATCTGGGTTCTCACTGTGAGTTGACGCATGCAGTGGCACTTCAAAGGGACAAATGAGCTACACTAAGGTGACGCATGAATTTCTTGCCCTATTTACACCAGAAGGGCAAGGTAGGGGCACAAGTGACTTCACTCTATGAGCAGAAGGGCATTTCATGGGAGTAATGTCTTGTTATGTGACTACACAAGATGACACATATCCTCAACTTACTTCTTCAAGGCAAGGTGAGCTTGTCCCATGATGAGATATATTAACTCCATAATGGGTAGCACATCAGATCTTTCATAAAGCTGCCTTCCTTGCTGTTTGGTTGCGTCTGCTGCAAGCAGCACATCACGTGCATTCCCAGCATGAAGAAGGGCTTGTTGAGCTAAACCTATAGTGATTGCAGACAAACAGCTAATGTGTAAAAAAGAATGCATTCCAACTAGACTCAAAAGGTACAAGGGATTAAGGCTTAAAAGGTTGATTTTTAAAATAAGTTCCATCTTCCTTATAAGAAAGAGAAGGCTACACTCAGGGTCTCAAAGGGGTGTACATTTAGGGCCCCAGGGATGCAGGCTAAAAAATCTACAGCTGTAGGTTCCAGAGCTGCCAGACAGAAAAATTGGGGCTCTTAAGGGGCTCCATCACCCCACTCCAAGGGTTCTCTTTAGCCAGAATCAGTACTGTCTGGGCTCCATGTAAAGAAAGGCTCCAGGCTCCGAGACAAAAATTTTGTGACTCCAGCCCTCAAAAGACCCACCATCGTTTGGGACCTTGTTTACTTTAAATCACTCTGAATTACATCAACTTGATATAATACCATTTAGTACTACACAGACTGAAAATATAACACATGAATGGAAACGTCTCTTAAAAAATCACCATCATTGGGATGCCAAATCATGCTTCAATAAAAATGATATATTTGCAACAAAGAAAAACAATTCAAGGATTTGATAGATGTCATCCACTGGGCTCATATATGTAGTCCACTGTCAGTGTGACAATCTTTCTGCAGTAT
>Ga0126336_10002564_pt1 | contig 10403 bp, 7 predicted proteins | sample SidCmetagenome_FD_92530 | JGI IMG/M metagenome (GOLD analysis project Ga0126336, IMG submission 92530) | Coral microbial communities from El Islote,Puerto Morelos, Mexico - Siderastrea C C metagenome | ecosystem: Host-associated > Invertebrates > Cnidaria > Coral | place: El Islote,Puerto...
TTCTAGTATGCACACTCAGAGCACACGCTCAGAAAAATTGTCAACTACCAAACTAAAATACTTTTCTGAATAGCCTGGCAATTCTTAACGAATATCGAATCCTTACAGAACTTAACGTTAGAAGAAGCCTTTCGGTCAAAACCCATCGAAAATTTCGGACTGCTGGGTATTTAGTCTTGAAATATCCGTACCCGGCTGCCGGGTATCCAGACCCTGTGATTAAAAAAGTCTAGCGAATGCACCATCGCTGCACACTGTAGTGAGAACAGGGAATTGAAATATAAATCGATTAATCTATTAAAGTCGGAAAAAAAACTTCTTCATAGCTTCTTTATGGAGCCTGCCCGAGATTTGTCACCAACGTACATCAAAGGCTCTCAGGTGACATTATTCGTTTTATTCCTTATTACAATTCTACATTGCCTAAGTAACTATCACTATCTAGTGTAATTTTCACCCTTTTCATTTTTTATCGTTACTCTTTTTCTTTTAACTTTTGCCTTTCAATTTTTTCCCGTTACTCGTTTTCTATTTTTTACCCTGGAAAATTTTTCACGTTACTGACGTTTTCTCGTTACTGCGTTACTCGTTACTCGTTACTGCATTACTCGTTTTAGTAACACCCGTTTCGAAGTTTGTTTAGAATTACCAAGCGATTTAAAAGACCAATTTGGTTTTGTAAATTGCTGCGTACTGATTTAAGGACGTTCGGGCGAAAATCTTCTACAACACAGATTTTTTTCATACTTTTGCTACAGTCAGATGATGAGTTACCTATGCCAAAAATGCAATAAAATTAGGGGGTCACCGACCTCCTTTTTGAAATAAAGTGCGTGGAAAACTACCCCAATTTTTACCAATCGGCCTTCGTAACTGGACATGGCTTTAGTGGTTGTTAGTTGAAAAATATTAAAAATGATTCGCTGAAGACCCACTTTCTCAGTTATATTTGATTTAAGTGGGTCTGTCAAGTAAATGACTTGAACCGGTGTCATCCTTTCAGTTAAACTCAACCTTTGAAATGGGCTTTTGCCAACACCGTGCAGCTAAAACAATAGCTGAATTCGATAATGCGTGGACAGAAAAGTTAAAAAAAATCAAACTTCTACAACACAGATTTTCTTCAATTTTTCATAAAACGTCGATAATCGATAAAGAAAGTGATCTATCAAAAGAAAATCTGGGGTCAACGAACATTTAAGGGAGTTAAATCCGTGCATAGATATTAAAATGCCCACTAGCGCTATATATCTCTACATTTCTTCAACAGCGCTCGCGCTCAATGCATGACGTGGCGACGTGAATTGCGTGCGCAGTAATGTAGATAGATAATTGCTTTATATTTGGTAGGTGGTACTCTATTTTCCTGTTAAGTCTGTCTCTTAAAAACTCGGAGAATTATCCAGGTTTTAGATAGAGTCCGTGACAATTGTCACTACACTATAGTTGCGTGACGGCTCGGTCAGACAGGGATCAAGCAAGCTAGAGATTTTCTAGTATGTTCAAGCTCGGAAAATTCCCCAGCTACAAAACCAAATTGGTCTTTTAAATCGCTTGGTAATTCTAAACAAACTTCGAATACTCCCACGACGTTTGGATGAAAAAATGATGTCTAAATTCTGCGTGTTTCTGACTGGCGGGCCTGGCGGATCTAGTTACAAAAGTGTCGGTAATATAGCGATTTCAGTATCAGGTCAGTAGTATGCACAAGCTCACAAAATTGGTCAACCAGCACAAGACTAAATTGGTCCTTTGAATGGCTTGAAAATTCTAAACAAACTTCGAATGCTCCCAGGACGTTTGAATGAGAAATCCCGTCCAAATTCAGTGCGTTCTGACCGGCGGGTGTAGCCACAAATAATTCGAAGTGTCGCAAACATCGCATTTTATAGTATGCACAAGCTCGGAAAACTCGTCAACTGCAAAACAAAAATACTTCTCTGAATCGCTTGGCAATTCTAAAAAAACATAGAATACTTTCAAAACGTTGGAAAAAGTCTTCCCGTCGAAATCCTTAGAAAATTTCGGACTGCCGGCAGGAGGATATTTAGTCATGATCTGTACCCGGCTGCCGGGTATCTAGACACTGCCTATTTATTTATTTATTTATTTATTTATTGGTTTATTATTTATTTTTTTATTATTGATGACTCCGCACCCCGCACCCCGCACCCTAGGCTCAGTCCCCAGCCGTGAGTGTCTCGATGCGCCCGCGATTCTCGCCACTTTCACGGCTGGGCGCACGGGTTTGGTTGCATGTCCGTGACGTCATTACAATTTTAATAATTATGCAGACAATCCACACGTCATTTGCATAAATTTTATCTGTTTTTTTTATCGTCTTGAAAAAAAGCGAAATGCGAAAAGTATGCCCGAAACGCCCTCCTAAAAGTGTGAAATTTGAAGAGAAAGACGAAATCCTGCTAAATTGTGTCGCGCATTCTGCCCCGCAAATTTCAGGGGGCTTGTCTCTGATTGGCCAGTCTAAACAATAAGCAAACCCGTGCGCCCAGCCGTGAAAGTGGCGAGAATCGCGGGCGCATCGAGACACTCACGGCTGGAGACTGAGCCTACCCGCACCCCGACCCCGCGTTTTCGGAACAACCATCGTAAGTACTTTTATCCGTGAAGAAATAGTCTGCTGTTATAAAACTGTGAAGAATAATTTCATAAAAACAAGTGTGCTGTAAATGCAGAAGAAAAGTTTCTGAAAATTGAGAAAAATTCAGAATTCCCCGTGATGTCAAACCGATTGAAACCAACAGCCGTCAACGGTTTCGTATTTCGCGTGTGAACCTTTGGCTTTTGTAAGTAACAACCCAATCAGCATTCGTTACTTTGAATGAGTCTACCGTTGGAAGATTTCAATCTACAATTTAAAAATGGAATTTTGATTCCAATAATGCAATTCCATTCCCGGTTAATGAAAATCATTCCTAAATAATGAACGGAAAGCGCTGAGTATTTTGACTATAACACAGCGAGCACAAAAATAAAATAATAAGCTTAATCGCTTTTGTAAAACGAACAAAGACAAATCACGAACTTTGATGAACAAAACAGTCGCTTGAGGAAAACTGCTCCGAAAGTTCAGAAGAAAGGAGCGTTTTCTATTTTGCTAAGGGAATAATGTCGACTGTTGGCTGAAATCCCATTTCTTGTTTGGCTGTCACAAATACTAGTAGCCTACAAAACAGCTTACCTTTTACCGCGTACTCTAACGTAAAAAGTTGAAAACTTTCAACTTTTTACGTTTACGTAAGCCGTTCATACATCGCCTCTAGTTTTATTTACGCACGTAAAGACAGTTAAGGAGGCTCCAAAGGGTTTGTGGCTGCACGCACGCGGGTAGCCTACACATGACATAAAAAGAACGCAAGCGTCAGCTGAGTGAATGCAAATTTCTGTTAACAAGCCGCGAGCGCAAAATACCGGAAGTTAAATGGCGCGTAAAATCGCGAAAACCGGAAACAAAAACTTGCACGAAACATTTGTTTTTTTATCTCGAAATTTTGCTCGGTGACCCATCCTGGTTTTTTGCATGCATGTAACACTAAGTGTACCAATTCAAATAGAAACTTTTGGAAGAAGGTTATGAGTGGAATTTTTTTAAATGCATAAAATGGCTTTTTCAGTATAACTTAAGTTCTGCTGAATAACTTTCTGCCATACCGTCAGAGAAGTTAAAGAATTTTGGGAGCTTTCTAAAAATGCAATAAAAAGGGTTGGTCACCGACTCAGTTTTTCGGACATTTGACGAAAACTGAAACTTGGGGGTTCTTTTTGTGGACTTTTAGGGTTGTCATGGTAACGGCTACGACGTCACAACTAACCTTAAAGTATTGCCCGACAAAAGATTTGTCAAGATATTCATAGATTGCCTACATGCTCAGAAATACTTCCTTGTAATTTTTCCTCGTTTCGAAAGGTTTATAACATTTAAAAACCCTTTCGAGCCACCTTAAATTCACGTCCGTACGCACGTAGAATTTACGTAACAGTGGAAATCAACCTTAAAACTGCAGCGACAAACGAAGGAAAATAACCCGAAATGTTCGGATAAAAGAAATGCCTCTTATTTTCCTGAAGTGATATTGTCGGTAGTTTGGTTTAAACTTATAGTCATTCGATTTTCTTGCTTCAAAACTGGAACTCAGCGGCTACGCGGACGGCCAGTTGAAAGATCAGAGATTTGCCCTAACCTCTCGGAAGGCACGCAAATGTATCGCGTTTTCTATAAGGAAAGCTAGATATAATTTCTGCTGAAGTTATGTTATTTCCTTGATATTTTGATCTTGACGTGTAGAAGTAGCCGATTTTATGGCTTAATCGAAGTGCAAACTGTTTACAGTCGAAGACACCAGGCAACGTGGGCTCAGAAATTTTCTGAAAACAATGGAAACAGAGCATGAGCATTCTTGGGTAACGGAAACCGGCTTTGAAAACCATTCAGTTTCCAACCTCGTCCCCAGGGCCTTCTCCTCGTTCATAATGGCGGTCGGAGAAACCCTGGCCAAGGCTGCTGAAATACTCCACGAATCGTGGAGTATTTTGTCACGTGACACACGATGAATGGCTTTTTCGGAGGTTGTTTCCAGCGTCTGGTGGCCCTGTTTGTTTTCTAGAATCGGAAACCGTTATTCAAACAAAACGAAGATATTTCATCATGTTTGCACGAAGAATTTCTAACGAACTTTTGGAGCCACTTTGGCAGCCTTGGCCAGGGGTTTCTCTGACCACCATTTTGAACGAGGAGAAGGCCCTGGGGATGAGGTTGGGCAGTTTCGACCACAAATCTGGTGGGCGGCTACATGAAAGAACGGGTCAGATCTCGGCAGAGGTCTCTCCTTGCTCTCGTTTTTCTCTCGCCGTGAGAGACCTCTGCTAGCAGGTGTGATCTCAGTTTTAACCAAAGCGAACGGTGCGCCGGCTTTTAAGCTTATCTTCATTTACGGCAGATGAAAAAGCGAAATTCCAGTTAAAGCCTGCACAATTATTTCAATGAAAATATACCGAACCTTGATAAATGAAGTAAAAAAAACTGAAAAACGAAGTCATTAAAGTAAATATCGGAGACAAAAGGCATTGTGGTGATCGAAATTTAAAAACTTAAAAACTGCCGTGTAAGGTGAATTCAACAACAAATTCACGAACCGCAATGCTAAGCTACACAAAATTAAAACAAGTACTCGCCTTTTTAACTTCCTTGTTTTTAACTTCCCCTCCTTGTTGAACTTTCCATTTACAACACACGCAAGAATTGTAAGTTGCCAAAAAGTCGCATCTTTGAGCCATAAATAAAATAAATTCCCGAAATCAATCGGGTTATGTTGTTTTTAATTTTCATTCAATGGTTTTCGCGCGGTTACCATGACCGTGGTCAGAGATAGGAAAATTCTGCCCGCTCCCGGAACCAATCAGAATGCAGGATTCCGAGGATACCACCCGCTCGCGCACTGAGAAAAAAAAAAAAATAACGTATTTCTTGTCCTCTTGCAACGCCTTAATTTTGAAAATTTTAGAAAAACGAATTATACCCGCAGTGATCCCGAAAGAACCCGCAAGCAAGCCTGAAGTCGTTAATAAAAACGTAGCTTCCGTGAGTTCCGTCCGCAAGCAAAGGAGATCAAACCTGAAAACATCTACAATTTTGTTTGACAGAGAAAGTATTGAACATTAACCACCTCAACAAGTAGGATACAACGTGACTTGAACGTCGCTGTAAAAAGTTGTTGAGAGTTAAGAAGATGTCTGAAATTTGAACAAACGTTCCCGTAACAACGGCCAAAATTAAAATGTGATATTCTCGATGTGGTATAATTCCAAATTTCCTCAAACTTTGTCTTTGAAGTGATCTTAGATGGGTCTTAATCATATCCGAGAATCAGCTTGAGTTACTGTTTGAGCGCTTCTCGCAACCACATTTATGTTTGTTGCGTTACCTTGACACCGAAGTGGAATGTTTGAAAAAAAAATGCGTACTGACCCACACGTTTTTTCGCCAACTCGTTCTTTAGTAAGAAATCTACTTCGGAAAAATTAAACACGAAAGGGAAACTTAATTTAACTTCCAGTTGTAGGGTGGAATTGGTTAATACGGCTCAACGCAGTTGTCATTTGTTAACGCGACTTGGGATGTCGATTTCATTTCGAAAAGAAGAATAAAAGTGTGTCTCTTAACTAAACAGAGGTAAAAATAGCAACAACGACAAAATAAAAATTATAATTTATAAAAAAATGTTCACTAAATTTTCGTTTTCGACCTTGGTAAGGTGCCTCCTAAAAACGTTAAGAGTCAAACAAAGCAACTCACTCAGTGTATCATCATTATTTGAACGGCGAAAATAAAATAGTGGCTCTTTGTCTTAACTTAAAAATCACACTTAAATAATGTTTTAAGAGTTATGTTTTCTCTTGGCGATCGAAGAATTATGCGAGAAAATTTTTATTGTCCGCATCCGAAAAAATGTGTTTGTTTTTCAGTTATATACCACAGGGAAACTTGAAACTTGGCTACGGACAAGCATTACCAACATAATTTACTTACTTTATTGTACGGAAGTAGGGAAACAACTTAATAAACAAGTCAACAATGAAGCCGAGTCAACCAGTACGCCATTTTAATCAATGTTTTTGGACAGGATGTGATCATGGGACTGGTCACGTGAGCTTTAATGGCCAAAAACGCATCATTTTCTTTCTAGTGCTATCTTATTCGATAATATTACACTGTTTTATGTTTTAATCTTTTCCTACTTGTTAGAGATAATTCTCACAGTACTTTAAAGCCGAAAAAAAGAGTCTACTGTGACAACACGATTTCACTTTTTGGCATGCTTGATAACTAGTACCCAGTCCCTTAGATTTCATTCGAACTAAACAAAGTGGCGTATCGCTGCCAATTGGACAAATTTTGCTATTTAGTTGGATTGCTTAAATCACATTTGCTCCTACTAATTTGAATTGCTCTGAAAAATGGAAATAGAACTGTTTCATCTTAAGACGTGAAGTTTCTTTTTAATACTTTCCTTTGAGTCAGTCAATGAGTTACTGTCACGTGTTGGAGCGGTTTTCTTGAGTGTTGTGACAGCAAAACAAAGGCAATTACTCTGACCAATTGCAACAGACACCAGCAACACAATGAACCAATCAGAACGACAAGCAAATACATGTAACTGACGCCAAGCACGAAACGATTGTGAGCATGTCGGGATTGGTTTTGGTTTCACTTTTGACTGAGAAAGCGGCGCTTTTTTTGTTTTGTTTTCTTTTGTTTTTGTTTTACAACTGCAGAGCAAAGTAAGGCAAAACCAAAGCAAATGCAAATTACTTTCGACGATCAGTTGAAAACTGCTCTATTCTGGACTTGTTTTTAGCGCAGTAAAACATGTTTTCGCGCAGCAGTTTTGTCCTTGGGTATCCATGAAACTTCATGTTAGAGCTTTCTTTAGTCTCACTCTAAGTTCAGAGGTATTCAAATGGAACAAATGCTAGTCAACTGAGTTTCACTTCTTTTAGTTTATTAATTAATATTATAATGTAATATTAATTAATTAATATTACAATGTAATATTAATTTTTCTTAGGTAGGTAGTTAGTCACACGTACACACGACCCCTCAAGCATGTATTTGCTATAAAACAGATCGTGGTTAAATAAAGGTTTATTATTATTATTATTATTATTATTATTATTATTATTATTATTATTCAATGCATGAACAAGTTAAACATCCCTAGAACTGACTGTTAGGCCTGAACAGTGACCGAGGGACATAATAATGGAGTATCGGGTATATAAGTGGACTTCTCAGTAACCACCTTCATCCTCCTCTTCGCTATCTCCATCAACAATAACTTCCACATCCTCCAGTGCGGCTCGGTTTTCACAGTCCTGCAGTCAACACAAGTCTGTGTACTTGTTAGGACGTTCGCCAAGCAAACGCAGTCTGAAAGTCTGCATGATCTGGGACAGCTGCATGCAAGAAGTTCCAGCACTGCATCAGGAGCAGGCTTTCCATCCACCCTGTCAATTGTCAGACTTGATTCGTCTTTCGCTGAGCTTCCCATCTTCCATTTGAATCTGACTGGGTCGTGGATTGACGGGCTACACTGCAGACTGCGCCTCCTAATACACGCTTGAAAGTTTGCCCGCATGCCGTGTTTTCGAAGGCAGTCTTTGCAAGGTAGTAACTGGTGCAACTCAATCTCCATTCTTCGCAAAGAAATGATTGTATCTAAGATCATTCACGTCACTTGCATTTGTCCCAGTTGAGTAGAAAGAGCAGGTCACTTTCTTGATTCCCCGGAAAAGGTCTTCCAAAAGGTCTCAGGATTGGTCCAGCTCGGTGAATGCTTGCTTGGCATCATTGGGTGACCTGGCAATCTTTAAGGCGATGCCAGCAAAAGCACTAACTGTGTCACGTCAGGTGAAGGAACGAAGACCAACGAGACCCATGCAAAGATCTTCCCCGATAGTAGCAACCACTTTACAGATGTCAATCAACTTTGTGCGTGTTTGAGTATCACATTTTTGGAACAAACTGGCATCAATGGAACTAGAAAAGGCCAGACGCAGTCCAAACACATTGGTATCTTCTGAGCGGACCACCACTGCGTCATAACCACCTTGCACGTAGCAGTAGACGAGTGGCAGCTGCATATCTCCGGCACTTCCACTGTTCTGCCTCCAGAAATCTTCCAGAATTTCTCCTCACACGTGATATACAGCTCTTTTCCATTCGGCTGAATTCCTTGGACGTACTGCGTATTTTTCCATTCCTCGACCAGAAAACGTATCAAGCTTGTTTCGTTGCTCGACTGGCTCAGGAACTTCTTCCATTGCTTAATCATCTGTGGGGCAGTTATGTTCACTTCTTGCACTCTAGGCACCTCCCCCCCGCATGCTTCTTTCTGTATTCTTAATGGAATTTTCCTTATAGGTGTCGAAAACGAAGTTGATCCTGCTGCTGTATAAGCCTTCACGTAAGACCATGGCCATCAAGGAGAATGCCAGGCTTCCAAACGTGATCTGGGTGCTTTCGACGCTCACTTTTGGATGTAGGACATCCAAACGGCGGACAACTGGCTATTTTCGTGGCGGAGATGCTCCAGGTATTGACTCCACAGTTGGTACACCTGCAAAAAGGACCCGCTGTTCAAGACGCTATTGTATTGCGACACACTGAAGGTTTCAGCCATTTTTCAGCCTGGGTTGCGCGTAGGTGTGTCAGCTTGTTTGGATAGTTATTCATTACCCAGGGAAGGAACTGTTTCCAGATGAGCCGCAGTAGGGCATCGTATATGTGCACTTGTGAGCTCGAACCGCACGATTGTACATCTCCTTCGAGGGTGCCTGAGACTGAACTTTCTGCGGTTATCCCTGATTTAGGGCAGATATCGCGCAAACCAGCGTCTTAGAACCGTTTACCAATTATGGAGAGATGGTTGAAAATTGTATGAAAAGTTACCAGCCTGAGAAGAACTTAAGCGTAGAGATCTTTGTGCTTCCAGGCGACCTCACGAGCTCTGGCTTAAAGTGCTTAGTCCATGAAAACCACACTCTAGGGTAGATTTAAAATCTTACCGATATCCTCTGAGGCAAGATCTAATTTATTGTTGGAAGACATCCAACAACATCTTGCATAACGGGTTCATGGCTACGAGACTTGATGTTAACCATATTCTGCCTAGGCTTTTTTTGAATTTCTGAGCCTGGGGGGGGGTGTTCCCCCGTACAGATCTCGAAAAGTATTAAAGCTCTTGCGATGAAACTTGGCACGTTTGTAACACGTCATTAGCTTTACAGATTGGGTTTATGACGTCTCAATTATGACTTGTCGTGACGTCACAATAACGTCACAAACCCGCCATTTTGAATTTGATGCCACCATCTTGAATCCCAAACCTGCAGTCACACAGCTGACAATGACGTCACCAAAAAATATATGATTTTGTTCAATTTAGGCGAAAAAAATTAGGCGATAAAGTTCAGGCGAAAAGTTCAAATTTGCCTCGTCGGTTCTGTTCGAACTCGGTCGGCACATCGCTTGAGTTCGCAGCTTTTCGCAGCGGCTTTGACGCCAAATATAGCAGAGCTAGTGCTTTTTGTTTTTTTCTGCCCACAACCATGGTTTTTACGGCGTTCCGAACACATTTTGCCAGGAAAAACACCAGCATTTTCATGCTGATAGGCAGCTTGTCACTAAGGAAGAAATAAGTATTAAAACTAACATTTTGAGATGATAATTAATGCCCATGGCCTAGTGGACTAATATCAGGCTTCAGACGCCGACGTCCCGGGTTCGGCTCTCAGCGAGGAAAGGAATTTTTTTCTTTTCTTTTTTTTTTAATTTAACGACTTGAATGAGAGTATTTTCACAAATTAATAACTGCCAGCAAAAA
>Ga0126336_10002565_pt1 | contig 10403 bp, 7 predicted proteins | sample SidCmetagenome_FD_92530 | JGI IMG/M metagenome (GOLD analysis project Ga0126336, IMG submission 92530) | Coral microbial communities from El Islote,Puerto Morelos, Mexico - Siderastrea C C metagenome | ecosystem: Host-associated > Invertebrates > Cnidaria > Coral | place: El Islote,Puerto...
AAAATTCTTAGTTGATAAAACAAGTTGGGCTGATATGCGGGCTAAAAACTACGCCACCGTTCTATAGATTTTGATTTCAAATTATGGCTCCGGGCCCGAAAAGTTACCGGGACTTTTGAGAAAAGGGCTCCAGGGGCCCGTTTCTCGAAAGTCCCGATAACTTTTCGGGCCCGGAAAGCTATCTTATGTGCGCGATGTTTGCATTTAAGACTCAAATTTTGTTGGTTTTGAAAGCTGAGCAATAAAATTATATGTTGATAAAAGAAGTCAGGCTAATATGTGGGCTAAAAACTACGCCAACGTTCTATAGATTTTGCTTTTAAAATATAGGTTCGGGCCCGAAAAGTTACCGGGACTTTCGAGAAACGGGCCCCAGGTCAGTTGAGAGTTCGTATTTATCCCGTAGATGGAGAAATGAACATGAATATATGAAATAATCATATATTTGAACTGCGGATAACTGAAGATAGAATGAAGACCATCGCAGTGAAAGTTTGGAATTTGGAGGGCGAAAGGCAGTGTCTGTGATATCAAGAAGTCTACACAGTCAAGAAAGTCACCTTAGAGTGCTCAACGTAAGTACCTTAATTGTCTTTACTTACCTGCTAAAAACAGTACAGTATGATTATATTGAATTTTTGATTGAATGGTTGGGTCTGAGCTAATGAATTAACGCTCGTTCGCTTGTTCGTTTCTCTCGACTATCCCTGAGCAGAAAGAGAGACTGCTGGTAGTCTATAAATTTATCAATTCGTATATACGTAGAATCGAATGAAATCTATGCTCTATTGACTCTTGCCCGTTGTTTCGTAATAAGATCCTACTGTTATATTATTTACAACGGTCACCCACACAAAATTCGTAACTTATCTTGGCTATGGCTCTTGGAAATGTAGACCAGATAATAGTTTCAAACTTAAGACTGTTAAGAGTGAGTGAGTGGTAAGAAGAAGATGCTTTCAATTATAAGCCCAACAGGAGATACGAGTAATGAATAACCGAGCTTTATAGGTGAAAAATCCGCGAGATGAGGGAGACTGACAAGAGGAAGAAAGTTAGAGTCAGATCAAAGTTCATTGTTGATTAACCAGGGTTTTGGGTATAATTGGTATACAGGAGTTTTTTCAAATCAGGTGTACGGTTTCTTTCAACCAAAATAACTATGGATTTCGAGTATACGGTATACTAAGCTTCTTTAGTTACAGTTTTAGGTATATTGAGGGAAACTTGGGAGAATTCTGGGTATTTTGGCTATTTTTTCGGGTATAATGGTTTACTGCTCACCCTCCTGGTTGACCATGTGTTGTCGGAGAAGTAAAGAAGGTATTCAGCATGTCACGAACGTGGAACGAAGGAAAAAATCTAACAGGAGTCGAACCCATGGTCATCCGTACACCGGTCAGATGCTCTAATCACTGAGCTGCTGAGAGACTCCTGCAAGCTACGTAGGTCACATTTACAGGATACATATGTAACATTAAAAAATGTACACGCGCGATCAGCAATGTCCAAAGCGTCCTAACCCTGGGTTAAAAGTGGAATAAGATTTCTGTTTTTCTTGTTTGGAAACCTTTCCAACGCTAATTCTAAGTGACAGTTTTTAATGAGAATCCAAAATTTGCACTATTTTCTTGAGTGATGATGAAAAAAAGGTCAGAAAGATGGTGAATTTTAAACTTTGTCACATAATAAGGAAAGGATTTATCAGCATGCCACGAGCAGAAGGCAAAAAATTTGAACTTTCACTTTCAAATAAGATAAGATAAGGAACGTTTAGTTTAAAAGATAGCTCAAACAGAAAAAAATTCTTTATTTATAGAGATTACGAACTGCGACGGCATTCAGTTATTCACCGGTCAAAGTGGTTGCCAAGGAAGACGATCGATCAAGTTATTTCCATGACTCAGAAATCCCTTAATATTTATATTTGAAGATTTCCTATGGCTTGTTCAATGCTTTATGTAGTGGTACTCCTTTTCATGCTGAGAAGCAAGAAAATAGGTAATTATAAAACTTTTTCTTACTTCTTAGGCACTGATATACCTCAGAGGGATGTGACGGAATAAAAGCTTGTTAATCCGAAGATCTGTCGACCACTTTTCCTTAAGGACGTTCGCACGGAAATCTTCTAACATTATATCATTTATAATTTTTGCTGCAGTTAGATTTAGAGTTGTTTGGTATCAGAAATGCAAAAAACAAAAACAAAATCGTTGCTGAGGAAACGAACAAAAATAATAAAAATGAATCACTGAGGACAAAACTTCTGAGCTGAATTTCAAGTAATATATCAAACACGAGAAATAGTGTCTCATCAGGATATCCAAACACCGAGAAGTGGGTCGAAAAAACCAAGTGCAGCCGAGATTCTTTTTAACCGACTTCGATGTGTTTGGATACCTGATGAAATATACTCTTTCGATTGTTTGATATGGCTTCTCAAACCATTCATAATTTTCGGAGAAATTCAAAGGAAACGTTCACAAAATTTTCTGCTATTTAAAAACCAGTATCCAAATCACTGTCACGGTAGTGACAGAGTGACAGTGGTCTGTTTTTTCTTTATGAATTATTAATAAGTTTGGGAACAGATGACGAACTCTTTCAGATCTTTAACAGGGACATTTGTCAACCCCGCACTGCTACAAAATTGGAGTCACCGTGAATTTAAGAGAGTTTAAAAGTCCGTGCAGAGTTATTACAACTCGCCAGCGCAATATATATTCATGCACGTCTCCCTCAGCGCGCGCGCTCGATGCATGAGGGATAACATTGCGGCATGAATTACACGCGCAGTGAGGATGCAGTAATAATCTTTTGCACATGTAGGAACCGTGGAATCATCGAAAATTATCTACTGAATCCGAAGTCTGAACCAGCCCTAAATTCCACAAAAAGGCTCGTTTAGGAGCCTAGTGTGGCGCCCTTAAGCGTCATTTTTTTTTAGCTGCGATCTCGAATTTGATGTCAAACTGATATTAATTATTTCTGGGGTGATGGAACAAGGAAGTTCCTTTGTTTAATATTACTATCATTAATTTTTTTATTCTAAGATTAAAATCAGCGATAAAAAAGTCACACAACGTTTCCACGACTGCATGTCGTCATCATCAAGTGTAAATATGCGAGCTTGACAGTAGTATATGTGTGAAAATATGGACAATGCAGACGTCTCCTATTTCATTTGCTTCACTCTGGAAAAGGGACGTCTGCGAATGCCGTTGCTTGTTTTCACTGGAAGGCAGGGACCGCCCTCTAATTGGCTTCCTGACAGTTGGCATTGTTAGAATCAACTCTGATTGGCTATCGTAAAAAAAAAATACTCGGCGTAAATTCATATTTTCAATCTCTGTGACAGAACATGCAAAGGAAACGGAAAGTGAGAAACATGGAGCAGGCAATTAATTTCTCCTTTTTTTGTTCACTTTTGTATTTTTTCTTTATTTTTTTTTTTCAAAATAGTGGTGGGTCGGTCAATGGCAATTAAAGATTTTTATTCGGATGGACCAAGAATTAGGCGTTCTAATAGATTTTCTCCTGGAGTTGACCATGGCAGGTCAATTTTGTTGTTTCCTTAATTGTCGTGCAATATTAATGGTCAAACTACAGAATATAGTGAGGCCTTTTCTTCTTTCTTGTGGATCATGTGCCTTAGGCCAACTGGAACTGGACGGTGTGATTTCGCTTGTATATCTGTAAGGATTAAATTATGGCTTTTCATATATTATAACAGGTACGCAGAACTCTGAATACACAGAAGTCTATGTTTCCAGGAAAGGAAATGACTCTATAAGCTGTGGTCATCAAACCCAACCTTGTAATTAAGTCCATAGTACAAGCAGTTCAGCAAGTTAAATGGAGTAGACACATTTACCTTGATGGTACTGGGACCAAACGGCACCCTTACGAATGTACCCCTGCAATAATGAACGGCCGGCATTCCGGAATCAAAGTCCACAAACGTTTGAGCATGGAGGGAATAAAATCCGCGCCACACATTTCCTGCTTTGGTGGCTTTCAATTTCAAAACAACAGTCGCAAACTTAACATTGTTTTGTCAGGTATTGCTTTTCCACAAACTCCTCTGAGGTTTGAGGGTTGCAATCTCGTAAAAGTGCTCAACTGCTCTTTTTGTAACGCAACAAAAGCTCTGACGGTTCATATGAACAACAACACAAGCACTCATCTTGATACTCAAGGATTTTCACTTTTTGAAAACAATACCTCTTACTTGGAAGTTTTCACACCCAACAACCAAAATCAGTCTCTTAAAGTGAACGTCAGTGATACAATTTTCCAAGGAAACAGGCATCTCTTTACATTAAGAGAGCAATGACGGTGAAATCAGTCATGGGAAAATCTTCCGTTATTACACATGTCCAAATATCGTGCTTCGAGGTAACCTACATGAACAACAATGGCTATTTTGTAAATACTGATTTACCAGCTGCCACTACGAATGAGGTTTACTCGGATGTTACGCTTATGAACAACACTGTTCATCAAATGGTGAGGTCATCTGGCAGAGGCACATATACAACAGTGGAAAGTTTGTACACATCTCGTGCAAGAAAATCACATACTGCATTTACCAACCTAAGGTGTTCTCATAATCATTTCTTGCGATGTATAAGGATTCAATCAGCTGAAGCTAAGGTAGAAATTTATAATTCGTCATTTGTTGGACAGTGCATTTTAACTGGACGAGGTGCAGCAATTTCTCTTGAGTCAAAACAGACGCGACGTTGGTTGTAACCAACAGCAAGTTTGGTCGAAACAAAACAAAATCAGGTGGAGAGCTGTTTCTTCATAGTAAAGATAGAATAATAGAGCTCAAAATAACACGGGTCAATTTTACTGAATGCGCTGCAGTAAAGTTCGGATGTGCGTTACTGGTTGGGGACCCAACCAAATCGCAAACTCAAAAACGGAACAGACACATACAAGTTAATTGCAAATTTTAGAGACGTCCGAGTTCATAATTGCTTTGGAGTTAAAGAGCTTTTCCCGAGAGGATGTATCCTTTTCTACTTTTTTTTGTTCAATGGAAACGTTACCATCAATGATTCTTTGATGGTAAGAAATGCCGGTGGTAAAACTGACATCGCAATTTCTGGGTGCATCTTTATCCGCAATTCCGCCTTTCTTTCTGGCGTGGTTATATTTATGGCTGCTAGTTAATAGGCAGGGAGCGTTTCTGTTGAAAATTCAACATTCGCCAATCAAAAAAGCAAAACCAGCAAATTGTTTATAAGTCCACAGTTTAGGATCAGGTTGATTAATGTGTTATTTAAGTCTTCTAGCGCCATTGGTCTTTCACTAATCCATTCCAAAAAAACACAGGAAGTCGCCACAGTAAACATTTACATCTATAACTGCCTGTTTCTCAACAATGCTCACGATATTCTAGTATATCTCCAGCATCCAACGGAAATATCATTTACCATAAGGAACACCATTTTTGCCACCAAAGTGGCAAAACAGAAAGACTTTGGGATTTTTTTCCGGATGCTCGTAGATTCGTCAACAAAAGTAAAGTCATCGAATGCAATTATCCAACTGAAGAGTTGCTTCATAAAATTCCATTCGTTTTAGCTATTGTCGATGCGTTTAACTTTCATGTTAGAAGTCTTCACAGAGTAATAGACTACCCTCTTGGTGGACTTACCGCAGTTACCAAGAAGCTTTTACTTTCTGGTACGGTGTTTCTTACAGTGGCCGAACTTGTAGTTATATACGGGTTGCACGTTGCTTTCAACAAGATACAGCGGAAAGAAAACCCATCTCCGATCCACTATGTGGCTGTAGTCATAGAGCTACTACTATTAGGCCACGAACGGCTCGCAGAGACATCGCTCAAACTTATGCACTGTATCTCTATTGGCTGCTGTTTATCGATGCAGAGTTTGTTTGTTGGCAATGGTGGGAGTATGTACTGCTTACTTATGTTATAGTGTCCGTCGTACCTTTCATCATTGTTCTGTATTGTGGCTCCTCCAAGCTTTACAACGCCGCAATTTCTTCACAAGAGTTTCTTGGGGCTTGGATGTTACCATTGCCATTTCTGGTGTATCGGTTAATGAACCAGATGCTTAACAGAGATGCTAAATCCCGCGAAAACAGACAGAGCAGCTAAGATGTTTTGGAAGTGCTGCATGGCCCGTTTCGTCAACCCACTGGGAGAGCGTTTTGATTTGTAGACGGTTCATGTTATTTTTTTGCCGTGCATTCATCACAAACGCAATGTTTAGAATGGTTTGCATGACTACCACTTGCGTTTTGATAATTCTTCATCACGTTTTGAAAAACCTGTATCATGATCCAATCGCAACAAGGCTGAGACATCTTCTCTCTTGGCGTTAGTTATGATGGCAGTTATCAACCTTACAAAAGCAACTCTGATCTGATGGCGGAAGCGCAACTCGTAGCATCGGTTGTCCATCAAGAACTGTTAGAAGAATTGGTTCCACCACGTTGTGAATCGTGCGATGAATTGGATATATATGGTAACATTGTCACTGGAAACGGAGAGGACACCTGCCACTCGTATTACAGGCTATTTTGAGACAGACAGCAAATCGGACAGCAAATCGAATGAGAAGAAATACGTTTATGGCTGACAGTTAATCCGTGATTACGCGCAAATTATAATGACGCAATGCGTGAAAACCGAAGCTTGCTAACATGTCAGCGGACGCTACCCATCGCTTTCAACCGTTTCAACCGAGCTCTGAGCTGGTTGAAAAAGTTGATCAACCAAACCAACCGAAAACGGCTTTTTCCCAATAGGACACGATAAAACCCATCCAACTCAACCAACCAAAAACGGTTGATCTCAATAGAACACGACCATAGTGTTACCGTTTCCAGAAAAACTTCGTCAAGAAACATCGTAGTAGTGCAAAAAGCATTTTCTGTTAATCCCACATCAAAGAAGTTGCACCAATGAGAAAGAAACAGTAAAACTTCTGAGAATTAATGTAATGATCGCAACATCAACACATACTTTAATTTACGGTGTATTAAACGGCTGCTCGCACACATAGTACTGTAAATAATAAGAAAAGATAGACTGTTTGTATATTGAAACAGCGTCGAGGAGTTCACGATATTAACGTGGAAAACTGGGCCGCTGATTTTGAAATAATTGAACAGAGTTCTGGTACCGGTGCTATAAAAAGTCAAAAAGCGTTAACCTGTTTTACAGAATGACGTAAACACTGGAATTTATTAGAAAGCCTGTTGTGGAGTCTACGTTGTTGGCTTCTGCCATTATATTATCAGCAATGGTAGGTAAGATGACTCTATTCGTACTGATCTAGAGATTTCGTGCGCTCCGTAAAATCCACAATTATAACATTGTCGCATCAGCAGTTTTAGATTTTCTGCTAATAATCCTGTTTTGTGGCTTTCTAGGTTTGGTTTGGTTTGTATTTCTTAGAAGGTGGCTGTTTGGGGATACAATACGTCAGATACAAGACACATTAATTTACTTCTTCGCCAGTTGTTCGCTTCTAAACGCGTCGCTCATAGCGCTAAACTGGCGTGGCAAAATGTTAAGATTGGTGACGATTTATCAAAGGATGAACGTTCTCTTTTCGATTGTGGCGTGTTCAATGTTTTGTACAGTTTTTATAATCCGATTTATGACGAAGGGATTTTGTTTCCTTGGCGGTGGAGTGGTTTGTCTCTCTTGAAGAGGGAGAAAGAAACCCAACAAGCCTTACAAGCTTTATTTTGTTTCTTTGTTGATCACCATGACGTATTCTGTTGTGTCAGTTTCGTCCTACAAATTGTTTCAAAAAGTTCGGACTCATTTGGCGCAAATTGCCGACTCCATGCTTCACTTTTTTACACCATTGGGTTAAAAACATTCATTTCATTTATCATTTTTGTCTCAGTGGTTTCAGGAACCTCCGAAACCACATTCTTCACAGTTCGCTTCTGAAATTTCGAAATTATTTTTATTTAGGGTTGGTTTTTTAAAAAACTTTCGAAACTACTGTTTTCAAGGTTAGATTCACATAATAAAGAAACCATATCCATTCAAGGTTGATTTAACAAAAATCGAAGATGTTTTCAATCACGGCTGGTTTCACTAACAAGAACATTTTGAAGGGAAATTTTTTTATTGAGGAAAAGGCCGGCAGTTATCTGATGATAATCAGCGCTTGCAAGGCTAAGATCTCAATGCTGCGTGTAAACCGGCCTTTAGGACGGCACTAGTTTGGTTGTGATTTCCAAAACAGTTAAATCTGCTGATGGTTGAATCTGGGGGCTTCTCAGGGTATTTCAATTTCAGGAACGTTGTTTTCAGAATCTACTGACATTCTTCAGAAAAAGACTCAATTTGCGTTGCATTTGTTTGTTAATGAACATTCGTGCGTTTTCGCTCTTCATTTCATTCCCAATTGTATTTTCCATTTAATATCCAAATTTTTACACTCAAACATGTGTATTTGTAAAGTATTCATCAGTGTAATGTCCAGTCAATGCCTCATGTTCAGGTCACGTGTATTCCTCAGTAAAGCCCAATACAAGTCAACTGTCTGAAGACACAGGGAGGGATTGCATCGGTGGCAGGGAGAGCTTGGGTTGACGAATTAATAGCGGAGCTCTGCGTGGCGAAGCCACGCCCGCGGAGCGCCATGGACAAGAAAAAATAGTTATCTATCAAGCCAAGAAATTTTGGCAGCGACGTAATAGTCACGTGATCATCCATACTTCAGCACCACAGGGTTACCAATTTGGGGTTGCACACACTTGACATAACCCTGTGCTGTATCCCGCGTTTTTGGCGCGAAAGCGCATGGTGACCCGCGTTTTAGCAATGACAACAAAAGTCAAAAACAATTTTATAATATTTAGCGAAACGATTGTTCGCACAGTTTTAAACTTAAGAAAAAATAGCTTTTATCTATTCTGTAAAAGTGAAAGGCGAAAAGTTCAAGTTACGAGCCGAAATTTGTCTTTGAGGACTTTTTCTGCTGCGAACTCGGTCGGCACATCGCTTGCATTCGCAGCATTTGGCAGCGGTCGCTACGCCAAATAGCACAGCTAGTGCCTTCTATTTTTTTCTGTCCACAAACATGGTTTTTGTGGCGGTCCGAACACATTTTCCCAGGAAAAACACCCGTGTTTATCGCATCAGTAATTCTCGTAAGCGGCACGTAACTTGCTTAACTCCCGTAACATCGAATCGAGTCGAACCACATTTGGTCACAGTCACGACGTTAAACATAGCAGAGCTAGTGCCTTCCGGTTTTTCTTTCCACAATAGTGGTTTTTGCAGTGGTCTGAACACATTTTCCCAAGACAATTACCCGTGATTATGTCGGAGAATCGCTTTTGTCGCGTGAAAAGATATGTTTTTAATTACGCCTTTTACGACCAATAAGAAAGTTGAATTTAACAACAATAATAAAGTAACTATTAAAAAAATATCCTTCATCCTCTGAAATAAAAAATATTCCATTTTAAATTCATTGTTCAGAAGGAGAGATAAGAACTCAATTCAATCTGCTTTTAAACGCTGCGTACCCTAAAAGCTGTGCATACGGCTCTTACCAGCAGAACACATAGTCTTACTCGGGGCCCTATATTTCTTCTTTCGTTTGTTTTTTGTTTTTGCGGTCACTTACCCGAGTCCTCTTGTTTTCGCTTGGCCAAACAAATACTCGTCGCGTTTTTCGCTTCACAGGCTAAGGCTCGCATCTTGACATTAATGTATTTTGCACCTTTAGGTAAGGGAGCCAGAGAACACTTAACGGCCGGGGCTAATGCCCTTCTTGTATTCAACAAGAGCATTTCCAGAAAAGTGGAGCTCAAATTTTAGGCCTGGCTAAATCTATATACTACAGAATTCTAATTAGATTCAAATATTTTCAGTAAACCGCTATGAAAGGGCTTGGAAACACTTTCATCAAAACTTATCAAATTCTCCTTAACAACAATATTTGAAACAGTTACTCTAAACAATCTCATCTCCGGAGGCCCAGGGGCTTGAAATTTGTTTGCATAGTCGGAACGATAAGCGAATGACGTAAGCAACTTCTGACCGTGCTTTTATTTTAGAGTAAACAAGAACCTTTTCTCTTCTAGTATTAAACACTCGCTTAGTACTTTGGGCCTAGATTTTGAATCCTCGAAGAAGCCCTTAAATGTGACAGTTATACTTCATTCAGAGGAAAGCTACTGACTGAGTTGGGCCTGTACCGTTCCTAGATATTTTGGGAAAAAAAACAAGTTGTTTTGATCTTTGGCGCTGTGGAAATCAAAACGTTTAATAAAAGGCACTATTCTTCCCGGGTTCATCATTGGATCTATTTTTCTGTTTAAATAGCTGTGCATAGGCGAATCTTTGTTTGCAGTTTTTTCCTCATTAGCATTGAAGGGGGAGCAAG
>Ga0126336_10002566_pt1 | contig 10402 bp, 6 predicted proteins | sample SidCmetagenome_FD_92530 | JGI IMG/M metagenome (GOLD analysis project Ga0126336, IMG submission 92530) | Coral microbial communities from El Islote,Puerto Morelos, Mexico - Siderastrea C C metagenome | ecosystem: Host-associated > Invertebrates > Cnidaria > Coral | place: El Islote,Puerto...
TAATAATAATAATAATAATAATAATAATAATAATAATAATAATAATAAACATACACTGTAATGAACAGTGACTGATGTTGATGACTTATTAGCATGGCTTTGTGGGATACTCGGCTTAAGGGGAGCCGTGGATTTTGCGGTTTACGATAAAACTCAAGACCACCTGAATGTGAAACGACATATTGTTGTGGTATGGTTGAGGCTGCAGTAGGAATTTTTATGTCAGGCGTCACCAACGGACACCGGTGTCTTGCTTCCCTCCACTCAGGGGCGCCCAACGAGAACAGTTTAGCAAAATACTTGAAATATCATTTTCTGCTTTCTTAGATTGCTTCAGAGCTTTTTAACGGCATATTTGTGTAAGCTAATATAGACTGATCTGTTCGGCATTTTTAGCCTTTCGTCAGTGCGAATCCTTATCAACTCAGTTGATAAATCCAAATTTTTCTATTTCACTTCCCCACCGTCGCAGCACTCGGCACAGTTTCTTTAGAACCTAACCTCTTATTCCGAGTATGCGTTAATAGGCTTTCGATTAGCCGCTCGCCCAGACGTCAAAATAGTGAATCTTTGATAAGAGTCGTAACACATTCTTTCACTGAGTACCTTGAGAAGAAAGAGTGATAACTTAGCCTTAGCAAATTTACACTCTCACCGTAAGACCTTCCGGGTAACCTTAGTCGACTGATGTAAGCAGTTTTGTTTAATTATAATAACGGAGCTCCTTTGCGGAGGCCGCGCCGCCGAAGGCCGCCGAGCGGAGCACCTTGGGTAAGGAAATTTGGTAACCTATCGATGCGATTAATTTTGGTTGTGACATCAGCGTACGCCCGCCCGCCCATCCGTAAAGACTCTGGGGGAGGGGGAGGGGAGTCCCAAGACAACCCGACGGGGGGTGGAGAATGCCATCTTTTCTTGGCGGGAAATCGCATGACCACCGTCGCTTTTGAAAAAAAAAAGGGGTTTTTTTAAGCTTAGCTTGTTTAGCATGCTTAGCAAAACGATTCAGTTCGACAAAAGTGAAGTTTAGAACTTAAGGAAAAACAAAATATCTAAAAATAGAAAGAAAGAAAAAGTTCAAAAGAATACTCAGTTGTCTTCCGGTGGAAGGCGAAAAAGTACAAGTTACGAAATTTGTCGGTTCTGCTGCGAACTCGGTCGGCACAACGCTTGAGTTCGCAGCATTTGGAAGCGGTCTCGACGCCAAATATAGCAGAGCTAGTAGTGCCTTCTGTTTTTTTTTCTGTCCACAACCATGGTTTTTGCCGCGGTCCGAAGACATTTTCCAGGAAAAACACCAGCATGTTCATGATCATGTCGACGGGCATCTTGTCACCGGAAAAAAAAACAAGTAGCAAAATTAACTTCTTCAAATAGTGTCAGTGTGCCTAGCGTTGTGGTGTTCGTGCGGACCTTCGATGACAGCGACCCGAGCTCGATACTCAGAGGGGAGCGCCGCTTTTAGGCATAGCTAAATCTATATATTTATTTTCAGTTGATTGTGTCTAAATGAAAAAGACAAGTACAGGTTTGAAGAAGGGGGAGCAGGGTTGGGGGGAGGAAGGTTGGGCGCCCTTTTTCCACCCCCCCGTACCCGCCACTCGGAAGCCCCCGATGCATCGTCAATCCCATTTGTCCAGCCTGCACTTTGAAGAACAGCACTTTATTTGTTTTCATTAGTAAAGCAAGCACAAGCGGAATCACGCGAATGCCTACGAACACTGAGAAACACAAGCTCATAGACAAGCACAATGATTAAATTGTTTTGATCTTTATTTCAACTGCACTTGCGTTTCTCTGACAGGTTTTATGTGCTCCGGTTCAAATTTGGTTTTGGTTCAACTTTAATTTTCTTTTGTCTTATGTTTGTACGGATCGGCCAGGAAGGGGGAAGGGAGGGGGTGGTTATGGTACAGCAATACACCTTGAATAAATTACCCAATTCGAATGGTTTCCCTCAATAAGGAGAAAAACCTTGTAACTGCATACCTGAAACATCAGAGTTCTTTTGTCGGAAACAAATCGATGTAATAATAGCCTTTGTTTCCATGTGACACTAGTTCATACCCAAATAAACACCTTGTACACTAGGGTGTCTCCATGGGGTTGTGGCTTTTAAGGGTCAACGGTTAAAATTTGGGCGTTTTTACTGCTAACGGTTAATTTTTTTTGTACGGTTAACAGAGATCTTAAAAATTAATTTCCATTTATTTGAAAAGTTAATAATTAGTTTTAACAAAATGGCAAAAAGTGGCCAAAATATTTTTACGGTTAACTTTTTTACCACAAACTGCTGAAAATTTTTCAATTTTTAGGCCTAATATAACGACTTAATTTTTCGTCGTTTTATGGCTAACGGATAACCCATTGAGAACCTCGTATAACTTTTACCAACTCTGCAATTGGCCTACTCTGACTTATCCTGAATTACCAGGGATCTTATTAGAGGGAAGACAATGGGAAATAATAAATTATCTCAACCGCAATATATGGACTCCTCTGCTCTCGGTGCTTGTGAATGTGTTTATGCTTATCGGGTGGCTTTACTTGTGAAAACTCCTTGATTGTCATATGAAAAGCTACAACAGGTGTTTTGTAAGCACGCTTATGATATTAAAAATCGGTGTCATAAAAGGAAGACAAATACAGACGTTGATCGGTTGAGTATGGTATCTTCTCGAGTACATGTTGTTCATTTTTCTCTCAGGGCACTGCTTTATTGAAAACAAAACGAAACAAAAAATCATCTCCGTTAAGCTCTGTTCAGGCTGTTCATGGTAGACCAGATCTAGCCCGCGTGGCAAGCGTTTCCGTACGCTATTCCCGACGTCAAAACCATTTCTTCACTTTTTGGCCTTGCGAAAGTTGGGGCGAAAATGGACTCCCCTTCCCTACCCCTTCCTTAAAACCCCCTTCCACTCTTTACACTTTTCCCCCTCGCCCCAATTTTCACGTGGCCAAAGAGAGAAAAATGCTTGGAACCGGAAGGTGCGGTAAAACCTACGGAAACGCTTGCTACGCAGGCTAGACGAGATATCACCTGGTCTCCAAACTAACAGTGCCCAGTTCTGAGTACTGTTACTAGGTACTTCTCTAGCCAGAAGGAGGGGGGCATGCAAGCAGTCCGAAATCGCGTCACTGCTAAAAGTACTTAATCCAGAAAGAAAACCGACGGTGCAAATTAAAAACAGCACTCCCGCTTCTGAAAAGGTTCGGCGTGTTTGTTTTTGTACTTGAGCAAACACGCGGCTTTCAGGCATTTTTCAGTCTATACTCCAGTTTCCAGTTCACTAAGACCGCAGGATAAAATACTAACTGACGCATTTTTTCAGAGCAAGTCTAAATTTGAAGTAATATATTCACAAATACCAGAGAGAAAGACGCACTATTCACACCTCTCTGTATAATTTCACTCCAGAATTGAGCACTTTTCCTTCTGGTATTTATAAGCATATTTTCAATACTTCAATACTACTTATCAATACCTTTATTTAAAACCTTGTCAAAACGCGTCCTTAGTATTTTTCTCTAACGGGCTTGGCGAACAGTGCGTACAATGGTTTCGTGTCTCAGCTTAAGTGCAAAATGTCAGTTGTGTAAATACTGGTTTTAAAATACCGGATTATTGCGCCGGATCGTGGCGGTCAAACTATAGCGCACATGTACACGTGTAAGTCGTATTGGCGCTGATCCGGGAGGGTAATGGCTCTCGGTGCACTCGAAGTTAAGTGCGACTTTGTCTGACTGTAGCTACATCTTCAACACTTCGCAGTTTACAGTTTATCTCAGTAATTCTAAAAGTGAAGGGACCAAACTCGTTGTGCCTGGAACAATTGCAAAAACTAGTCTAGTATATTGTGTAAATGGTTAAAATCATAAAAAGTAAGAATCTTGAAAATTAATTAGTGAGAACATATAAGGTCGATATACTGCGCTAAATTGGTCGCCAATTTCTGCATGGCTGCGATTTAATCATGTCATCGTGTCAAGAGAATTTCACGAATACGTTTGACTAATTACGTAAATTGAAGCTGCCAGCCATATGATCGAGTCGCCGTACGCACATTAGGTTTATTTGCGTGATTGAGCAAAAATATACATCTTTATGGCAGAAAGAGGCTTTTAACGAATAAAGTCATTCTGGACAAAAAAGAAAAAAGAGAAAAACAGTCAAACAAACAAAACAAAATGTAACAAGAAAAATACGAAAAGAAAGACAAAACAGTCATGTCAGGAGCCCATGCAGGCATATCAAAACATTTCAATAATTAACCAGTCAAACAAACAAAACAAAATGTAACCAAAAAAAAAAATACGAAAAGAAAGATAAAACAGTCAGGCAGGCATATCAAAACATTTCAATAATTAAAAACTATTTGCATACAAACGGAGATAGTGAAAATAAATAATGTTATGTTGGAGTCAATCATCATTAAAAACATCGTTTTTTAATGTTTTCAATTAGCCAAAGAGTGTTTATATCTTTTGCTACTTGAAAAACGGAGTGCTTTTAAACCATTTCTTGGAAAACCTATCAAAATCTTAGGGCAGCATGCTCTATAGAAGAATAAAGAGAAAAATGAGAAAAACCCAATCACAGAAACAAGTAAATGACGGATAAAAAGCTGCATTGCTCACGTAATAAATAAAATAAATTTATTAACAGCGCTGAGGTGCATGATTGACACATTTCCCTATGTTAATTCTTAGTAGAGTAGACTCCAATTTTTAGTGGTACCGCCTGAAATATTATTTCCATTATAAATTGCAGTGATAGCTCAAAGAACGCCCCCCAGAACAATGAAATATTCGATCCTGACTGAACCTAACGACGGAAGCAGCATTGAAAAGTAAAACATTTCTCTTTACGGAAAAATTTAGCGCGAATTTCTTTGTCCAATCAGATTCGAGCGCTCGCGAGCCGTTTGCCATATTTGGAGACTAGTCAGAAATCGTATTTTGAGAAATGAGTGCTACTGTAACTGATTTGCATAAGCATTAACTTGATTTATTTCTGGAAGAAGCTGTGATGTGGCTGACCAAATCTGCTTCAAAATATTCTTTGGGCCAAGAATGGTTCTTGTGCCCTTGTATTTGGTAGTTTCAGCGTCATCGTCGGTGGCAAAATATGATGAGAAGTTTGTCGCAGGAGAGCCGCGGCGAAGCGAAGCGATGCTCATTGCACTTGTCAGTGGCCACGCAAGTAAGTAGAGCTCGTCAACATTCAAATGCAAGCTTAGCTAGGTATATTATTTAGCCAGCCCAGCCGTAAGCCTGTCATCACTTTAGTGCTTTTGGGTAGAAGCTGTTTAGCATCTCAAATAGTGATTTAAATGGGGAAATTTAACCCTTCCGCACGATCTTCTGCAATCGACACGGTTATAAATGCCAATTTGTTATTTTTGGAGTGAATGTGTTTGGCTTCGCTGCCCTATCGCACGGTACCCCTTCTATAGTCCTGTTATTGAGCAGTCTGATATCTTTGATATTGAAACTTTTTATTCGGCTCTTTGTAGGATGTTCTGTCTTGCCTGACCTTTGCGAGCAGCTTGAAGTCGATGACAGAAAGCGCCGAAAGAGCGTTACATCTGCTTCTACCGCAAGTGGTAAGCCAAGTCAAAGCAATAATTTCACAGCGCTTTTCAATCCGGTTTCTACCCGCAGTACATAATTTGTTTACGTTCTGAAATGCGGCATTGTACCTAAAAATTCATCAAAATTTAGGGAAATTTTATCTTTTTTTTCAACTTTTAAACATTTAAACTCCTTTAAGTAGTAAAAAATAATTTTTAACTCTAGATTTCATTTCCATTTCGCCTTCGCCTTCAATTAACGCTCGTGATGTAAAAATTAGAGCTTGACCTATCGGCGAAATGCACCTTGCCGGCGGCTGGTTTACCTTGTTGAAATAATCACTGAGAGTTTTGTTTCTCAGTCGTTCATGACTTGGTGTAAAATAAAGGAAATAACTAATAAAGTGCGAGAACTAGCGATACGCAAATTGGTAAAACTGATTTCCCCGGCGACACTTCATCACAATGTCATCTGCCACCTTCGCGGGTTTTGAAACCGTATGTAGCTTTTGCAAAATGCATATTAATGGTGTAATTTAGGTAGACTTATATTGTATCTGTGTTTTCGCCACAAGGCTGCCGCAAAATTTCATTATTGGACACTGGTTAAGCTAAATAAACGATCGTATTTCCACTTCTGAAGGTGTCCGTATTTACCTAAATTTCCGGCGTAGCGGGAATCGTAATTTGAGATCGTAGTATTTTTGTTTTGCATTCGTATCACGCACGCGAACTGCGAATTTACATTCGGAGGCGTCAAAATACTGTAGCTCACACTCGAATCCAGAAGAGAAATCTTAAGATCTTGACAGCGTCCATTTATTTATATTTGCATATTAGATGGGTCAATTTGATTAGTTTTCACAAGTGTTACGAATTTTCTTGTAATATTTTTTGAACAAGCTCGTACGCACCGGGATTTATGAACTGCAGCAAGGAAGAAAATTGCAGAGGACAATCAGACTCGATGAATAATTTACGCTTCTTGGTTAGTAGTCTTTAGGCCATACTTTGCACGCAAGTTCTTCTTCCATTACGATTTAAAAAATTCACAAAAGAGTCACAAAAGGACTGACAGTCGATCGTACTTATGGCGCCTTGTCAAGAGAATGTTTTTATACACTTTAAGCTTGATGGTTTTCCAAATGAGTGTTAATGGAAATCTAGCCAATCCATCGCCGAAAGCACGCTTCCAATTCTTGTTATATTAGATACCCATTTTTTTCTTGTAATTTATCCTGCTATCAAATGGTTTATAACATGTACATGCGATGTTTAAAATGTGCGATGCGGGATTAAGATACTTTCATTGTCTTATTTCTGTCCGGTATAATTAAACGGATTTGTACAATTGAATGTGAATGAAAGAAAATGGATATTATAGACGCGTATAGAATCAAACCAGTCATCTTTAGTTAATTGTTATTTGTTACAAGAAGCGCCAATATTTTTAATATTCCTATCGCTTTTTTTAAATAATTAATGGTTTGCAGGGACAACAAACGGCATGTTTTATTTGAAAACGACATAAAAATGCATATAATAGGAGACACAATTTGAATTTTAACAGAATTCCCTTGTGGATCTGTTTGCAAACATCTTTTGATTTATGAATTCCTCAGTTGTGTGTACACACTCTAACAAGTCCATTTTAATGTAATACTAATTTAGTTTCCTCATTCATGTCAAATCTAGTCTCTAATTTTGGCGATGGCGATTGTGGGGTGGGCGAAATACACACGCGTGCGCGGCAATCGCCATCGCCAAAATTAGAGACTACCCGCAGTCTATGTCAAATCCTATGTAAAGCTCTAAAGCACCTGTTTACATGAAAATGCAAGATAATTTCATCCCAGGATTACTGAACTACTGGGACAAAGTTTTGATTTTAATTATATAAATAGTTTCATTTCCTACCATATGAAATATCACTTGCAAATTACATTATGTTGTAATTACTGTGCTGAGATTTTTCATCCCAGGTCCAAGCTAAGGACATTTCACCTCAAAGCTTATGACGGGGATAAAAAGTATTTTGGCCTAATGATGTAAATAGAATTCCGATAATAAAAGAACCATGATCATTTATGTATTTTTATCCCTGAGCTTCTTCTTAGCTTCGTATTTTTATTACAACGACAACTAATTAAATTCTTATAAGACTGGCAGTTTCAGTTGATTGGCATGGCATGTTTAACGATCTTGTTTAACGATGCCTGTCTTGCATCTCGTTTAACGATCTCGTTTAACGATGCCTGTCTTGCATCTAGTTGCCAGAAAAAATTCTGCTGCTCCTTGGAGATGCCAAAAATAATACTGTCCTTCCTAATCCTTGATACTTCATTTCATTTCGAGCTCCGTAAAGCATAAAGCTGATGGCTCGATCCTTGTTACAAGTTTGTTGGGACTTACGATGACAATGGCAATCAGGTTTTTTGAAATTCTGAGACTTTTAAACATATTTTCTGAGTCGAAAGTAACGTGGACCCCTTCCAGGTTGAGCACCCGAGTGTAGTGAAGAATCACTTGGCTCTTGAAAAGGACTTCTTATCACTCACAGCACCTATCCCCATTCCACCATTCTGCCAATAGCAACAATCTTATACTTTACTACCAGTCCTTACGCTTAAAATTTGAAAAGCACCCAGATTTTGGGTGCCATGTGACCAGGAGAAACCAGGGTCCTTTCTTGAGGGATGAAGAGAGAGAATCCTGGGAACGAGGTAGAGCATGGCAATTGGAATGTAGCATATATAGCAAAGCACAGCACAGGGTAGCAAATTAGTACAGCATAACTTAGCATGGCATAACAAAGTACAGAATAGCATAATTAGCAAATCAGCACAGCAATCAAGTTATTGGTAATCAGAAACTGTCTCAACAGTTTTGTCCAGGATTGAGATGTTAAACTCTATATATATTTTATATAATTATGCAGATGCACTCTTATCTCTTTCTGCCAGTTGGTTACACGTAGCTTCTACTGCATTTTTTAATTACTTACTATTTACCTACATGTAAATATTTAAAATTTGGCTGTAATATAAAATCACAGTTGACAATATCTCATTAGGGAAAAGGAGGGGGTGGGGGGGGGAGAGGGTGAAAGGAACCTGCAATAAATTATTGTTTTCTTTCAATTGATATGTTTACCGGTAATGATTATGGATAATTAAAAATAGTTATAATTTGTATTATTTTTGTAGGTTGATGCCTTGGTCTTTGTGTTGAGTCCTGAATCAGATGAACTGGAAGCTCTTGGAAGATCTGGTGTCAACAAGCCTAAGCTACTGGATGGTGGAGTGGTCAGGTACCATATACACATGTATTTTTCTTTTACCCACACTTAAATTAGTGCCAGCAATCAATGTCAGACTTGCTATGCACTGTCTCGTGAATCAACATTATTAGATCACGCAGCTCATTGAGATCGAGTAGCACGTGTACAGTCATGTATATTCACTATTTTTGTATCTGGCTTCTGTAAAGGACTGTGATTGTTCCTTGGTTCAATGTTAATTAAGAAAGAGATTAAGCTTGGGGTGGCTCTGGTGTGGAAGGAGTGCTTGTCCGTTTACCTCAGGTTCTCACACTTAATTGTCCCAAGGGTTTTTCCTTTCACAGATAGTGCTTGGTTTGGTTTGGTTTGTTTTTGTTATGTTTTTGTTTTTATTTCCACAAAAACAATGCTGTCAAAATGATTTGTAGCAGCAAGCACAAGAAAAAAAGTAGTACATGCAGGTAAACATAGACTTGGATTTGATATCTCTTAGCAGTTTCCTTGGTAAGGGCAGGGGGGATTCCAGTGTGTAGGTGGCAATTAAATAATTGACTGTAGGCAATGTAATTGCAACTGACGGCACATTTATATACTGGGCCGCAAGAAACCAACATTTCATTCCAATTTCAAAGAATCCAAGAGAAGAGCCACAGATTTGCTGAAGTATGTTACTGAGACAAGTACAACAACCTCAGAAAGTGCCACCCTCTTGGCAATACCACAGCACTAATGTGTTATTAATTGTGAGGTTGTATCACTTGGAGGTAGTTCCACTAATAGCATGAGCACAGGATCAAGTCTCACATTTTTTCCAACCATTTATAGGGAGGCAACAGATGGTAAAGAACGTGTAGTTTTAAGTAGCGTCAGTACAGAAGATCCTTCCTTAGCATTTCTTCCTTCAGCAGGAACACTAGAGGATAATCACAGAGGTTTGTACATAGCAAATTATTGTTTTCATTGGTCCATAACAATGGGAGCTTAATTTTAAGTATATCACTTAGAACAGTCAGTGGAGAGTGAGAGAGGTACATTTTCTTCCAAGACAGATACCAAAACTGGCCATGCAATATTCAACACATGTTCAGGAAATAGCTGCTGACGACTTTTTTTTTTTGTGGCAACAATGTGTATTAAGGCCATTCTCAAGGTTGGGCTATGTGGCATGCAAGAGTCACAGTCTCACATTGTGGATTTGAGTTGTAAGGTGGATCTTGGCACAGACTGTACAGTAATCACAATAGTACAATATTTATTGGAGGTGCACTTACATAGCTGTAGAGACTACATGTAGTATCTACAGGTGTACATCTTTGTCCTATGAAAGAACCATTTACTTTCTACAAGTCCGCTTTCTGCATCCTTGCTACGCTGCATCATTTTTAAGATCCAAAAGTGGAAATTACAACTCTGTACAGCTGTAATGAGTATTAGTTTATTGTCTGCTTACTGCATGTTTATGTACCTACCATTGTTGTTGATCATTATCATTGCTCAAGTTAACTATTATTTGTGAAGAACAATATCTTTATTAATTAATAGTTATATA
>Ga0126336_10002567_pt1 | contig 10400 bp, 4 predicted proteins | sample SidCmetagenome_FD_92530 | JGI IMG/M metagenome (GOLD analysis project Ga0126336, IMG submission 92530) | Coral microbial communities from El Islote,Puerto Morelos, Mexico - Siderastrea C C metagenome | ecosystem: Host-associated > Invertebrates > Cnidaria > Coral | place: El Islote,Puerto...
AAATTGGGCAAATTAGTGGCCTTAAGGGTCTGACGAAAAAATGGAAAATCCGAACGGGAGGGGGGGGTTTACGATTATGGAAATCCGAGGGCATGGGGGGATAACGCATTTTGGAAATTCTGAAGGTAAGGGGGATTAAAATATGGAAGCCGTCCGTGGTATGGTACGGATATTTTCTGGAATCGCCCATTCCATCTGTTCATTTGTCACATAAGCAGCCAGAAGCTACTATCCATGTTTACAGTACAACGCTAAATTGTGGCATGCTCCCATTGGCTGAAATCGATCAATTGACACAATAGCATCTCTCCTCAGAGGGCGCCTATCAGCACATACAGTATTGCCCATTGTTGGTAATTTTGGCTCAAAATTTAGCATCGTCTAATAAAAACAATGGAGTCCTTCTGTCTCGGGCCCTATGTGTGATAGGTTCCCTCGGAAATGTGATGTACAAACAGCACAATACCATTCAAATATTTGTTGTGTAAGATGCTTGACACTGCACTCATTCAACCCAAATACAGTAAGACAAACCATATGTACTGTGCATAACAAATGCATTAATTTGAAACAATATTTTAAAAGGATATTATTTTATTCTTGCCTCAGTTGCCAGAATTGAATGTTCTCCTATATGTTGCTTGTGAAATTCAACAAATTCACGGAGCGGATAATCGCCCATAATATCAGCATTCAGGACAACAAATGCCTCCGGGTTTCCCATGGAGATCTGATCTCTAAAGTGATACAGGCCACCTGCGGTGCCAAGAGGCTGGAACTCTTGTAGATATCTAAATATAACAAAAAATGGCAAACAGTTTAATTGACAAGGAAAACTTGCAGAGATCTTTAACACTACATTCTACATACACCTTATTCAGAGTTTTCACGCATTACATGTAACACACGTGGATATTTCAAGAGCTGCTCCCTACTTTGCAAGCCAAATAGTATGCAACTAAAATGCAAGAATGAGTGAAATGTCTTCAAGTGTTGTAAAACCATTCACTACATGTATATCTCTGTCATTTCAGCTGTGTAATTAAATGGGTAGTGAAAAACTGTCATACAATGGTGTTATATGCTCTCATATTTTGCACATTCTCTTGTAGGGTGCAGTGGTGTAGTGGTGTAGCGGTTAGCGTGTTGGACTTCAGATGTGAAGGTCGGTGGTTCGACAACCAGTCCTTGCCATCGTGTTGTTTCTTTAGACGAGCAACTTTACCTCACATTCGTCTCTCTGCACCGAGGTGTATAAATGGGTACTGGAGACATACTGCTGGGGGTAACCCTACGATGGACTAGCATCCCATCCAGGGGGGAGTAGCAATACCAGCAGTTGCTTCATGCCACAGAAACCAGGATAAGCTCTGGCTGTATGGACCTCCTTGGCTCGTGTGCAACTTCACCTACCTATCTCTTGTGCTTACTTGTGCTTATATGAAACTGTAGATGTTATCAGATGATGAACAAATTCAAGCAAATAAGATAAATTGGAACAAGTGTTCAAGTAGCAATGTACAATGTACTCAGCAGAAAGTGGTGTAGCATGCACGTGGTTGGCCATTTTTACTCTTCATGCTTTTCTTCATTTTTTTGCACTGGCTTGAAGTTGAAAGCTAACTTAAAGTTAAGTGTAAAATAACCACTAATCAGAACATTATATTATTATTGTCAACTGATAATTAAATAATAAATAAATCATGGTACCTGATAGGAATGTTAAATTCTTGTTGAGCACTCATAATAAACTTTGACAAATGTTCACTTGACTGATAAAATCCAATCAAGATAATTTCTTTCAGGTCTGGAATCTGAAAAACATAATGAAAGGCTACATGTAGTCAATGTTACAGAGTTATTCACGTTATGACATCCATCCAGTGAGCCCAAAATGTACCAGTTGTAAAATCCACTCTAAGATGGCAAACACGGGTAAATTAGCTTGCTAAAAACTGTGACACATGAAGACATTGCATAAATTATCCTAAATTTTATCATCTTTAGCTGGTTTCAGTGAATGTTTTAAACCAAGTGGCTAATTAAAGAAACAAATTTCTGACATAGAAACTAGGTAAGAAGGATGGGGAATGAGGGAGGGGTGTTCCCTCATCAAAGGTCCTGAACACTCTTCAATACTTCTTTTTCTGGCTTTGTCAATTATCCAAATGCCAGTAGCTCCTTTGAACTATGTGACTTGCAGACGACATATTGACAAGCTTGGAACTCCAGCTCTATGGGGAAACTATTTCGAAAATCAACGGGGTAATGGGTAAAGCAGCATCACCCACAGCTGGAATAATTAACTGCATTGTCATGGAAAATTGGTCACCACAAAGAAATTAATCTTAAAACTCATGTTTCAAGCATTAGCCCTTTGGTTGTGTTTTCACTAGGACAATTTTGACTAGATAAAGCTGGAAAAGTCCAGAAATACAGTGAAAACAGCTTTTCCAATGTTAAGCGAGTTAAAAATGCAAGCTGTTTTCACGAGACAAAACAAGGGATTATCTCGCCTTTATGACCGGAAATTCACGCCAAGTTATGCTACCTCACGAGATGGTATAAATCGTCCCGATAAAAGCCGGAACCAATCACATTGCACATAGTGACATATGCCTGCCAAATAGTGCTCGGCAAATATTTTCCAGACGCTCGCCTCATGGTTCACTACACTTTCGAAATGTTAATGGCAGACGAATTCAGTGAATTTAATCGTAATACTCTACCATTACTCTACCATACCCTGACCTCGGGATAAACCCACATCGTCTTGTGCTTTTGGCGATTTCGATTGTTTTGGTGCTGGATTGACCGGATTACAAACATTGCGTTGCATCCTCCCCATTTGTCGAGACATTAATCGCATCCTCCGAAAGAAACTCCTTCTCAGTTTTCAAAGAAATATCGCGAGAATCAATACGCCGAGAGAAGTCATAAGGTATGCTTCGTCTCCCGCCATTTTTTCAAAGATGCTCGCTTTTGTAATTTGAATCTTCTGAGTAAGCGGCTAAAAATTCCAGTTTAGCTTCATACTGTCCTTCTAATAGTTTGGCTTTTAAACACCCCCTCCCCCTAAGAATTTCCAATGACCTTCCGTGGGGGGAGTATGGATACTTTCTGGAACCACACAATATGCAGTACCACGGTTTCTTTAGAAATTATACCCTTTATTCACCCATAGCTGGTGTTTTTGTAGTTTAAATAACAAATAGAGTAACATTTCACAAAATTATGGAAAATAATGTCAGCAAAAATAAAACCAATGTTATGGTTACTAAAAGTTTTCTGTGGATTTTTCTAAGTCCTAAGAAAATGGAAAGTATGTGCATTTTGCATACCGGCAGCTATGTTCTTTCCTGAAAATATTGGTATGACACTTAACAGATTTTCAAAATTTCCGAAATCTACAAATGAGCCCTTGCTGGAAATTCTACCAGGACCTTAATAGGAGACCTTGTAAGATTGTATTTAGGATCTTATATGAGGATGTAAATTCTAGTTGCACAGTCACTCGTCACTGTTAGAAAATCCTGTGTTGCCATTTTTCCGCCTTATTGTGGTCATGTCACTGATCATGTTTGGCCCTTGGGAGGCCTTCACTGGTATCAACATGAACAACAAGCAACAAAACAACATAAATACTAGATTCTGAACAAGAGATATCCATACATAAATCACTGATAACCTACAAAGCAAAAAGACCTGATCACATAAAAAAAATCCTTATTCTATCTTTACAACAACACACGCATTGACTTCCTGTAGACTGCTCCAGATTTTCCACAGTTTGCTAACATACGCAAGCTTATGTGTATAAACGTGACAATAATCAGGGGCTGTTTTAATTCTCCAGAAATGGCTGGTTTCACAAGAAATGATCGCCAAATCTAGCTTTTTTCATGGGCTGATTACTCCGTATTAGTTCAGCTTTACACTTGTACCTCGGGAATTTAATAAGCTTATACAAACTTGTCTGCGTTACACACAGCTGTGACGTGTAATAAAGCTCACAAAGAAGGCATACCTTCTTGCAAGCTTCGATATGATGATAAACAACTGGAAATCCTCCGATAGGGAACAACGGTTTAGGCAATTCCAAAGAGAGAGGACGGAACCTTGTCCCTATGAACACGAAAAAGGAAAAAAATAACAGAGGTTACACTTAACTTTCACATGACAAGGTGCATGGTGCAATCGAGACTACATTCTGGAACAACAAGCAAGGATTTTACCTTTCATTGGACCGCCTATGAGAATCACAGCCTTAATCATGGTTTCGTTGCCAGCTAAACTGTTCTTACGACTAAGTGGACCAAAAGATCGAGTTTTAGTTCAAGAGCTTTAGAAAAAGTTTCTATGGAAATCTTCACATTTTACAAAATTGTTGGCCACGTAACCTCCCGTGAGTGCAAAACACGACCTGTCCCCTCCCTTGTGTAATATTTTCTTTCCTTGTAGGGTAGTGTAGAGTAAGAAATCCCGCCATTTGAGCACGGCATCCTGGGTACCACTACCACTTCATTCCATACGCGCACGTGCAGAGAGAATTCGCCGCCATCTTTGAAGGGTTTCGCTTCATTCTCAAGAACTTTTTTGACAAAATGGCAGACAAAGGAAGTGATTCGGGTGAAGAGGAGGATCCTACAATTGCTGAAGATGTTGTTGTCACGAAGTACAAGATGGCTGGCGATATGGCGAACCGTAAGTGAAGTGCAAAGTTTTTTCGCTCGCGATTGTGTATTCCAAATGTGATGTAAGCTAAGCCGGCGTGTTATAAAATCATGTCATTCAAAATTTTTTCTTTTCTATGCAAGTTCTCCTATGGTAAGTTTCGCCAAGAAATAAGGCTTTAATTTTTTGTCAGGAAGTACCGCTATCTTCAAGTATCATTTCGTTTTCTGTTTAGCTTTAAAATTAAGCTTAGGCCATTTGAAAATCAAGCTTTGTATGTTAAGCTTACAACAGTTCTTATTTTAGCTTGAAACAGAGTCAAAACGTTTATGTAATCGTCCATCTCTCACACTCACTTCAACCGCCCGTGAAATATAACATTACAACGGATGTGTACTTTTGTACAGTGTATCTATTTGGGTTGAAATTTGATAGCCTTGGCATTTTTCCTATTAAACACTAGCTAATAGGACTTCTGCTTGGGTGTTTTAAAATAAAATAATTAAGTTATATCATTATTTAGTAATGTTTTCTTAACTGGTACTTTCCAAGTTATAAAAATTAATGGGAGGAAATTGAGGTGTTGAGGTTGCTAACAAAAGCAATTGTAAAGTGAAAACCATCCAAAAAGTGTCCAAAGGTTTTATCGAGAATTTAATCAGCAATGGCTAGTACATCAAAGATTTCATAACTAGGAGTGAGAATTCAAGAAGAAGTGAATGCCTTATTAAGTTTTAATAAAGTTAGCAAGCTCAACATGGTCCAACATTTACCACACTGTTTGGGAAGAGAAGACACCAGGTTGTGTTTTAAAGTGTCTTGATACTTGTGGATGCTTTGAGCCATTTCTGATATACCTTATAATTAAGCCGCTTGTGTAAAGTAAGATCTGGTTTACAGCCTTTCATATACTTGTAGCATTTTTTGACCATTTTTTTCTGTGGAGTTTTTGGTCAAGCTCGACGTTACCTCGACTGGTTAAAATCCGTTGGCTTTACTCAAAAGGTAGACCAATTTTTTGCAATTGAATTATACAGTATTTGTTACAGTATTGGGTAAAGGGGTGCCTTGTTAAAGCTTGCACTATATTTAGAGGGGCTGTCACCGTGATTTTCAAGTCCAGTTTTCGGTAGAAGAATGTTCTGAAAAATATTTCATAAACCTTTTCTCGTACAAGAAATGCTCCTAGAACATTAACAGAAAGAAACTGAAAGCTTTCTCAAAGGCAGAACAATCCATAGTCAGTTTTTGGCGATTTTTGCCAAGAAATTAAGGAGAAACTTTAGCCTAATGTTCTCAAGTTGCAATCCGTTTTCATCCCAGTGATCTGCTGCCAAACGGACGCAGTTATAGTTTCATTGAAGTTTCAGAGAACTGTTGGAGTAATTTTAAACTACACTGAACCAGTATTTTGGGGTTAAAATCCTCTGGTTGCAATATCTCTTTTTGCTTTTTAAAGTGTCACATGGACTATTTATCTATACTATTGAAAAGGAACTCCAACTTCTAGAAATCTAAAAAGCTATTTTAATTCAGTGTTTTAAGAATTGTCTTGGAAAGTTATTGTAGTATCGAGCTGCGAAAACCTTCCTAAAATGAATGTTTATCCAGCTAATATTATGATCTTTAAGGTGTTTTTCAATCTTGCTTAGCTTGAGCAGAACTTGTTAGCGTAGAGTACGAGTTCCGATCGTTATTGCATATTGGTATTGCAAACGAAAGCTGTTTAAATACGAGCTCTCGGAACGTTCCGTTTCTAATCAACTTTCTGTAAACAGCTCAAATAGTCCAGCAGATAAGTGTCAAATAAGGGGTGAGTACTGCACTTTATGATAAAAGCATCAAACGGGGCACGTTAATACTAGACATCATGGAGAACATTTTGAAGATTGGAGGTAATCGAGACATGCTCTGTGTTAGCCAGAAGAGCGTGGTAAAAGTACTGGGGGTAATTATTCAAAATGGCTGCCACCAGCGATCCTTCTTTGGTGTGGAAACATACAGCATAATTGTCTAAAACAATGTTTGATAGTAATGATCTACTGAAATACGTTTAATGATTACAATAATGCTATCAAAATTGGCATAGAAGGTTTCTGAGAATGAAAAATTGAAAAGATAATTCTGTGGTCATAATTATGCAAATGAGAAATTTTAATTAATTCACACTTGATGATTGCATGGCAGGGTTGTCCACAACTTTTCAAGTAGCTGGCCACAATTTTTAAGCAGCCGGATAGTGATTATCGAGCGCCGAAGATGATCCCTTCTAGGGGGTTCTGGGGGCATGCCCTCCCAGGCAATTTTTACATTTTAAGTCCCCAGAAATGGAATTTCCTTGATTCTGAATTCCAATAATGTCAGTTCCAAAAGTAATCGTAACTTTTCAATTGTATTTGTATAAACTCATGTCTTAAATGGTTTTCTACATGTATATAATTTCCCAGAACTAAACATAATGAACTAATAATCATGTATCTCTGTGCCAACCACATTATTTTTAAGTCAATAAACTGTAACGGGAAATAAGTTTCATTTTCATATATCTGTGCCAGTAAAGGAACAAATAATTTGTCTTAAAAATATATATATATATCACAAAAGTAGCGGCACAAACGACCCAAGTAGCCGGTTAATTCTGCCGGCTATGAGGGACAACCCTACATGGTTGTAGCTTATTTTTTCATTACTAAAGTCTCAAACTTTACACGAGACAACCATAAATTGAAGGGCCCGGTGGAAAAAGGGCGTAAGTGATGATTTGAGGTTAAAATCGAGATTGCTCCGATTTAGCTGAACATTGGCACACAGGCTGGTTTTCATGTGAGGAACACTGTTGCGCACTTATTTCTTGACCTGAGATCTAAAATTTGAAGAATAAGCGCATTACTTTTGCTTAAAACTGACACAAAGAAAACAACAGAACTGCAGATTCTAGGTTGAATTCCTTTGTTTTAGTTCAGGCAGAGAACAAAAGAAATCTTTCACGCATCACTTGAGCGAGTTCAGTTCGACAAAACTTTTCACGCAAAAGTAATACGTTAATTCTTCAAATTTTAGATCTCAGGTCAGGAAATAAGTGCGCAACAGCATTCCTCACATGAATGCCAGCCTGTGTGCCAATGTTCAGCTAAATCGGAGCAATTTCGATTTTAACCTCAAATCATCACTTACGCCCTTTTTCCACCGGGCCCTTCAATTGTTCGTTCTAACTAGTAAAAGAATGTACGACACTGAATTATCTTTCCTGGGGGCTGATAAATGGCCAGAAATGAAAAAAAAGTTGTCTTGAGTTAGGTTAGTTAAAGCGTCTTGACTTATGCAGTTAAAAGATGGGAGTGCTACTGATTGTCCTATTTTTGGATAATTATTTATTGTTTATCCACTATAAAAAACGCAAGAGTAACTAAACAGCCATAGATACCTATTGCAAATAATTCCACTGTTTGAAGAGGAATGGTTGATACAGGGGGCAATCTTGGGTGTTACCTACATGTACAACTCACTTGCATTGCGAAAAGCAGGTGGAAATACTTGTATGCAGCGATTCGATTTCGGTACTTGTATAAGAAAACATACTACAACTGCATATGCGGATTCATTCCTGAAAGCATTGAATGCCAAGGAAAGCTTCCATGCACACCAGGTTAGCATGCTCTATGCTCTACTCATGCTCTATGTGTTAGTTCAAAAGGCACCGCATCTAAGGTACAAAATTCTCGCAGCGCGAAACCAAGCTTCGTGAGTTGTGCGCGTACTAAGGGCGCACCATAACAATTGCAATAACATTTCTGCCAGACGGAAGGAGTTCAACAACCTGGCCTAGGATAGCTAGATCAAGCTATCGTTAAAAGACACTTCTGTTGGAAGTCTTAAGAAGTAAAAAAAAGCTATTTTATATTCTAGAATTGTAACGCGGTACGCATCCTTGGTTTGCACCTAGTTGTCAAAAATATGAATTTTTTTGTTCTCACCATATTTCGAAAATATAAGTACATATTACTCACCATGCAAAGTTTTAAGTCGAAATTCGTACAGGAAGTCCGATTATTTTAACTGTAATTTTCGAACTCTGCTTGCCACCATTACTCAATTCAAAAATGACCGGGACGAGTTGGGCCGAGATGGCCGAGAGAGGAAGTGACGTAGAAGTCTCAATGCAACAAAACAAACAAGGCTACTTTCTTATGCATTCGGAGAGGTGCGAGGGTTCGCTAGATTCATTTCTTCGATTTTGAGCTGCCGTATGCGGGGTCGGCACTCTGTTGTTGAAGATTGCGGCAAAGAAAGTATCGATGAATCGGAAATTTCCATTCACAGTTCACCGACGAGTGGGTATGTTTATTTTAAGCGGAAAAGCTTCGTTTACGTGGCTGACCGGAAGGACTTCAATCCTGTTGGATACTGCGCTGTGCATTTTTACGGCTGAATGTTTTACTCAAGCATTTTATAAGAAAGGTACAGGGAAATATTTAAAACCAGGATCAGTTCCAGCCATCAGGAAGAAAAACATCAGCAATCATATCTGAGCAGGATCGTCGAACGGTGAGCGAATATTTATTTGCCGTTTGTGCTAACATCACATGTACGGTAAGATACACATTTCCTCACACACCTAAGAGATACTTCGCGCGGCTGACTTGTGCATATACATGTATAAGTCCCGACAGATTTCGGCTTGACTGCATAATATGGACTATTTTGGACTATTTTCTGTGTCGCCGCCAAGCCGCCTCCGCGATACGCAGAAATTATTTTTATTCAACTTGGTACGTTGTACGTGGTAAGCAGAAAATAGGGAAACATTACCGCGTATTCTGGGTACTACAAACATTCCTGGATAACGGAACATCACCGTGTATTCCTGGTTCTATAAGCGAGAATGTTACTAGAAATTTCTTTGAATTACTCGGCCATATATAATGTGAAAATATAAACAACTGAGCTTAATCGACCATAACAAACCTTACTGTGTATTGCTTGTTCTTTTTACTGTGTAGCCAGCTCCTAACATCCCTCGTACATTTCAATTTATCTCTCTCCGCGTACCACGTAGCCAGCTCCTAATAATATACCGGTAACTCTTTTATACTTCAATTAATTTCTCTTGGCGTACGGCGTAGCGAATTCCCAAACTGCCAAAGTCTTACATAATTAGCTATAATTTCTTGAGCCTTTCACCACGTTCGGGGTAGCCACTTCTCTCAGTAACGCTTTCGATGTGATGGCGTAGTCCACAGTTTATACCTAGACTTCTGATGGTAAATCAGAGTTTATCTCTATTAATTCGCATTTGCTTGTTTACTAGGTAGTGAGATTACCGTGTTCGCACAATTACACGGGCGATTCGCGACATCACTTTGTTTACGTGAATTTATTTTCCTCAACCTTTTGTCTCGTCTATAAAATTCTGAATGTATGTTAGGCTTGGGGCTCTCTATCTTTATTCAAAAAACTTTCATGTAGCGTTATGTGGGCTTTTCTTTTAGAAGGGGGAGCTTATTGTTAGCGGATTTATTGTTTATTTATTAACTACAATTTAGGATAGTGCAACAAATCTGTGAACATAACAACAACAAACTCAACCCGTATCGGCAAGAAAAAAAGCAAGAGTAAGAAACAGCTGACGGACCCCAACACGACAGACATGTGAAACAGTTAAATTTGTTGTATTATCGGAAGGATTTCAGCGTTTGTGATTTGGGATAATTGGGATATTTGTTCGG
>Ga0126336_10002568_pt1 | contig 10399 bp, 4 predicted proteins | sample SidCmetagenome_FD_92530 | JGI IMG/M metagenome (GOLD analysis project Ga0126336, IMG submission 92530) | Coral microbial communities from El Islote,Puerto Morelos, Mexico - Siderastrea C C metagenome | ecosystem: Host-associated > Invertebrates > Cnidaria > Coral | place: El Islote,Puerto...
AGCAGCCTGAGCAGTTCAAACCTAGTAGGCTGCTATTTACACCAGGGAGAATGACAGATTAACCCATAAAAATCCCCTTCTCCAGTTTGGTGAAAAGTTTTCTGAAGTTCGCCAGGTCATTCTAACTAACTGATGCCTTTTGATGTTTTTGTTGTCATGCTTTGTCGGCCTTTATCTCTTATAACGAACGATCTGGAGATCTACAGTATGCGTGGCTGAGTTAATTGATTTATTGAATTTGTTGGTTTATTTGTAACATTTTTTTAATTAGAAAAGAAATTTCTCTCCCAGATATGTCTTTGTCAAAAGAAAGCTTGAACTTAGACTTAGATAAGCTGCTTAACCCGTTTGGGATAAGCTTTATTTTCCATTAGTCCGACTTATGTTTGTTGTCCACCAGTCACGGCCAGTAATCTATTTTACCACAGGACACCCAGGCTCATGAGCAGATCTCTAGGTAGACGAATATACATACAGTATGTGGATTTGATGTGGCAAGTAACTCTAATACTGTTTATTATCATTTGTTCCGTTCGCTGATGAAATCGGTTAAAAAGTTCCCTACAATAATTCTATTTTGCTATTAGTGATTTGTTAGTCAGCCTGGTTGTCCTGTGACCAAGTTATTGACAATAGCTTTGCGTTCCACGGCCCCCGGATAATTGGATCTCGTGGCACCCCTTCTCAATTTATGTTATATGGTCTCAAGAGTATGTGTGCCAAATTTGATGCTTTTATGCGATTTGTCACGATTTTTCCCTTTATGGACGGGACCATTAACGGCCAGGAAAACACTCCAGTTGTTTGGAAAAAAATGATGTCAACAGTGAAAAGGACTTGTCTGATCACAGGCTTAGAGTCTTACTAAAACATAAAAGGAGCTGAAAGTTGTTAGGCAGCACAAATAACAGAAGTAGTCAACGTGTACTGTACATGCCTTGTGTTCGGCCCTTGGAAACTGCCCGTGACAGTCAACACGTGACAGCCGTCACGGACAGCTCAGGGCCCTGTCACGTTGACATCAGGTGGTCATCACGGCAATTATCGGAATTAAAACTATCAATTACAACTTGTGAAAATAAACTCTTTTCTTAAGCGCAGCGTTTTGACTTTCGCACAGTTTCAGTATTTAATATTTATGACAAATAGAACAGTAGGCCACCAGCTTCTGAATGTTGCGTGACATTGCGTTACATTTCGGAATTGGCTGGGAGACTGGAAACCATTACCCATAACTCGTCGAGAACGTAGCAACTTCCGCCTTTTCCAAAATTATGTTAGCGAATGTCAGCTGTTTTTTCCAACTCAGTCTTCAATTTCTTGTCGCTGCTGAACAAGTTGACCATGAAATTAGCTCAGGATAAACCGTCGGAAGCTGCCGAGAAAACACAAGAATTTCCTAACGTTGATAACACCGAAGACTTATCACACAAACCAAAACGAGAATCTGAAAAAACTGAGGCAACATGTGCCAGTGACGACGGTGAGGAACAAGCATCTGTGAGTGAGCTTTTTTACGGGGAGTTACTATTGACATGTTGATGCATCCTCAGTCTGTCTTCATATTTATATTTATCGTATTTATTTATTTCACCACATGTGAATTACATTACGAATTACTATTCGAAGCTCTTAGCTGAACAAGATTCATAAATTTTCTCTCAATTCAAGCTAACCATTAAACAGAGTGAAATCCAGCTTCAATGAAACTGCAAAGCACGTTTATTTTGCCTAAGAGAGAATTCAGCTTGTAAACGAGAAGATATTTGCATTTTCATGTTTTGTGTCAGTCAGTTTCAGTACGATATACCTCAACTGTACATGTTATTTGTTCTGCTAGCCCAGGTTTCCATAAATCTGCATAAATTATAGCTTATGTATGAGAGTTAATCCCATGTGCCACGGTAAATTTAGCCTGAGAAAACAGCCAACATCTTGCAAGGTCGCCGCTTGAGCCTTTGCAAAACGACGTCTGAGTAACGAGCCCAGAAATTTCATTCCGATGACGTGTCACTACATATACCCTGATCTAGGTAGTGCTTTTGATTGCTTGAAATGTGAGGGAATTTCGTTTCAACCAATCAGAAGCACCACCTAGATCTGGGTAGTGACCTGTCATCAGTATGGAATTTCTGCACTCGTTACTGAGACGTCGTTTTGTGAGGGCTCAAGTGGCCAACTTGCGAAACGTTGGCTGTTTTCTCAGGCTACATTAAATTCTTTTTGGTGTCTAGTCTACAACACGGTTGCAAAGTACCCCCATACCCTCCCCCTCCCCCCCCCCATTGGGCTTAGGGTGTCTGTTTCTTTAGATAGTTGCTTTATACAGATGGCTCTGCTGTACTAATGGCAAATAAGCAAAACCACCAGTGACGATTAGGTTAAAGTAAAATTACTAGTAATGTCATTGAATGTGATCAGCACTATTTTTAAAAGTTTTACGATCTCTTTAAAATAGGCAATCAAAATTACACAAGAATTTTAAGCCATGATAATTACAGTTTTAGGGCTTCCCATGTGACCCAAGTCATGTCACATACTACGAGAATTGTGCCTCTTGTTACGAGAATCGCGTAGCGTGCAACGCGATTCCGTCTCGTGAGAGGGTGGTAACTTACTTTGGAGCGGTACTGTACATGCAGGCTAACCTGGGATCAGGCACTATTTTCGTTTCGCTCGGTGAAACATTCAGGCGGGAAGGGCGAAACGAAAATAGAGCCTGATACAACTCTTCTACGAAATGTCCACCGCCCACTTTTTTGATTGATTGACATTCAACAAAACAGCCAATCAAAATTTTTTCTGTTTGCTTGCTCCTCGGTATGCAAATCAATGGCATTCGCAAAAAGTCCGCAAATGTCGGCAAAAATAAGAAAATCGCATGCTACGATAAATCTTGGCACTAGCACTCAAATTTACAACTTGAAGGTACGCACTCCGGTATTGTTAAATGAAAATTCAGAACACGACGAAGTTGTCATGTACCAAACTATCCTGCATGTCCTTTCTCATTTCAGGTGGTATCCGGAAAATATTCTCTACGCATTTGTCACCGATTTTCTACGTAAAATACCTTGGGAAATTAAGAGAAATACCTTCAGTTTCATTCTTTAGAATAAAGATATCAATAAAACCGTTTATAAACTAACAAGTTTTGTGTAATTTAATTTAGTTCCAGAAGTGACAAATATTTGAGATTACCAGCAAATTTTATCTCTAAACAGCAGCAAATTTTGTCACCGATTTTCTGCGTAAAATACCTTGGGAAATTAAGGGAAATACCTTCAGTTTCATTCTTTAGAATAAAGATAACAATAAAACCGTTTGTAAACAACCAAGTTTTGTGTAATTTAATTTAGTTCCAGAAGTGACAAATATTTGAGATTACCAGCCAATTTTTTCTCTAAACAGCAGCGAATTTTAAAACAAAGAACATTATTTTATTATAAACCTAGTCGGATCCTTTGATATCAATGTCAGAGATTAATAAAACGACATTAGTAACACTGAATGAATAAACTGAAAGTCTTTATTACTTAGGTAAAAACAAATACAGCATCTCGCTGATTGTGGCTCTTGCTAAACATCAGTTTACCATTAAGTTTATTGAACTATCGGTTGACTTGTTGATCATTCTTGGCGAAAGATACTAGACCCTCAGCTGTTCGTTTTGTTTCATAAAACGTGGAAACAACCACTACTCTGTTATTTTCAATACTACCTGAAAGCTCTCAAAAGAAAATATTTTCGAGACACGATGCAATAAAGAACGCGTTACATACTTCGCTGTTGCTGTACTTCTCTGCTCCAAGTGGGAGACAGCTTGTGTCGAACCGAACGCCATTCTCAGGAGAGAAAGAAATGATGACAATTCCCCTAAAACGGCATATCTTAGAGCGACACATTTACCTCGCCAGACTTGTTCCTTGGTGATGGCGGTGAGGTCAAAATTGTAAGTTCATTTGCACCGGAAGTCAGGTATGCAACACATAACCAATCAGAACAGGGCTCAAAGACCCTTTTGTTTTTTGACCAATCAGACGAAAGTCCAGATTCTGGACTACGGGCAGACGACTGGTAAAGTAAATGTATCAGGCGTCCTTTTTCCTCCTCCCCAGTAAAAAAAAAAAAGAACGCCTGATCGCAGGTTACATGCAGGCTTGTTTTAGACAAGAAGGCTCAAGGATTGAATTTGATATTCGACATGTTATAATGTATTAAAGCATGCCCACAAGGTTTGATAAGTGACACTTTTTTTCTTTATGTTATACTCATTCTCTCCTTTTAAGGTCCCCACATCCTCATCACAGGATGCCAGAGTAGAACCACCTTGTTTCAACACAAAGTCTTCACTGCGTAAAGAGGTCCTGCTTGATCACATCCGAGGCACAATTTATGGAAACTGCATTGGAGATGCTATTGGACTGTTAACTGAGTTCATGACTAAAAGAGAAGCCACTCATGTAAGTTGCTTTAAATTTAACAGTTTCAGTGCAACACTTTCATGTCCTAGTTTAATTCTCAATTGACAGATGAATAAGAAACTTACAGTATTAGTCACCATGTTGTGAAGAAATGTACATGCAAGTCACACAAGACCTGACTTGTTTTTTAGCAACCATGCTTACATTGTACAGTTGTGTCTATAATACTTTTAATGGTGTTTATAGCCACATAGGTTTGTGCTCATCCTATGTACGCATGTATACAACTCATTAAATTTTATGGTTGGCAAGTACAGATTGTTGTGGTGGTGTTGTGGGTCATTATAATTTTAGTTGATTTGCTGTAATTTTACTTTCCGTTACAAAATCTCCCATTCAGAGGAATTGTTTGTTTAAATATCTTTAGGGAGTGTAAACAGAATGTTTTGCTACTTACTAATAACTTGGTGGGCTTTATATAAGGAGGCAGATTTATAAGTGGGTGGATTGTTAACCAAGATTTATCTAAAGGTTATTTTTAAAATATTGTATTATACAAATTTGAGCTTGAAATGGCTCAAGACCCTGTGGTTTCCATGTGGCCTAGAAGCAGTCTCTTTCCACACAGGGAAAGTTGAGTGAGTGCATGGGCTTGAAAATCGCCTGCCAATAATTAGCATGCGTCTGCATGACGTCATCCACTACTGAACACAGCAGCTTGACTATTGCACACATCACGTTTCAGCCACAATTATTGTGGCTGAAACGTGATGTGTGCAGTAGTCGAGCTGCTGTGTTCAGTAGTGGATGACGTCATGTAGACATCATGTCATTTCCAGACAGCTGAGCTATTTTTGCACTCATTTTCGTTTTTTTTTTCTTTTCTTTTTTTTGCTTGACCATCCCTGGGCACAAAGAGAGACTGTTCATAGCCTAGTTTCCATGAGCACAGTTTAGATATTTGTGCATAATTATACAAAATTAATGTTTACAAAGTGTATTTTTTAACATTTTGTGAAAGTTTTTGTGATTTCTGAGTATTCCTTTACCTGTAGATTTATGGCAATATGTTTGAAAAGAGCAAGATTAAAAAAACATTGGAAAAAGTGACAGGATCCAAGATGCCAAATTTAGAATACTCCATGAAGTACAGAGACTTCCATCGTGAGAGGTTTGCAACGGGGGACTGGACAGATGATTCCGACCAAATGATCCTGATTTTACGATCTCTGCTAGACAACAATGGAAAGGTTAGAGCAATGTGTGACCTGGGTGGAAATAGCTGTCGCTAAATAAAGTAGAAGGTAGTTTAATTTATTTTTCGTAACTGAAACAACTAATTATTGTTATTCCACAAGTGTACATTGAATATGCAGGGGTGATAAAGAACCAAATGAGATGTGAGTGCCAATTGAAAAGTTGGTTAACATGATAATGCGGTGGTATGATTGTATAAATCAAAATTTATAAGACAGTCGTGGAAGGAGTGAGATAATTATAAAGTGGTTTTATATACATGTAATTATTACATTCTCCACTTCAACTGTTGTCACACTGATTTTTGCCATATTTGCAGACCAAAAATTTTGCTTCACAGTAAAAACTTTTGAATGAAGCAGCACCTGTTTATGTCATCCAATTTTCTTACAGTGCCGAAAGCAGTAAGGTATTCTCTTATACTGTAACAACCAGTGTGTGTGAACCCATGTTAGAGAGTTGAAATTCAATAACCTGTAGGGATAAAGAATTTTAATTCTCGATGTTTTTAAAATAATAAAAATTACAAATAACAAAAGGACAGTGCCTCCTTTTTTTTACTGCCCATATGTTCTGCGCGTCTTGGGATATTCAAGTTTCTTAAGGATTATTTGCCCACTAATGCAACAATATTTCCAGTTTATGATCATGACTATGTGGAAAAAGTAGATCTTAGCAAGGGCTATTGGAATCCATAAAGAAAAATGTCGGTAACCATTTTCTTGTTTAAAATGAAGTTTGCACTAACAAGTTGACAGGCCCTCGAGAGTTTTATTAATTAATTGTCCCTTGAATAAATCCCTTGTTATTTTGAAATGATGGGACTAATGTTGCAACAAATAATCTTGTAACAAATAATGTTACAAGAATGTAGTGTCATTGCCCAGACAAACTTGTCCCTCGAGTATAGTCGTCAGGACATGTTGCAGGAACTGTGAGTCCAATTTGGTCTTTGATTGGTTCATTGCTTTATTTGGTCCTGGGGACTTGTCGCACAAACAGGAATGGAAATTAGTGCTTGCACACCCGCATGGGCAAATGAAATTGTGAATTTGTTGGTGGCGTTCTTTAATTCACCTGGCCATATGGCGAATGCTGACAAAATTTAGCTACCAACCCTGCAATAAAGGACAAGAGTAATTTGAGGGGACAATTTCCAGGGATTAATATCCCTTTGCATTCATGGAGGAAGTTGCCATGGCCAAATTGTTGTCCTAATGGCTTGATATTTTATTAATGAAAATGGGACTGAGTTCAGACAAAGGGATTTGTCACAGGGAGAAGCCCCCACCCCTTCAAGGTTTGTTTTTCCTCTCTATCAACAGATAGTTCCTTTGGACTTTGGTCAGAAGCTGAAAACATGGTGCAAGGAAGGTTTCAAAGAACTGGGTGATTCTGGTGGCATGGGTATTGGTCGAACCACATATGGTGTATTGCATCATCCGCAATTCCGTGTTGATCCACATCAGGTAAATACAGCTGTACTTAATGTAGGAGAAAAATTTTTTTAGCAGTTTTTCCTGGGGATTGGTGAGTTTTCTTGAGGGAAGCATAATGTTGCATACCGTATTTACTCGATTAAACGCCGCAAATGGAAACAAAATTACCAATAAACGCCGCCCTCGATTAAACGCCGCACCCAATCAGAAGAATGAGGCATTTATTCGAGGATTATAAGAAAAAAATAACAAGTACGGTAAAACTCGGTAAACTACACCATCCTTGGAAATTTCTCGTCCTGTTTTCGTTTCTAGGTACATGTACACACCAATGGCGGTATTAAACATCGTGTTCTTGTGCTTTGGCAGACAATTACGATTCTATCTCAGCAAAAAAAGTTAAAACATGTTTCTGTGTTACATATCATTTACAAATGATTTACCGTTATTGGGTAATTGTTGTCAGTGATCTAAGAAATATGATTTTGAAATAAACGCCGCATCGGAAACGCTAAAAGTTTAATAAGCGCCGCGGCGTCCAATCAAGTAAATACGGTACTGTTATTTCACTCACACGCTCAGGACCTAGAGTGTTATTTTGATGGAGTTTTAATCGATCTGTGTGATTTTTTGGGGGACTGAGGACCTGCAAAATTAAGACCCACCAAAAACTTCAGTCATGTACACCATGCATTTAAAACAGTAAAAAAAACGAGTAAGGGCTGTCTTATTTAATCAGTTTTTGAGCTTGATCCTGCTGTTAACGTTGTTACTAACCCCACCCCCTACTTTTTTTCTGACCCCAGTTGTTCAAAGAGTGGATAACTTAACCCAGTGGATAAGTAAGTTATCCAACAGAGCAGTTGTTCTTCAACTTACACGTTTGGCCAGATTTCTGCAAGGCCAGACGCTTTATTATAGATACACTCTTGCTCTGTTCATAAATCGTAGGGCTATGTAAAGATTTTCCCAATTTTTATCTCCTGGATTTCGGCTTATCCTGTGGATAAAGTTATCCGCTCCTTGAACAACTGGAGCGTGGTGCCTGAAATTATATACACTTAATCTAAATTATTTTATGTAAATTTTTTGCAAAATACATTGCTGGTGCAACTGGTCATTTCCTTTTTTTTTCTTCTTTGTTTATGTCTTTGCCCAGAATGGCGTTTGTACAAATGGTTAAATACATCTTACTAGATGTTTCGGTGTGAAGTATCGCCCTATTTTTTACGAGTTGTGCTGTGTTTTGAGGAGCCCGCAGGGTGAGTCAAAATACAAACAACGAGCAAAAACATACGGCGGTACTCCACACTGAAACATCAAATAAGAGATTTATTATCCAACTTAACCTTTTCCAACCTTTTTCAGTAACTTGAAAGAAAACTACAACTGTAACAAGATGAGCGCGCGCACCGTACTGTACAATAACCAACTGTGCAATATCGTGGAATATTTGTACTCGTGTCGCGCGCCTTTTGTACAATAACTAATTATAATACAGTTGGATGATAAAATGAGTTACTGACTCAGGTTAAGTTTTGAATACCTTGTTAACTGGTCACATTTGCTTCCTACACACTGTATAAACACTCGTATTACTTGCTTGTTTGTTTTGCTGAGAGAGGTTGCATCGACTAGAGTACTATTGAAAATGGCTTTCATGCAATTAAGATTACCCTATCATGCATTGCAAATTAATGCTTCTATATTAAATGAGTGGATTTTGTCTTGGGTAAAAAAATGTAGTTTGGGCATTTAAGTTAAAAAAATGGCCTTGACAGACAAATTTTTTACTGCAGGCAGCGAGGGATGTCTGGGAACTTTCTGGCCGTGTCATCGCTCCAAATGGAGGTGTCATGCGCACTTCAATTCTCGGGATACATGACTTTGGCAACATTGAGGCAGTGATAGTGAACACAAAGGCCGCTTGCAAGGTCACCCATGCAGACCCGAGATGTGTTGCATCATGTGTTGCCGTGACAACAGCAATTGCGATGATGTTACAGGGGAAGCATTTAAAGGAACCAGGAAGCTATGATGCTGAGGCAGTGGTAAATGATGCATATGGTTACGCCTGCGACACACTTGAAACGGAGCCAGAGGTAGTAATACATTGTATAGATATCATTCAATCTATTCTTTCGTATTGCACAGCTGTTTAAAAATGATTAGGTCAGGCAAGTTTTATAGCAATTGGCGGCTGGTTCAGGTGAATTACTGCTCTTCTTGCAATGCTTTTTACGATAACATTCTCACAGTTGTCGTAAAAAGAGAATTTATTGACTGTTCCTGAGAAGGGTAGTTTTGTTTTCCTGGGGAACTGACTTTTTTCCAAGATCTCTTTAGCTGGTTTCTGAACTCACCTCCTTTGATTTGTTAAGGACATCATGAACACGTCAGTGGCAATTGCGCTATGTAAATTAATGACCGTAAGATTATAAATGTCACTCAGTGTCCAAAGTAATGTACAAACATCGTATGTGATAGCCCAATGATCGAGCTGTCGTTTCCTTTTTTGCTTTTGACACATTACACGTTCTTGTGTACTCGAAACACGAGTAAGTAATGTTTGGCTGTCTCACTGATTTCTCTTCAGCGTGAAGAACTAAAGAAATACATGTTTGCTAAATCCCTGGATGATCTTAAGCTGGATGAAGATGGTAAAATAGGCTACACGTACAAGTGTTTAGGTGCGGGATTCTGGTCTCTGAGGCAAAAGGACTTTCGAACTGCACTGGAGACTTTAACTTTTGAGGTATTTAGGAGTTGCAGTTACATTTGACATTAAATAGGCCATTTCGGAATTGTCTTCACCCTCGTTTCTTCATAGCGATGCCCGTTGCACAGGCATTCGTGTGAAAATGAGTTTTCGTTCACCTGCCCATGAAATTCATTTGAATATCAAACGTCATGCACCAGGCCTCGCTTTGATAGTGAGGCTGGAGGCAACTCGGAAATGGCCTACGCTGTGAGCTAATGATATTTTTATGAGTTTTGTTCACTCTTTAGCGCCAAAAATTGACTTGCATTCGGCATAACAATTAACATTGCCGTGTTTTGATAGCTTTCGTCTCTCAATAAATGTATTAGTAATAATGTTCCACAATTTTTCATCAATTATCTTAATTTTAGTTTTAATAGAGATGTAGTCCCAAGGGTGACGTACCAGCAAAATTTCCTTCGCTTGCACACAACAATGGTTGTGTTGTCTATAACAGATGCTTTGAATACCTTTGTGATACAGTTTTTATTCTTTAATATCTTTTCCCTTGTAATTTC
>Ga0126336_10002569_pt1 | contig 10396 bp, 14 predicted proteins | sample SidCmetagenome_FD_92530 | JGI IMG/M metagenome (GOLD analysis project Ga0126336, IMG submission 92530) | Coral microbial communities from El Islote,Puerto Morelos, Mexico - Siderastrea C C metagenome | ecosystem: Host-associated > Invertebrates > Cnidaria > Coral | place: El Islote,Puerto...
GGCAAATTACAAGCAAATTACAAGCAGAGATACTTTCGCATTCTCCAACACTTCCCTCGCCGCCACATAACATTGGAAAACTAAGCTTTTCCCGTATCCCGTCGGAAGAACAGCAAGCACTTCTCGATTTAACAGGAGGCTTTTCACTGCAGACTCCTGCTCTTTTTTCAGTTTAAAACTAATGCCAGATACCGCCTGAAACTTGGTTAAAAGCTCCAAAATCGCATTCAACTCCCGCTCCATGTTGTTGATAACTATGTTTACTTCAGCAATCCAGCGGTCTGCACATGTTGCTGTCAAATTTCTCACTTCCTGTGAAATTTTATAGCTTCCGGGATGGGAATGAAAAATATACAGTAATAGGAGCAGGCTCTCTCTTCGGCCAGCCCCGCCCACCTCACCCCACGCTCTCGCGGCTTCGCCACTCACGTCTTGCATCTCGCGCATAAAACCCAAATGAGAGCCTGCTTGCGGGCTAATTATTCCCTTACTATGGAAACCCATAGGCCGCAGAAATGTCCATGGGCTGGCTGCAAAAAACAAAAAAAAAGGAAATCTAAAGACAGGAAAAGCATGTCAGAGGAAATGCATACTGGCCTTGCTGCATCGGGAAAGGTTCCTACTTTCAGACTCTTCCGATGAAGAACATAATGTCGATAATACCGGAGTGAGCAGGCAAAAGATCATGAGAAAGGACGAAAGAGGGTGATTTTGGTGGAGTGATTTGATCAAAGTAGTGACAGTGAATTGCGACAACTGTGATGACGTCGATGAAGAATCATCATCGGAGACGCTGAACCTCATTGATGGTTGGCTCCTTCAGGATGCATTAAGGGAATCTGCTATCTGTAGAGACTGTAAAACTAGTGAGCTACAGCTACTGGAGGAACGAGACAGGCGAAATAGACAAGGGCAAGTTTGGGTTCTCCAGTGTAAACGTGTGGACTGCAAATCGCACAAACATCCAACCCATTTTCACACATTGCCAATTCACAATTCGCGATTCTACGACGTAAATCTCGCTATCATTTTGGCCTTTCGATCAATTGGCTGAGCATATTTAGTTCCACAGAAGTTTTGTAGCATCGTCAACTTGCCAAATCCAGTCAACAAAAGACCCTGGTCTCAGCACAATAAAGCTATACTGAAAGTCACGGAAACAATGCTCAAGCAAAAACCTTGCGATGCCGCATACGAAGTGAAGAAAATATTGAGAGATGTGGGAGACATCGAAGACTGTTCTGATGAAGAACTAAGGGGAAAAGATTGTAAAGGCTGCCAATTTGCTGCTCTTGGAGCAGCAGAGGCTGCACGGCGCGCAATGGTATGGTGGCTGCGACATTGGTCAAATCGAAGAAAATTGTCGATGTTGTGTACCTCAGGAGTTTATGCAATCAATGCACAAAGATGGAGGAAAAAGAGAAATCTCGAGATGCAAGCGCATGAAATGGTATCTTAGCCGTGATGACAATTGTTTCATGAATCACGAAGGAAGTTCAGGGGTATGTATTTCTAATCCTTGCATTATTATTATATTTTTTCATTGTCTCCTTCCTGTAATCTCTACAGGTGATTGATTAACTGTATTGCATGACAGTTGATTTTGAGAAAAAAATCTTTTGCTTTCTTTTGACGGCAAGAACCTTAATACTCGTCTAATAATTTTTTGTCAAAAAAAGTTTTTTTTGGGGGGGGGGTGGGGTCTGTTAGTTCTGCAGGGCGTATTTTAATTTGAGTGAATCATAGTGTGTGGTTATACATGTATATCCTAATAGAAGACTACACTTGAAAGGAATTAAAAATTTCTTACGTTTGATTATACTGTGTGACAGTTGATGAGAGGAAACATCTTTTGCTGCATTTTGATGTCAAGAATACTTTCTGTCAAGCACTTTTTTCTAGATGATTATTGTGTTCTGAAAACATGCTAATCCACAACTCATATGTAGTTGGATAGACCTATGCAACTCTGCAAGCGGGTGCCAAAAGATGCAACTTTTCTATTTTGTTCCATTTTAATAATTTTGTGTAACTTTTGTGTTTGTGGGCCATGGAGGCAGAAGATGCAACACGCATTTATCAAAGGCCAGAGGAGAGACGGAAGCTGGGCTACATACCATACCTTGGAGACGGTGACAGTACAAGCTACACCAAAGTGAGAAATGCAACCCCGTATGGACCTGCTGTCTTTATTGACAAGGAAGAGTGCATTGCACATGTAGCCAGAAAGATGGGCTCAAACCTGAGGGCCCTTGTGAAAAAGTACAGCGGTAAGCCTCAGCACATAGAAAAAAAGGGGTATTTACCTTTCCACCCTGCTTTTTACTACGAATGACTTGTTCCTCCCTGAGGTGTCAGCACTCAAAAGTAACCAGCTATTGGTCATTTGAACGTCTCCAAGTTTTGGATCTTTAGCTCCGTAAAGTACACCCCTTCTATTCGCTACACATCTCGTTGAACTTGATAGTCACTACCGTAACACTGTTCTTGAAGTGTGTGACAAGTCAAATAAAAGGAAGATGGAAGGAGCTGACAGAAAGAGGAGGTGTGATGCTTTATCAGATGACGAAGTACAAGAAATTTGAAGAGTTCTCTGTAAGGGATGATATAAGCCAAATGTGCCCAGGAAGGAAAGTCTAAAGGTGCTTTTGATTGGGAAATCTGGATTTCAATTTCGGATTCCCAATAAAACACAAAATCCAAAAACGGATTTCGACGAACCAAAATCCTTTTCCACGAAGGATTTCAATTGAGGGGTCTTAATTGAAATCCATCTAGGAAAAGGATTTCGGCTCATCGAAATCCGTTTTTGGATTTTGCGTTTTAATGGGAAATCCGAAATACAGATTTTAAAATCGAAATCCAGATTTCCCAATTGAAAGCGCCCTATGTGTCTGTTAAAACACTAACAGGGAAAAAGCTAAAGCAAAAGAACCTACTGATTCTTAATTTATCAAAGGCTTATGAGATTTTCCAGCAAGAGTCCCAGGTAAAAGTTGTGATGTTTAAGTTTGCTCCCTGCAGACCCATCAGGTAGTATCAATGAGCTTGCGTGATCGAGAGGTTTGCACATACAAATACCATGAAAACATTGAATTTCTCCTTGATGGACTTGGTGGTGTTTTTTCTGATGTTCCCAAGACAGCAGAAGATGTATTAAATGCTACTGTTTGCGATCCCCTAGACAAGAGATGCATGGCCAGAGAATGTTCAGTGCGTAAGGCAGAAGAGCGGCTTGAGTAGTTGTTCAAATGTCGTGATGAAAACATGGCAATTTCTTGTTATCAATGGGTTACTGGTGACGAAGAGACGTAGATCACTGAGAAACCAGCTTTAGAAAAGGATTTCTCTTTTGCGGTCATTAAATATCATGGAGCAAATATTAGCAAATGGCAGTGCACCATACCATACAACCACAGGTCAACAGTTATATATCTTTATCATATTAGGTAGTTATTTTATTTCTTTATTTTTAGTAATGAATTACCAAAAACTAATTTCCCTGCTTTTTTGTCAGGTCAACCCTTGCCATTAGTGGCAGCAGTGGGATCATAAGGCCCTGGTAACAGCCATCACCAGATGTTGCAAAAATCATCTATCGGCTCATGCTTGATGCGACATAGCACTATTGCGCTTGGTCAGTACAAGTAACAAAAACCACAGAGCACTGGAACAGTCATGGACCAGAAATACTCTCCACAATACAGAGAACTCTGGGGAGAAGAAAGAGTTAAAAGGCAGTGGGGTCGAGAAAGCTGTGTGAGAATCTTTTCAACATTCTACAATTATCAGAAACGAAGCTGAAAAGGGGACAAGAATGTTAAAGATTTGGAATCTTTAATATTCCAGCTCATTCCTTTTGTTTATGATCAGCTGAGTGGTTTGAGTGGCAGCTGTGTTTTGGTGGTGTCACTACTGAATGCAATAATATCCAACAAGATGGAAAAATTACCATCCCAAGGCATTGGCGAGAAGGCTTTTAAGCAACAGCGTGAGGACTATACAATGGATAATACAATGAATATTGTATGCGGACACGCCAAACGCAGCATTGAAGAAATTGCTAGGGGAGAGATGCTTTCAAATAGCGTGAAGGCTGTGGTCATTGACAAAGTATTTGTATTTTGTATTTTATTTGCCACACATTATAAATTACACGATTACAATTACAAAAAGATACAAAAATGTAGAAAGTAATGGCGAGGAGGCCTAAATGAAACTATAAAGCTTATGTTAATTAGGCCTCAATTACAATTTTTCAAAGATGGCATAAAAATTATGCCGACGGATACAAATTATTATCAGAAGGAAATTAAAGTAACAATCAGTATTAAGGAAGTTTACAAAATGCTGAACATTAAACAGTTTTTTTCAGATTTTTGTAAGAATATACTAATAATTATTACAAATAAATGCCTTATTGCTTTTTTAAAGGAGAAAGGGGAGGAAGAGTTGACAATGTCGGTGTTTAAGGTGCTATAAGATTTAGGTCCTTGATAAGAGGCGGAAAATTGTTTGATTCGAGTACGACAGTTCCTTTGATTACACGTCCCTCGCGAATTACTTCACACACTGCTACGTTAATAGATAATATTTTTGTGAACAACTTTTTTTAACGTTCGAGGAGCAGTTTATTATTTACTGACATTTCAGATCACCTACCCGTCTTTTCAATTCATTCAGACAACACGCCGGTAAATCGAAGTCGACAAGATCCCTTATTTATTAGAGAATAAAGAGAGATAATATTCCTACTTTTGTTGAAAAACTAGAAGGTGTTGACTGGACCTCGATTAAAGCTTGTGATGAGCCAAATATTGCGTACAAACGCTTTCATGAAATGTATACAAAGATTTATAACGATTGCTTCCCTCTCAAGAAGGCGACTCGAAACCAGAGGCACTTTAAAAAAAACCGTGGATAACGAAAGCTCTTCTTAAATCCATAAAAAGGAAGACTAAACTCCACAAAAAATATTTTCAAGTTCCAACAACGGACAATGCTTCACTCTACAAAACATACAAGAACAAATTGAATCATACCTTGCATCTGGCTAGACGTCGGTATTATGAAAAGAAATTGGAAGATGCTAACTCAAATACTCATGTGACCTGGAAAATTTTAAACAAAGTCTTAAATAGAAAAAAGCCAAGGCCTCAATTAAATACAATATTTAAATCAGATGGTCAGGAGATCTGTGATCCAGTGGGCAAATAGGTTTTGCAGTTACTTCCCTAGTATTGGTCCGAGCCTTGCAAAGAAAATTCAGCCTCCTCTGTCTTCACATAAAGATTTGCTATCTAGATCCTTTTGAGAATCAATCCTTTTCAGTCCAACAACAGAAGATGAAATTATTACCATTGCTCAATCTTTTGCTTCTGGGAAAGCCGCTGGATACGATAATATTCCAATGTCTATAATTAAGGAATCCATTCAAATCAATTCAGAACCTCTAGCTCACATTATAAATTTGTCAATCGCTCATGGAATTGTACCAGATCAAATGAAAATAGCTCGTGTGGTACCACTGTTTAAAGCTGATTTGATTGCATTTCATTGAGGACTGATCAAAAACAATTTATTGACTTATATCAATTCATACAATTTTTTGAGGGGGCTAATTCTGTGCTACCATACATGATAGTAATAACAGTGGAGTTATCAGTTATCAGTTGAGTTGTTGGTGTGAGTTAGGTCATAACGTGACGACATCTTATGTGAGCTGAAGAGTTGTTTGGAGGTCAAGTATATTTTCATTTCGTAATTCGGGTCTGAATCTGAGTCTCTCTTTGTTGACCAGCCTATGAGGTCAGCATGTGATACTATCAATCCAACTGATCGCTAATTAAAGTTTGGCAAACACACTGTTCTTATTGATTTATGTAATTGTTGGTCCACTGGAATGATAACTTCTTGGTCCAATAGTTCAATTCACTCCAATTAAATAATTTGAGACAACACATAACTTAAGGTTCCCCCTCAGGACCTCCACCAGGTATCAACGAGTGTCCTCGTGAAGCAATAAAACAAAAATATACAGCCATATTATGTAATTTTATATCGAGCCATTTTCTTGGTTAATTGTAACATGCGTTACATCAGTTGTTTGGTTGGAGCAGGGGTTGGCAGATAACCTGCGAGTCTCCAATCAGATGCAAGTAGGCGGGCTCACTGTTATTATTTAGATTGCCGGCACTGTTAATTTCGGTCTCCTTACCATTCAGGGTCAACACCAACCTAAATTAGCTTTCGAGCTTCTTTGAAAAGTATACTCATTTTTTTGAGCCAAGGATTAAGGTTTTTTGTTTGACGTTACTTTATAGTAGAGCATGGGTCTTAATTCTGGGCCATTCTTTTAACCATCGCCTTCACGAGTTTATAACTCGTTCACATAATAACGAGTATACTACAAAGTTAGGCATTTTGACACCAGAATTTATTTGCAAAGGCATGGTGTTGGCAGTCAAACAATTGCCAAAGTATGGAAATATGACTTAAGTGTCCCGAAGGAATTTGCCCCGGTATCATCATTTTACAGCTGGGGACAAATGATCTGGTTCATTCCTCTTCCCTTACAGTGGGTTTCTTCCCTCGAACATTTAGTCACCTTATTGCACAATGACTACAAGGTGAGGTGATTTGTGTCTGCCAAACCGTCTGTCGTTCCTCTTCAGAAGTTTTATTTAACAAGAATGCTGGGTTATTGACTAGATACCTAAAAACGGTACTTGAGCCCACCCCATATGCATTCTGTGCCCCCTGAGACCGCTACAGAGCCCAGTACAAGCATCGATATGGAAGCTTCAACTGTAACACTCATGGCCGCTGTAACCAGTGCAGTGCAAGACGCCACGAAATCGCCGCATCTGCCCACAGGCAAGTCACCTGCCAGTGAACGTGCAAGTACCACCATGGATCCCACATCAGTAGAAGGGGCAGTGTCCAAACAGTTAGCACTTATAACATCCCCAACAGCAGGTACGAAGGGGCCCGGCTCCTCTGGGGCTTCTCACTTACACAACTCAGAAAAACGAGTTTTTCCAGTCTTGCCCTTGAACTGGGAGGAGGCATTTCAGATAAGCTCAAGGCCAAAGTTTGGGCCGATGAGTATGTGGATCTCAGTCTCCTAATTTCAGTAACCCCTAGTCCTGACCTTTACTCCATATCATTCAATTCTTCACCTCCCAACTTGGGGGCACAGCTTACTCTCAGCCTTGTAAGCTTCTGAAAACGATATCCAATACTAATCAATGGGTATCTGCATTCAATACTTTTGTTGCAATTTACGAAGTTAGGTTTCCTCTCATGCTAAAGCAAGTAAAAGTTTGAGACAACACATAACTTAAGGCTGCCTCTCAGGAACTCCACCAGGTATCAACGAGTGTCTCCATGAAAAAATAAATAAATGAACTCTTTGCAGGAACCACAATGGGACTGGAACTTGCTGTTGCACTTTTTTGTACTTTTTTATTCCAGAAATTCATGGACATGAACATGCTAATCCACCAGGTCAGTATCACAAAAAACAATGGACAGGTAAGCACTTGCCACACTTTCACTCATCTTTCGGTAACACGGGCCATACCGAAGGTTACCAGTGAGCGCAAACGGAAAGCTGCTGTGCTCAGTATTAACCAAGGATCAAAAATACTAAAATGATGTAAACGTCATTCAAAACCAACATTTCCAAATTCCAATTTGACCTGGACGTCAAGTGTTTACTCATGAGCCCCTGGCTCGGGAGATTAGGCGACACTCCCCACACTATGACGTTTAATTTGATATGCCAATTTGATTTACCATTTACCAATGTGAGGACCAGGTATGACCTGTATTGTTGATTGATTGATTGATTGATTGATTGATTGATTGATTGACTGACTGACCAACTGATTGCTTGATTAATTGATCGATTGACTGGCTGATTTGTTTTATTTATTGTGCTTCGAGCGATTCTGGTCAAATTTCTTGTTGGACATTTTATATGTATTTAACAGGATTCTCAACTGAAACTGGCATCACCCAAAGCAGTTAAAAGAAAACAAAGGAAACAAGGAAACAGCTGTGACAGGCACAGTGTAATGCTATGAGAAAGAGATGTAGGAGTAATGCAGTTAATAGTGCATGACACACTGGAGAACTCCTCACTATACTCCGGAGGAGCAACCCTACAATGAACCATGCCCTATGAGGAAATAAAAAATGTCAACCAGAGGTATGTGGTAAACATGGATATATTGACAACCCCTTTGCGTGCCTGCCAACACTGTCACAAAGGACCTCACAACCTGTGTAACATTTCTGAAGATGTCTGTGCAGGTGTCAGTCCAGTGTCGAAAGTGAGGTGCTGCCATTGTATGGAAATCAACATTATACATCCAGCGGAGCACCATCATACTAGCAAAAGAGACCCTCAACCTCCGACATAAATTCCCTTTCCAGACTAGGAGCAATCCATACAAGAGTAGGCCATTCACACTATTCAGGTCTCCTATCAACAATGGGACTACCATCGCTAACCTCTCCAAACTTCAAAACTCAGGAAAGAGAGGGCAGAATGGTGATAGGAGCTGTGGCTAAAGAACCCTGTAATTATTTAACTGAAAAGGAAAAGTAGTTGCCAGCTATCCGGCAGAGTGATGAAGGGCAAGACGTGAAGGTCGTTGTGTTATTTGACGCGGCCTGGAGAAAAAGAGGCCGCAGTGATGATTCTTCCTCTGGCATGGAAACAGTTGTAGGTATAAAAACCCGAAAGGCTTGGAGCTTTGCTACACTACGCAAAACACAATGTGCCGGGTTTGCAATGAAGCCAAGAAGAACAAACAAGAAACTGGAAACCACAACTCTTGAAAAAACCACCACGGCTCATCTACGAGCATGGAAGTGAAGGTTGCTGTACAGTTGTTTTCCGATGCTGTTGCCAGTAGTGTTTCTTATGCAACATATGTTGGCGATGATGACAGCACAACAGAAAGCCATTTAATAACTCTGGGTAATTACCCCATCAAGAAATGGGGCATCATTAACCACGCGAGTAGTGAATAGTACATTAGGTTATCGACTTAATTCTGCCAAGGACAAAGTCAAAGGGCTGACCCTGACTGTGATACTTGCACTCCATTGGGGTACCATGTTCGTTATATATCAATGATAGGTACAATGGTGAAGTTCAGTTTAAACACTCTGACCCCACAGTGAGTCTATCCATTACTCTTTTTAATGAATCACGTTTCGCTGCCTCTGAGGCAGCAGTTTTTCTTCCTGTTTTTACCCTCGTTTGCCACAACAAGGTGAGTTAAGGACTAACATGAACACAAATACAAAGGCTAGCCCAGTTAATGTTGTTTTACAGCAAGAACAAACTGATCCCGGCAGGCAGATTATCCAGGCTATTTTTTTAAAATATCTTTTATACTGAGATACACGTGGCAATCGAAACATTGCAAGTACTCGCCATCAGCGCAAGGATAATCTCGCATTGCTGTCGACTGAGGTCCTTCACCTAGGGCTTGAAGCTCTTAGTCTGCCTCTTACTGGATCCAAAGTGCAGCTGGTATCCCATTTAAAAGACGCAGTTCAAGCTCCTCGCCTCGTCAGCCATCCGTGTAGAGAAACGTATGACCATAAAGTGAGCAAATCGTCCAAAACAAGCAGCAACTGTTTCTAAGAAATGGACACGGCAGCTAATGAAGACGCCAGTGAAGTCTCTTAGTCCATTGGCTCGATGGATGACCTGGATGAGCCATAAGAGCTTTCTAAAGACCCACACGCACTGTCTGCAACTCATACAGCACAAATGGCTGCCATCTTGCCATCCTTTCCAGTGCTTTACGCCTTACTGGGGTCAAGCCTTGGCCACCCTTGCATGCATTACAACTCCAAGACCTGGTACAGCAAATCCAATTGGACTTCACCGTCCTTTAAACAAGAATTTGGAGGACAAAATATTATGGGGTGAGTACATTGACTTTACCTTGTTGCTGCCCAGTTCTTTGAATCAGCCCCATGTCCAGGACATCCACCTCCATTTAGATGATTTGGTCCCAGGCTCCTCTTCCCCACTGACTATGGTGTGGAAACGTAAGCTGACCATAGAAAACTTTCACAAATGGTTAGATGCCTATGTGGCATATATATGTTGGTCACTGTCACGTCCCACCCTTGGAGATCGCTTGAACTGTTAAAGTAACAACAGATTATTAGCAGGGTGGCGATCTAATTTTAAGACCTGGCTTTCGTATGTCCTCACGTACAACAAGCAGTTCCGCCGCAAGGCTGCCTATGACCTGGGTATAAGCTGGGACCAGGTTGACTAGGAACTTTGAACTGTCACCTTGTTGGGCCTTGTTAAGTACCATTGTATTATCTGCTCTAGCCCATACCACAGCCAGAGTGA
>Ga0126336_10002570_pt1 | contig 10393 bp, 7 predicted proteins | sample SidCmetagenome_FD_92530 | JGI IMG/M metagenome (GOLD analysis project Ga0126336, IMG submission 92530) | Coral microbial communities from El Islote,Puerto Morelos, Mexico - Siderastrea C C metagenome | ecosystem: Host-associated > Invertebrates > Cnidaria > Coral | place: El Islote,Puerto...
CTGCACTAGCTATAGCCAAATGTTCAATGCTAATGACAGTTCGATGAACGGTACATGTAATACATACATACAGTATACAGCACAAAAGAAATGAACTAGAATTTACATGTTAGAATAATACAAGAATATTTTCAGCCTAAAATCGGCAGAAAGATAAGAATATTCAGCCTGGGCCGGAAAAACAACATTCTTATTAAAAAAAAAAGAACAGAAAAAAAAAAGAGTGTACCACAAAACAGCTACACCGGGATCTAAACGTTATCGAGCGCTTGTCGCAATAAACATGACAATAGTGGATTGAGCTTTGAAATCACATAATGAGAAACAAAAACCAACATCTGAGATTACTATACCATAGACGCCCTCTCCCCTCCGCAGTGGCTCTTATTAGTAAACAACAGGGAAAGAGAAAGCTGGGGCGCAGTGAACGAGAGCGCGAGGAACGACAGGAAGAGGGAAAAAAACAGTCTTCCCCTTCCCAGATCATGTGCAGATTTCCCCGCGCGCTTTATTTTGTTTCCCCTCGAGCTCTACCCCGCCTCCGCGCGCGATTCCTGCGAAAACACGGTGCCTTCCTATTTTCCTTCAGTCCACGGGAAGACAACTAAAAAGTTTCGAAATACTGACCACAAGGCAGCTACTCTACGGTGTACTAATGTAACATTTATCACGGGTTTATCACACTATTGAATCAGGCGCTAATGTCTTGCTCCTGCAAGCCAAACATGACTGAAGTGTGTTGATTTTTTTTTTCAATCCTCTTTTGAGAAATAGCCTCGAAATAGAAAGAGAAATAGCCTCCTCCGAAGGAGCCTCTAACGCAGACAAAAGGAATGGATTACGGCGACAAATGGGCTAAGAAAAGTCAGCAGGATTTATTTATTTTTAATTTTTTCCAAAGAAAATGACTGAGCTGGCTTTCCTGTGGGCTGTAATAGCAGGCCACATGATGTGCTGGGTTCACACTTTACCCCTGTGTGAGGGGATGAGGCAAGTGGCGGAGGGGGGCTCAGACAAAATTGAGCAAACCTCAGCGGCCACTTCCGCATGTTATGAATACACCCAGGAGCCCATTACTCCAATGTTAATAATCAACAGCTTTCTTTGTTTGGCACATTCCAATCTATCTTTCAGTACGACAATCAGTATGATAATCAGTACGATAATTCAAGTTTATTGACGTCCTTAGAATTGTCGGTCTCATAGTTCAAAGTATGCGCAAACAAATGAGTAACATCATCATCACCATCATCTTACTTGAGTTCCATACTCGCGTTAATTTCCTACAATCGGAAGTTTTCCTTTCTTTATCCTAAACCATTTTCTTCTTCAACTTGAATTTGCGTTAAGTCGTGTTAATTTAAAATATAAGCGTTAACAAACACAAGCGTTAACTTCCCATGACAAGGTATATAATCGAACATCGATTTTGTGAAAGTTAAGTATAATGTAAAACTACCATAACTATCATAAACCTACACCAGTTTTGATCATAATTTCACTTCAAAATTGTTATTCGGGGAAATTCCGCTATTCCGGCTTCAAATAGGCCCGGGAACACTAGCCGGAATAATCTTTTTTCCAAGGAAGCTGGCTTTCGTGTGGGCCAAAATAAAGTGTAATATGTCTGCAATAACGGATCAAGGATGATTCACATTGTTCGTGAAATTCCTAAAAACTCCTGAAAATTTCAATTTCCTGAATAACTGGACAATTCTGTCTTTTCTAACTAATCTTAGCTTGGAAAGGTCACAGGACATTTCTCCACAAGAATAGAACTGCTTCTCTAGAAGGAGTTTTATTCCCCGGACCTCAACTAAGTGAAGCGTTAATTTCCATCATATTGATCGCAAATTCTGAATCTTGCCCTTTGCTTTGACCACTTTGATAAACATCAGCATATTCCACTTTACCTTTCAATATACTGTACGATAATTCAAGTTCATTCTCGTCCTCAGAATTGTCTCGATTTCACAGTTTAATGGCTATGCAGACAAAACGATCAACACCATCTTGCTTGACTCAATACGAGATCCTAACACTTACGTTAATTTACTTCACTTGGAAATTTTTTCTTCCCTTTCGCCTTAATTTTCTTTTCTTTTAAGTATTTTCTCCTTCTATTCGCATTTACTTAATTAAAACAGATTAATTAAAATTCCTTTGACAAAATAACGTCCATTGCCTATGACAAGGTAGTTTCGATGCCTCAATAGTGCTACTTCTTTCCTTAATCACAAAATCAATTTGTTCATTTCCAACAAGCTATTTGTTTTCTTGCAAGCACCAAACTGTTTTCCAAAACATTTTCATACTTAACCTGCATCTAACGCCCCACTAAAATGCATTTACAATCGCTGGTTATTTTTCCGTAATAAAACTACCTTTACCAGAAGTAAATGATTTCGATAGGTCGGGAGCATCTTGTATAATTTTCAAAAATATTCAAGACAAAGATTTTGAAAACCCGAAAAAGGTCTATTAGGACGAAAAAATTACATTATCGTGGAATAAAACACTTCCCCCGACCATAATTATTTCGTGTATCACAACAACCTCATCCAGAACTTGTTTAATTTAAATTTCGTAGATAACACCTGGATAGACTTGAAGACCAAAACTGCCACTCAGTTGGGTTTCTTCCTATCCTTGAGACACTGTTCCACTTCCTTGTGATCAAACAATTGAGCACACCCAGCCGGTGTACGCCTTTCCTTGTCGACTGCACAAAAATCTGCTCCATTATCCAGCAACAGCCGCACTAGCTCCACGTGACCAGAGCCTGCAGACACATGCAGCGGTGTCTCTCCATTTATATCAGGCGCATTCACATCACTACTTGCATTGATTAAGGCCTGTACAATATTTGTCTTGCCAAGTGCACAGGCCGTGTGAAGAGGAAGGCTGCCTTCAGAATCTGTTGACTTGACATTCGTCCCGTGCTCCAGAAATAACTTAACCACCTCTACATCACTGAAGGCTGAAGCCAGGTGTAGTGGAGTGCTCCCTTCGTTATCTCTGGCCTCCGCATCTGCTCCACGTTCAAGAAGCAAACGACCAGTCGGCTTCTGATTGAAAATTGCACTAATGTGTAGCGGAGTGCAACCTTTCACATCTCTAGCTTCCAGATTGCTGAAAAAGAAAGTAAATCAAGTCACAAAGCTGTAGCAAAAATTACCTTTCACACCCAAAATGTCATATGACAATACCCTTCCTAAGTTTCTTTGTAATATACTTTTATATGACGTTTTCAAAATTTTCTTAAGCGAAGACTTCCTTTCTTGATTAACCATATCTAAACTGAGAAATCTGAGCATCACTCTTTTGATTAGTAGCATACCCAGGCAGCATTACCACATATCTCTGATATCCGACGGAGCAAAACCTAACCTCCGAAATCAGGCGCACTGGTACAAAAAAATGAAATTTTGCATCTTACTTTCCGCGATCAATCATCGCAAGAATAGCTTCCTTGCTTCCTGAACAGCAACCTACATGCAGAGGAGTACTTCCTTTGTAATCCACAGCTTCGGGATCGGCGCCATATCTCAACAGATGTTCCACAAAGTTCCGATCGTTTTCCAGCACGGCAACATGAAGAGCGGTACTACCTAGCTCATCAACAGCATTCACTTGAACACCAAGGGCAACCAGCTTCTCCAAAATTTCGCAACTGCCAAAGCGAGTCTTCATATGCAAGCACGTTTTCCCCTGAAAGTTAGTAGTATCGACGTCGCTTCCGTTTTCAATTAGAAGCTCAACAATGCTATTGCTCTCACCATAGGTGACAGCTACGTGAAGAGGTGTATTCCCTTGGTCGTACTAATAGACGCGACTTACTAATAGACGCGTCCGCCCTTTCTTGTTCACAGCTGACCTATCTGCTCCTTTATCAATAAGACCTTGTATCATCTCTGTAGCGGCGTACGCTGCCACCTTGTGGAGAGGTGTATCTCCACTCTTGTCTCTTGCCATTAGATGCAACCCTTGATCTAAAAGATTGTCCAAAGTTGACACAAAATTAGATTGTGCAGCAAAATGAAGCACTGTTCCACCTGTTATTCCGTCTACAGCAAATACATCGCCACCATTGTCAAGATACATTTGGATAAAATTCCAATCCCACTCCCGATGATCATGAGGAGAAACGCTTATTGCTCCAAGCACCGTTTGTCCACTAAAATCTCTTGCATTGACGTCAACACCTTGACTGATCAGAAATTCTGTCATTACTCTGGACCCAGTTTTATGTGCCAGATGAAGAACTGTTCTCCCCTTTTTGTCAAGGGCTGTAACATCATTGCCATTGTCAATCAAAACGTCGGCGACGTCAATATGATATCCTCTCAAAGCAACAAAGTGCAAAGGTAACCAGCCTTTCCTGTCAACCAAATGAACACCCGAACCGTGTTGAATTAATAATTCAACAGATCTTCTGTCCCCTTCATATGCAGCTGCATGGAGAGGGGTTCGATGGTAGATGTCCAAGGCTTTCACGTCTGCACCTCGCTCGATAAGCCTCTCTATACAAACTGCGTTTCCCACTGATGCAGCAAAATGCAAAGGCGTCTCTCCATTTTTATCTGGATTATTAACACTCGCATCATGGTGAAAAAGGAGGTCAAAGAATTCTCTCCCGGCATTTGCGGGTACATAATGCATGGCCGATCGCCCATACTGATCAGTGGCATTTACAGAGGTTCCACGATCCAACAACGCTTGGACCAGGGCGGTGGATTCACAGTCTCCATAGCGCAAACGTTTGACAGCAAGAATGAGAGGCGTTTTGCCAGTTTTGTCCTTAGTATTTACACTGGCACCATTTTCTATCAGTAACTGCACCATAGGCAGATTGCCACGACTTGCAGCCGCAGCAAGGGGTGTTGCACCTAATTTATTCACAAGTTCCACTTCCGCACCATGTTTTAACAAGACCTGGGCAGCAACGACGCTATCTGTGGTTCCAGCTAAATGCAAAGGCGTCATCTCATCAGGATCTCCTTTTACATATTGGCATCAGCACCGTACTAAAACAACATCTCAGCAAGTTTGCCATTGTTGTGTTCTGCAGCATGATGGAGGGGAGAATAATAATCACAGTTTTTACTTTCCGTTTCGCAACCAAGTTCAGGAAGATACTCAGCAACTCGATCAAAATTCCTGTTACAAGCTAAATGGAGAGGTGTTTCAGCTCTGCAGTTCTTGAGGTTAATATCAGCACCAAAGGAAAAGAGGAGCTTGACAACGTCCAAGACATGACGACGCTCAGCAAACTGAAGAACACTAGTGAGAGCTGTGTCCCCTGACATGTTCTTTGCATTGACGTCCGCACCCTTTTGTAGAAGATAACGAACTGACTGAAAATGTCCACGACCAGCGGCTGACGCCAGTAATGTGTCCCCATCTACGACTTGGTCAAAACGGAAGTTTTCGTTATCAACAAGTTGTTCAACAATATCAGAGAGACCATGCTTTGCGGCAAGTTCTGCAAGAGATTTGTTTCCATCACACGAGTTCGAAGTATCCGCTCCACGCTCTATCAAAAGCTCAGCGACCTCACCTTGACCCGCCTCTATAGCACAATACAACGGTGAACGGCGTTGAAATCTGATGTGTCTCCCCCAGTCATCTTTATCGTCATCGTCAGAGTCGCTGTCGGCATTTGCACAACTGTGGTTTTTAGTTGATGCTCCTGTGGCATCTGCACCATTGATGTTAGCTCCTTGTTCTAAAAGAAAAGCCACTGTGGCAACGTGACCACGCGTAGCTGCTGCCGTTAGAGGTGTTTTTCCATAAGAACTACATTTATTTACAGAAACACCTGTTTGGAAAAGAAGTTCTAGAACGTCTATGTGGCCGTTTGCGGCAGTCGCTATAACTAACCCTGAGTTAATATATTTGGAACGATCTTCGTCATTTGTAAGCAGCTTCAAGTCGCATCCTTTATCAATCAAAACTTAAGCGGCAGCAGCATGTCCTCCACGGAAAGCATCGTACAAAGCTGAGCATCCAGACCGATCACGCGAGTTGATATCAGCACCGTGATTTAAGAGGTAGGTCACTGCATCTGCTTGACCCTCTCCAGCAGCGGTATGCAGTGGCGTTTTACTATAGTAGTCTCTTGAATTTATGTCAGCTCCTTTCTCGACTAGGAATGTGACCAACTCCATACGGGTGGCTAAATGGAGAACTGTTTGGCCATCACCTGTTTTGGCTAATACACTTCCACCATTTTGAATAATAAACTTCACTACATTTGTATGATCTCCTTCAGCTGCATAATGCAGAGGCAAGTAGCTTCCTTTATCACCTTCAGGTAACTGGCATCCATGTTTTATTAAAAACTGAATCGTTTCCAGGTGCCCCTTTTGAGAAGCTAAAGTTAAAGGACTCAGGCCATGGTAAGTGACTTTCTTGACATCTGCGCCGTGTTCCATAAGAAGACGAACAATATCTGTGTAGCCACATTCGGCAGCCACATGGAGAGGTGACATGCACTCGAAATCCTCCTTCAAAACACTACCACCCAACTCTATCAGCCGCAGTACATTTATCATTTTACCACCCATTACGGCATGGTGAATTGCTTGGGAGCCCCTACCATCCTGCATGTCTAGAGAGGCACCTCTTTCAACAAGATATTCTACAACGTCCACTTCATTGAACCTTGCTGCCAACATGAGAGGCGTTTCTCTACCCTCCATAAGGTCTGGCGACATGGCGTCAACATGCTCGCCACCATCAAGCAACCTTCGAAGATGTTCAGTATTTCCCTTTCTTGCTGCCAAGTGAAGATTGGAAGTGCTTTGTAGCTTTCTCAACAAGTTCAAGAATTTGCTTATGTTTTCCACTGTCTTGTTTTCTCAGGACAGTGATAACAGACTTGGCAGGGAAAAGAGGAGAGTTTTGGCCAACCTTTACACCCATGGCTATGGCACTGTCAAGTTTGTCAGGACTGTAGTTCAGGATGGCATTGGCAGTATGGATGTCTCCATTGATGCAGGCTGATTGTAGATGGCTCAGACCAATGTCCTCGTATGGTGTGGTCAATACATTAAAGGCCATACTCGTCAGGGACAGCTAAAAGGTAACAGGCGAGTAAAAATAGTAAATAAATATCAACAGCACAAAAATGAATAACTTAAAAAATAGAAACGCTGAACACAAACAGAATATATCGATTGCTCTTTAACATTCTTTTAAACTATTAGACAAAAATAGCTGGAAAAGATGCAAGTGACTAATACGCTTGACGCTATCAAACTACCGTACTTTTTTAAGTGTGTGTTTGTCTAAATCTTTGTATTCGAATTTTGTTTTTGTTTCTAATAACGTTGCCAACAATTCTCTCAAGTTAGCATGGGTCCCGACGAGTTAAGCCCAGTTTTCTCACCTCTGCGTGAGGAAAGGAAAATAGTGGACAACCTCAGTACGTAGGAGAATTATGCTAACAAATAGTGCTTGTTAATTTTATCAGCTGAGCTGAGACCTCATCATCCATCATCTGATGTAAAGCCACGATGAAGAGACCTTTTGTTTGTTTGTTTTTTAGAATGACCCGCTATGAAACAAAAATCCACAGCTGCCCTTGATAATTTCCCCAAACAAAGCTTAATAGCTTATGGGCAATAATTTTAAAACAGTTTCCCAAGATTTTTAGGAGCTCAGTATAATTTACTGGAATAGAGGTAACTATATTTGGCAATAACACGATCGTTTGATAAGGCAAACAACAAGAACAACAACAATTCACGGAAACCCGCAGGTAGTGATCACACTAATCAGGACGGGCTCAAGAAACAATGGAAAGAATAGAAAAAAACTATGAATATTAACCTAGAACCTTTTTAATCGTCTATTGAAATCGTGTGGCGTAAAAGGCAAGACAAGGGTGGCAGTAATGAATCGCTCACATAAAAACTTCAAAACACGTACATGTAGTTTAATCTGAGAGCACCAATATTAATAGTCATTTTCAGTAATGAGAATTTCTATAAGAGAAATTTCTTCAATTCATGATTAAATTCTTTTTTCTTAAGCACTTTTACAGGAGGAGAAAGACTGACTATTCCAGAAATAGATATGCATAGGCCTGAGAACACCAAAATGAAAATGAAAATGCACAGGCCTGAAAACACCTAGTTTGTCCAATGTGTGATCTTTAGGATCCCTCAAGGTTTCATTTTAAGATTAATAATTGACCCAGAGTATAACAAGCCAGTTCTGTAATGTGAAAACTTTCACGTCTACTAGGGTTCCTTGGCCACATCAGATTGCTGATTCCGTACCGGAACAACATTTCGCTGATACTTATATAATACGGATCACACTGAGAGGACACAGAGCTGAAGTGGTTGCTGATGGCAAGCAAGCGACTGGATCAAGTTGCAAAATGGCTTGAAAGATCACAGTAAATTAATTCCTTTGCCAATTCTTGCGTTGCTTAGATGAATATAGTGACCAAGGGCTGTGAGCCTGTCACGAAGCCCTCCTAAGGTAACATGTATTCTATGTATTGCTGGAAAACTTAAGATTCATCTTGACTCGGGACAGCTTTCTGAAACCTGCTGCAAGTTCGCAAGTTCAAACATGGCTCAAAATCTACAACCACCTCTGATTTTGAGAAAACCGCCGCCAATTTCATAACAAAACTCTTAATTTTGTCCTATTCTTTTCTGTGAGACTTTCTAAATCCTGTAGGTTGGCTGCTATTTTAATGAATAATGAATTCAAATTTTGAAATTAGTTAAAATGTGTTTGTGGGGTTTTAAAACTATCCAAAAAAAAATCAGAGAAAATTAGTAGATTGTATGGGTTTCATTCGTGGACATTAACAAAAAGAAATGTTTGACTGCATGGATTTCAAGCCCTGTTTGAAGGCTCCTAACTTGGTTACTTATCTACCTAATTGTGGCAAATTATAAGGACTTGTATAAAACTTGATCGCTAGTGATTTAGTTAGGGAACTAAAAATGACAATAAATAGCCAATTAAGTTTACACACCTGATCAAAAATTGTCCTGGCTTGTGATGTTTCTTGACCGTCTCAAAGCCTTTCAACCACATTACAGCCAGTTTTTAGGTTTCCAAAAGCGTTAAACCTTCAATTAGCATACTCAAAAAGCGTATTCGTATTACATCAAAATAGAATCTGAAAATGTGTCTTTTCACACCTCTTCTTAAGAAAAAAACAACAAAATATTCCATTCAAGTTTCCTGTTTTCTCTAGTTAAAACAATGTTTTCAATGTATCTCAATAGTAATCACCAATGAACAGAAGACACAAAAGGTGAATCGAATGTTCCAGTTCACCGAATTCCATTTTCAGTCACAATAGCAAAACCAAACATTGCAACATACAAGATTATTATGTAATAAAAGCCGGAAATCGACTGTTCTCATCAACAAGTTTAATCACGATTTGTTCCTGACAATAGTATCCTATTCTAGATAAGAACACATGGCTGTTCGCTGTGATCTAATGCTATTTCTTTTAAATTTTACCGCAACATATTGAACATTACTAAGAGTGAAGTCATTGATAAATGACACAGTCAAGATATCACGCTAAATGGCCGAAACCCCAGAGAACTAGATAACTGATACATAAGCACCTTAAAATAACAAAAGTGTCTCTGACATAACCCACTGACACAGCAGGGCTTCCTTTCTGGGAATACCAAAGCTCTCACAAACATTAGCAAATTGTCATGAGAGCTCACAAAAATAACCACAGAAATGTGCTCGGGAATACACTCTGACCTCCACTACTGTGAAAATCTTGTAGTTGCTACCGCAACCACGATATACATATAAAAAAGTTTTAGGGGTGGTCAACCACATCACAAGTAGCAGGGGGTTGAATTTTATTTAAACAGATCTTTCCAAGGCCATTTTGGTGGCAAGATCCAAGGGTCTCACGTCAATTCCAGCGAACAACTTGATTTGAAAAGAAAGAAAGTTTGTTTCAACACCAAGACACCAAGTCAATTCTAGCCTCAAATCCACTTAAATGCTGGCCCTATTTTGCCTTTAAATTTTGGTAGACACTAAGGCATAATTTCGCTCCTTTTATGGGCATTTCTTTTGTTTGAAATTTCAATAATCTTTTGTTTGATAAGACAAAAGCTTAAGGGAACCGACCTCACTCAGATACCTGAGCGCGAAATTCAAAAAATCTTCGTTAGCGATTTCGTATTATAAAGTCAGCCCTTCGGGGAGTGGGGTGAGGAAAAACTTGTACGAAATTGGATGAATCTAGCAAGGGGAGGGAAGGGACGTTTGCAATTAGACACTAGTACTACTCCATAAAGGCAGCGTCTCTGCCCCATTCTTCCGTATTACTTTTGTGTTCTACGAAGGCCACGAGATATACTCCATACCGTGATGTCAC
>Ga0126336_10002571_pt1 | contig 10392 bp, 11 predicted proteins | sample SidCmetagenome_FD_92530 | JGI IMG/M metagenome (GOLD analysis project Ga0126336, IMG submission 92530) | Coral microbial communities from El Islote,Puerto Morelos, Mexico - Siderastrea C C metagenome | ecosystem: Host-associated > Invertebrates > Cnidaria > Coral | place: El Islote,Puerto...
AATTTTTTTGCTCGGATGAAGGAGGCACAAATTACTATCTGCGATAACACGTAGCAGATCTGCAGTGGTTAAGTTCGAGTTGCTAGTACGCCAATTTGAAATTAATTCTAAAACGCCATGGGATTCTTTGGAGATAGCATTCCAATTTTGACGGATTGAACTACATAGACTTTAGTATGTTGTAAAACAAGCTTTAAGAAACATACGACAAAAAACGTCAAAAGGACGAAATTTACCATGATCACTTATTAGATCTTTAACTTTGGTACCACGCTGGAAAAAACAGAGTTTTATTGTTGATTTTAATGTGTTTGTTGTTCCAGATGAATGTTTCGTTTGGATTAAGATCAGCCTTCCCCACCAAGCATGTAACCTCCTCCCAATAGTTAAGCACTCTTTCGTAAAAATGCGTTACATTTTTCACATCGAGATCCTTGACTTTGTAGTTGCACTTAAGAAGGAAAGAGAAGCCTCCTGGATGCGCAGTTGTATTATCTGGTATTATTTTCCACGCTCCCCTATTGCCATCGGTAAACCTGTTGATCCAAGCACATTTTAGAGCTTTTCATATGATCTATCATTTTTAGTCCACCTTTCTCTTTCAGTCCATTGATGGTGGATTTCTTAATTTTAGCGGGCTTGGCGTCCCACAGGAACTTAATTGTTAATTTGTTTACTTCTTGAGCGAAGTTTTCAGGAATGGGCAGAACTGAAGCGCTGAAATTAAGCTTTGATAAACCGAGAGTTTTAATAATGTTAATCTTTCCATAGAGAGTTAGCTTTCTTGTTCTCCAGCTGTTAAGGATTTTTTCAATTTTTTCCAATTTGCCATAAACATTTAGTTTATGCACGAGATTAGCATCATTTGAAAAATGAATCCCAAGGGCGTAAACAGAATCTGTAGGCCACTTAAAGCCAAATGGTTTGTCAAGACGTTCCTTCCACGAGCCTAACCATAACGCTTCAGACTTGTGTGTATTAATTTCTAGGCCGGAACACTGTTTAAATTTTTCGAGAAGGCGAAGCAGCGCTTCCACGGAAGTTGTATTCTTAACGAAAACCGTTGTATCATCGGCGTACTATGTTAACTTAATTTCTTCCTTGCCCACACAGATACCTTGTATCAGGGGGTCATTTTTTATTGCAAGTGCAAGCAATTCAATAGCTAAAACAAAAAGCAACCCAGACAAAGGACGGCCCTGTCTCACGCCGCGCTTGAGCTTAAAAAAAGGTGACGCGAAGCCGTTGTTTATGATGCAACTGGATATATCAGTATAAAAACCTTTACCCAACGCTTGAAATCTTTCCCGAAATTGAACGCATGTACCATGTGCGATGTAATTCCATTCCACGGAGTCGAACGCTTTGCGGAAATCAAGAAAGATGGCAATACCTAGAATATTTTTTGCTTAGTGTAGTCAATTAGATCGATAATTAACCTTATGTTTTCACGTATATATCTCCCTTTGCTATACCCGGTTTGATCTGGGTTAACAATGAAAGGAAGGACCCTTTCCAATCTTCTTGCCAAGACTTTGGTAGCAATTTTATAGTCTGTGTTTAACAGTGAAATCGGGCGTAGGTTGTTTAAATTGTTGGTAGGTTTGCTCTTTTTTAAGAGGAGGGAAATTATTTCTCTTCTTTGACAAATTGAAAGTTCACCCTTCTCAAAAGCATGGTTAAGGCTGGAAGTTAGATTTTCACTAAGCTCTTTCCAAAAGAATTTGTAAACTTCAGCCGTAAAACCATCCGAGCCGGGAGATTTGCCGTTTTCAAACTCCTTCGGAGCCAATAAACATTCATCACTGGCGATTTTGCCTTCACAACTATTAGACATTTCCTCTGACAAAGTGGTCATTTTTGTGCTATTAAAGAAAATACCACAGTTTGAATTTTCTACAGAGGGGCCTTGCAACTTATAGAAACTCGAGAACAACTCTTCTTGTTTCTTAAGAATTACATTCGGGTCATTTGTTTGCGTACTATCCTCTAGCAAAAGCTTAGTTACTTTTTGTTACAGGCGGCACGGTTTTCTAGGTTTAGAAAGTATCTTGCGTTTTTTCTCCTTTTTCATGCCATCTGACCTTACTTCTTAAGATCGTTCCTTTAATTTTGTGCTCCATGATTTTGTTCAATTCAGCTTGTAACTTATGTAGCTCGTGAAGGTAATGAGGATTATTTCGTGCATTCTGTGAATTAGCTAGCAATGCATTCAATTGGTTTTGAAGATCTTTCTCACGTGATCTCTGTTTTGACGCCTTTCTTTTAGCATAGGCAATAGAGAAACCGCGTAATTCCATTTTGATCAGATCCTATTTTAACCCGCAGTCTTCAATGTCTTTATATTTATCCTTTGCAGACACAATACATTTACAAATGCTATTTACATACTCATTGTCCTCTAAAAGAGACGAATTGAACTTCCAGTACCCTGGTCCTGGTTTTCTGGAAAGTTCTGAATCGTACATGCAGCTCTTGTTATGAATCTTGCAGGAATCTTACACGCAGCTCTTATTATAAACTGTTGTTTTTTCCAAGGTGAGCCAGGAACATCGGTTTTTGCCCTTTATTCTTGAAAGGTATATTGGTGGTGGACAAATCTCAAAATTTTTAAAAGCACCTTTGGCCTTTGTGGGCAACGCGTGATAACCCAGCCGATAATAACCCAAAATGTTTTTGGAGAGATGAGTCAGGAGAAGGGAAGCACAGTGTGACGTGCACAATGAGGAAGTCCTCCGCAAAAAGAGTTCTGTTCTCGTCTTAACTGTGATGGTCACTGATGGCATCGTTGGATCAAATACAAGACTCCTAATGACCTGCCCAATACAACCAAGAACCTGATAATCCACCAGAGAAACCAGCTTTGTAAAAAGTACGTTGTGTTACATGAAGGGAAGCAGTCAGGAAAATTATCAATGAATGTCCAATGTGTCAGAGAAGATTCAGGCGAAACCAGCCACAGAGGAAATGGCCATTTCACCCATTAGAAAAGGCTGGAAGCTACCACGAAGTCGTTTCCCAGTTGTGCAGGAGATTGTTGCTGCTGTAGCCTATCTGACCGTACAAGGCCGTGGAAAAGTTTGAAACAAACTGTACATGTCCTTGTTTTGTTACTTTTCAAAAACTCTGCCGTCCCCCACATATGGCGTGGTTTTCTGATTCTTAACTAGCATAAGGATAAGAAATGGATGGCCGCGTGATATGCTCGCAGACAATAGTCCAACTTTATGGCTGATCACGAGGAAATTCAACAGTTACTGAAGCAAATCGATCGACACAAAATTCAGATGATGACTTCTAACAAAGGGCTCATTTGGCAGTGACTCATTTTTGCGAGAGGTTTTGAACGAATGTTCAGATCCGCGAATCGTGCTGTGAACGGTATCATGAGAAACTTGGACTTGGAGATTTCCGCACGGTTTTTACAAGTGTGAGTCCTTTGTTAGTTATCCAAATGACGAGCTTGGATCAATTTCGTGGATGTCTGTGCGTACATATCCAGCCAAGCAAGACAGTGAATTGACTGATACAAAGTTTTAGAAACTGTCATACAACTTTATTAGCATCCCCTTTTACATATAAGGTATATCCTAAAAACTAACATTATATTAATGATATTAATTTTTGTTAGTCACAGTATTAAAGAATCCTTATCATAAAACTATTGTTTGAAATCTATTGTGAATTGGCAATTTATCTTTAGCAAACGTGTGCAACTGACTTATTTTGAATTTATTAAAAAGGCCTTAAACCTCTTTAGACTATCAACAAAATAGGCAATGCAAAAGCTTCGGGCTTTAGTTTTAACCAGTGTGATATTGTAGAACCCTCGTAGCATAAAAGGAGCTTCGTTTTGAATACGTTTAGTCACATTTATCGATACAAGGGAAAAAAAAAAGAGTGCTTTTAGTTAAGCTACATTAACCAATACTAGGCAAAGTACCGTTTTTATTGTTTTTGGACAACAGACGACTGTTTTTAAAAGAGATTGTTTTTATCAAGTCAATACACACCAAAACAAGTTGAAACACGCTTTTTTTTATTACGTGTAACCAAAGTTGCCAAAAGCTGCCAGAACAGACTGCTTTCAACCAGCGTAAAAACATTTTAATGGCCATACAAGTCAAAACACACTGATTTATCAAGTTAAGCTACATTTGTTCTCTTTGGTCGAAGTTCCCAAAGATGCCAAAACAGGCTCTTTGCAACAAGCTGCGTTACATTTGCCCATGTACGGCAACACACACTGTTTTCGTCAACATAAGGTAGATTTACCAAAACCAAGAAAAATACACTTTTTCATCAAATTTGGGCAAAGTTGCCAAAAGTAGCCAAAACAGATCGTTTTCGTCAATTTAGGCCACATCGACTAAAGAAGGAAAAACATGCTTGATGCTGGATCTGTTCAAATTGGCCAAAGTTCCTAAAACCAGCCAAAACAGACTGTTTGTAACACGTTTTGTAACACGTTTGGTGACACTTGTCGATACCAGCGAAACCACACTTTTTTCGTCAAGTTAAGCCACGTTTCCCAGAACACTCAAAAACAACCTGTTTTTATCAATTTTGGGTAAAATTGCCAAAACAAGGCAAAACAGATTGTTTTCAACAAGTTTGTCAACACATGGCCTTACAAGCGAAAACACATTGTTTTTATTAAATTAAGCTACATTTGCCAAAACTAGCAAAAACACGCCGTGTCCTTTGAATTTTGGAAAAAATGCCGAGCGCAATTAAAACGACTGTTTCGTTCAAGTTAAGCAACGTTTATCAAAACTAGCAAAAACACACTGTTTCCTTTAACTCTGGCAAAAGTTCCCAAAAGCAGCATAAACAGATCGTTTTCAACAAGTTTAGCAACATTAGCCCATACAAGCCAACAGACACTGTTTGCGTCAAGTTAAGCAACATTTACCAAAAACTACCAAAAATCCACCCTTGTCTTTAAAATTAGGCAAAACTGCCAAAGTGCAGCCTAAACAAACCGTTTTCGACAATTTAAGCCACATTTATCAAACCAGGAAAAACACGTTTTCCCTTTATATGGGCAATAGTTGCCAAAATCAACCAAAACAGACTGGTTTCTACAAGTTTGGCAACACTTGCCCATACAAGCAAAAACACTGTTTTTCATCTATTTAAGCCACATTGAGCAAAAGAAAAGAAAAACACGCTGGTTCTGTTCAAATTGTCCAAAGTTAGCCAAAACAGACTGTTTTAAACACGTTTTGCAACATTTGTCCAAATAAGCAAAAACACTGTTTTCGTAAAGTTTCGCGATACTTGTCCATACAAGCGAAACCACACTGTTTTAATCAACTGAAGCCAAATTTACCAAAATGTGCAAAAACACGCTGTTTTTATTAAATTTGGGCAAAATTTCTAAGAACAAGCCAAAGCAGACTGTTTTCAACAAGTTTGTCAACACATACCCAATACAAGCAAAAACACACTGTTTCCATCAAGTTAAACTACATTTGCCAAAACATTCAATATGGTCAAATTTGCTAAAGGCGGTCAAAACAGACTGCAGCAACATTCACCAAAACTAGGAAAAATACCCTGTTTTCATTAAATGTGGGCAAAGTTGCCAAAACTAGCCAAAACAGATTGTTTTCATCAACCAAAAGAAGAAAAACGCTGTTTCTATTCAAATTGCCTAAAGTTTACCACACAAGCCAAAACAGATTCTTTTTAACACGTTTTGCAACATTTCCCCATCTAAACAAAAAGACGCTGTTTTTTAAAGTTTGGCGATACTTGTCCATACAAGCGAAACCACGCCGTTTTCATTAATTTAAGCCACATTTACCAAACCGAGGAAGAACACCCTGTTTTAATCCATTAGGTCAAAGTTGCAATAAGCGGTCAAAACGGGACTGTTCTCATTAATTAAAGCCACATTCATCAAAACTAGGAAAAGCACACTCTTTTACACCATTTGGCCCAAAGTTGTTATAGGCAGCTAAAACACACTGTTTTGAAGAGGGTTTGAAACATTTTCACACAATATTTTCGTTAAATTGATCACCTTCGTCGAGGTAACCCAAACCAACTGGTATTGGCAAATGTCATGAAAGGGAAAATGCTGTCCATTGGTTGGTATTGCGAGTTGTCCTCGCCGGCTAGATGAAAACACTGTTTCTCGGTCTGTTGGGAAGTTAGACATACTTTATTTGTAGAAAGGCCTTTCATGATGAAGAGCGCTTGTCATCCAGGTTGCCAGGTCGAAGAATTAGGAAACTTTTCCATCGATTTTAGTATCCATTATCTTATCAGATTGCTTTGGATCAGATGATATAAACCCAAATTATGCTCAGGGGGGTGATGGACAGCCCCACGAAGGAAAGGTTTTCGTTTCTCTATTACGATTGGCAGAAAAAGAGGTCTAGAAAGAATTTTGATGAATTTATATATCGATGGGTTACCTCAACGGCAATACTGGCCCACGAAGCCTTGCTGCGGCAAAAGGTGAGCTTGGGCCGAGGGGAGCGAATCGGTGCATAAGGTTAACACAAATAAGTACAACCTCACGCTGCTTCAACATGTTCAAATTTGGGACACACTTGGCCGCGGGAGGGGCCGTAAAACGTATAAGTACGCCTGGACGGTCGTAGACTTGGCCGACCCTCTCAGAACAAAGGAGTCTGATAAAGTTGCCAGTGCGTTCCAAGCGTTTTACAAGAGTGGGCCATTAAAGTGGCAAAAGCTTCTAACTTGTGGACCCTGGACGCGGGTATATGGGTGTTGTGAGTAGCGTGGCGTCTCCTTCCGGTGTGGCATCCCAGATCTGCACCGAGACCAGGCAATCGCTGAACGGTTTGACCGCACACTCCCCGAGCGGCTGTCTGGATTCTACATTGCCCGAGAGATGGGGCTTCCTTCTGGCCAGAGGTCCACTGAGAGGGTGGTACGGCTGCCTTCGGTTGTATCGCCATGACTTCCTTGACGGAAAAATGCCTTCAACTGCTGTCACGGCAAAAACAGTGCCACAAAAGCCCTCCTCTTTGGTTGCTGGCCGCCCAGTTGGCCTCGAGTAGAAAACGCTTCCTCGGGTGTTGGTGTTCGTTATCTCTTTACCAGCCTGGAGAGCTCGAAGGGGTTTGCCGCAGGGTAACAGAACCTGTGTGTTCTTTACAGGCTTACAGGTTAAGGGGCGCGGTCCCCACGCACAGCAAGCCGGTGCTCTACTATTTGTTGGATGGGCCGACTAGAGGCTTTGTCAGGGAGGAGGTGCATGTGGTGCTTCTGACATTCAGCTGCCGCCGAAAAACGGTTTCCAACTCGCTAGTGGCTTCGCTACGATCATCGAGCGTTGTCGCCATAAGCTAGAGTGTCCACACCATTTTGTACGTTCCAGTACTCTTCGTAGCGGATATGCTTTTTATGACACGCTTTTTTACGGCTTTGGCTTCATGTTTTTTAGCCAGCCTCAAGGATCGAGTAAATTTTGGCCGGAGGCCCCCATATTCAGCGATGGGGCGCCCAGAGCACTTATCCTTAATCTTCCCAAGAACCTTCTTATTCTCTGTGCCATAGAGCAGGTGGTCCTTGCGGAATTTCGAGGTGTCATAGAGGTGGCGGCACGCAGCCATCTCCTCGTAGACGTTCTTGGTTTCAATATCGACGAGGATCGAGTCTGTATCCGTGTACAGCAGCTCGCAGCGACCGCCTTACTGCCCCTTGATCATGTTCTACCACAAGGCATACCTGAGGTGCTCGGACCGGTGCAACACGGTATTGTTCACGTACTTAAGTCTGTTGAGCGTCAGCCTTCTCTTGGGGACCTGCATGGCCGCCAGTTGGTCATCAAACATGTTTGCCGGCGCATACCAGTTTAACGTCCACCAACTTGCGGAGATTTTCCATGGTCTTTCAAAAGACGCTGTTGTTCATGAGCTTGAGCAGGTCTTTTTGAAAGTTCCAGATGGCTTTCTTCTAGAGACATACGCAGCTGGAGGTTGCGATAATGCAGCACGTACCGTCTCTTGTCGCCGAAGTTGGGGACAACCTTTTCATTCTTTGTTGGCGCTTTCCTAGCACCTAGAAGGTTGTACTGGTAGTGAGACATGCACGCTTTCTGGACAACCGTGCGCTCTGGCGCTAGCTGGTAGGCGTTTGGCGCCTCGTGCAGCTGCCGAGAGTTTTCTAGGTGTATCTCTCCGAGCTGTCCCAGGCGTCGATGTACTCGTATGGGTAGATACCTTTGTCCAACAACAGTTGGCGCTTTTGAAGGTCTTGCTAATACGCTGCAGTTACGCAAAAGCCCTCCGGCTTGTTGGCAGCTACAAGCTTGTCGAGCGATGTCACGAGGAATTAATAGCTGTCGTTATAGCCTAGCTGGCCAAGGAGGAATGATATGTACTTCTTGGAGTTGTTAGGGATGCAGCAGATCTTTCCCTTTACGTTGCTGATGGCTTGCATCAGGAGATAGCCATCGTCCTCCTGCAGGTTGTGGAAGACCCCTCGAATTGGCGTCGTTTGGGGGTTCAGCTGCAGTTTCAGTTTACAAGCGTTGTGGTCATCTCCTCCGTACTTGACGGTGATTTGGCAGTGTTCCTGAGCAGAGTTGCCATTAAGAGGTCTGTCGCCGACCTAACAGTTGGTGCCGGTTTTGTGGACTCGCCGGTCCTCAACTGTCAACACCATGGCTTTCGGATTAGCCAGCGCAGACTCGATCTCGCTCTCAACCTCTTGCAATGCCCTCAAGGAAATGCTCTGCTGCGTTTGGTCCCCTCACTGTGGCCATCACACCTCACCACAATATAACCATAACCACAGGTCCTATGCTTTTGACTTTTCTGGGTGTTTCTCTTGCTGGGGTTGAGCTCTATCCCGCCAATCTTGATTTTTAGCACCTTAAAGTCGGATTGGATGATGTAAGGCAGTGGAAGCTGTTTGCGCTAATTTTGGAAGGTAAGCTTGTTTTCGCCCTCTTTGCGCATCTCTACTCTCACAGCAGTGTGACCGATCCCTCGGCATTCAGGTTTGTGGGCCTCTAGCAGGTCTTCCCTTGAGTAGTACGTGGACTGGTCGAATAGCAGCCGATTGAGGTCCTTTACCCTGGTGTAGCCTTTTCGACTAGCAACAAATTGGTCCGTGGGACCACCTCATGCTGCTCTGAGCCTGTAAACAATTACGCCTTTGTCCCAGCTAAAGACGTTAATGGCGAGCTTCTTGTTTTGATTTTCGAGCTTAGTAATCTGTGATATATGCGTTGGGGCGTCTGTCCCTGTAAAATCGAGCCCATTGTTTGTAACGTACTTTAGTGGGCCTGTCCATAGGATCTTTGGCCTGAAACAGTGCGGTCCTTAAAGACCACCTTTAGCAGTGATCGTCTTATTCTTGACAGCGTCCAACCCAGCATGTTTCCACGCCGTCAACCACCCATCCAGAGCCTCCTTAGGTCCACTTTTCTAGAAGTTCAGGCAGATGTGGAAAGGTTTTATCAACAATTTCATCGAATTCAATGGCCTGATGAACTGCCTCCCGATTCTGGCAAAACACTGAGTCTGTTAACTCCTCAGCGCCGTCAGGGCGGTCTTTTCAAAGCTTATCTGTAAGGGCAAGCGGGACCTTTGCTCCTTGTAGTGCTAAAATATTTTCCTTCTAGTTTCGAGCTGATTTGGAGGTGCAGGCTATCTAAGAGAGCTTTGGGGACTGCGTTTAGTTGATGTCCTTCTAGGATATCCACCTACCACTACCACAAGAACCTGCAATGTCCGCACCAATAGTAGCTCAAATGCCAGCTCATCGTCTCAAAGTAGGAAATTCCCAAATTCCTCAAACGATTCTTGGCGCTGCAAATTTGCCGTTCGCATTACAGCCGCTGGGCTGGTTGGCACTGGCCTCTCGCGCTGCAACCGCGAGGCTGGGTTTACCTGTTGAGATGACTGGGCTTCTGATGATCACATACTACTGACAAAAGTTTCAAAAGAAAGACTTTACGTTAGCATGGAAATTACGACAGAGGCCTTTTACAGGGAAGTTTTACTAGCTTCAGTTGGGTAAACCCTTACCAAATTGTTTATAGCACGACTTTTGATTCTTCTAAGCTTGCAGACTGCTTAGTTTTGACCGCACCTTCTACACAGCTGCTCTTCGGACTGTGTCCCAGTTTTTTCGGGAGTTAGCTACCGGCAAGCCTTTTTCTCGACCGTATTCGATGAATCTTGCAGGAATCGTACACGCAGCTTACTACAAATTGTTGTTTCTCAGAGGGTGAGCCAGCAACATCGGTTTTTGCCCTTCATCACTGAAAGGTATATCGGCGGTGGACAAATCTCACATTTTTGAAAAGCACGTTTGGCCTTTTGAAGGAATGCGTGATAACCCAGCCGATAATAACCCAAAAAGTTTTAGGATCAACGCACTTAAGAAAGGAGATGGGTG
>Ga0126336_10002572_pt1 | contig 10390 bp, 10 predicted proteins | sample SidCmetagenome_FD_92530 | JGI IMG/M metagenome (GOLD analysis project Ga0126336, IMG submission 92530) | Coral microbial communities from El Islote,Puerto Morelos, Mexico - Siderastrea C C metagenome | ecosystem: Host-associated > Invertebrates > Cnidaria > Coral | place: El Islote,Puerto...
AAACTTTCAGCTCACTTTGTTGTTGAGTGTTCATTGGCCATATTTGTCGCAGCAGGTATATGAGCTGATAGCCTAGCTCCGTTCAGCCAATCAAAATGCTAGAAATCCAATATACCTAGTCCAGTTTTTAATAAAAATAGTTATTATATTATCTTACAAGCCAAAAAATCGTACCTGAGAGGACTGAAAAACACCTATTTCGTCTTCAAGGAGAAGGAATGGAGAATGCTCTTGAGGCACCAACATTTCCTCCGCAGACTGAACTCTTTGAGCAAAACTGTGATGACTGGGTGGAGAATAAGAATGTTCTTGATGCACGGGAATTTCATCCACAAGCTGATCCTTCTGTGAAAGGGTGTAACCACTCAGCCGAGAAGGGGATTTAGGGTGCTTTCCAAGCATGGATATTTCATCCACATATTTAACTTTCTGTGCAAGAATACGTTCTCTGGACCTTTCTGCTGTTGCTGCCTCGCCTTCATCCTCTTCTCTCTCACGGGGCCTTTCTGCCATTGCTTCTTCCTCCTCCTCCTCCTCCTCCTCCTCCTCTTCTCTCTCACTGTTATCTTCATTTCTCTCGTCTTCATTTTGAAGGAAAGGATAAAACTGCTTGTAGTGTTCATAAAACCAGACCATTACCTCCATGGCCCGTTTTACATCTCTGAGGCTTACGAAGCTGCATTCATCCTACAAATAGAAAGTTCATCCACGGTGTAAAAGGATAGTAAATCGTATTACTATAAAGACAGCCCCCTGATAGAAAGAAGAAAATATATTTTTCTTGAATGGAAATCTTCGTTTTGGTAAGCTAATAACATTCCTCGTCATCCAGTGGTTGCCTATACTATTAAAAAATTAGTTCACTTAAGGACGGTGCCTCCTAATACAGATGTATTTCTGCAAAGGTTATGGCTATGGGGAAAAAGTAGATCTTAGCAAGGGTTATTGGAATCCAAAAAGAAAAATGTGGGTAACCACGCATTTTTCAGAGTTAATTAAGCAACCATAATTCTAAAAAAGCGTTGAAATAGAAAGAATGTATGGCAATTTCTTTCCAAATTTAAGCTCAATTATCTCTGAAAAAAGCGTGGTTACCCCCAATTTTCTTTTTGGATTCTGATAATCCTTGCTAAGATCTGCTTTTTCCACATAGTCATAAACCGCACAAAAATATTGTTGTATTGGTGGGTAAATTCCTTAAGACACCCGAATATCCTGAGATGGGCAGAACGTATGCGCAGTAACAAAAGGAGGCACCGTCCTTAATCTCATTAGCTTTGATCTCATGTATATTGAATGAACTACGTTTTTGTACCACCGGATTATTAATATTAATCCGATTACGTCACGATTCATGAACATGATACAGTGCCAGTTTTGAAAAAAATATATATAACAAGGCTCCTTGTTAAGAGCCTTAGTAGTAGTTAGACATGAAGATTACGGCTGCAATGCAATCAGCAAATGCAAATCCAAACTGAAAGAAAAAATATCAGCCAAGTTGAGAAAGCTAAATCATTGGGTGTTTTTATAGATGACATATTGACCTGGAAAAACCACGTGGATGAAATTTCTAAAAGGATATCCTCTGGCATTGGTGCCCTAAAAAGGCTTAGGCCATTCGTATCATTGGATACAGCTAAAAAGATTTATGATTCCCTCATCCAGCCACATTTTGATTATTGCTGCACAGTCTGGGATGGCACAAATAATCAACTAACTGAAATGGAATTCTATGACACAGGCTCTTAGAGAATGTAACTCCCTGGGGGTTTTCAAAAAGAAGGCGAAAGCTTACTTTTCTTCTTTAGGCTCCCACACGGCAATCATGTAAATCAGTTAATTTTTGTAGCGTACAATATTAGGATATTTTTTATAATAGTTTTTTTAGCATATTTGTGCTGATGATTTTTCCGTGTATAAATAAATAAATAAATAAATAAATAAATAAATAAATTAATTAATTAATTAAAATAAATAAAAAATGTAAGTTGACGGAACAACAGAAAATGGTGTCATTAAAGATGTGTTTATTGTCCATCGTGGTGCAAGATAGGAAAGATGAACGTTTGTTCGTTTGTCTCACGATGGAATCGCTTTGAGTTGTTGTTCGCGACGTTTCGACTGCAATACTGCTAGTCTTCATCAGGCGATGAGGTCGATTGTTCACGTGTCGCTATTTGTAGCGGCAAAGTACACATCGAGGAAACAGGGAGAGCGGTGCAAGAAAGGATAAAAGAACACGACAGAGATATACGGCTTGCTCGTACGCAAACCTCCGCAGTTTCGGAGCACGCTAACGAAACGGGGCATCTTCCTATTTGGAAAGAAGTAAAGTTTATTGATCGTGATCCTCACTGGTACACACGTAGGGTCAAAGAGGCTATCCATATAAGACTTCAACCTAATAAAGTGGAATCGAAATTCCTGAAGCTTGGATATCTACGATCAAAAAGCACAACAGCCGATCAACTACAAAGCGGACCTGTGAGGGACCAACATCTAATAGTCGGAATAATAACGAGGATTGAAATGCACCAACAGCAACGAACCAACATGCTACAAATAGCGACACGTAAACAATCGACCTCATCGCCTGATGAAGGCTAGCAGTATTGCAGTCGAAACGTCGCGATCAACTACTCAAAACGATTCTATCGTGAGACAAACGAATAAACGTTCATCTTTCCTAAAATGGTCACAAAATTCAGCAGTGGGCTGAAGCGTTATCAGGGGAAAAGTGCGAATTTCCATCTAACCCTAAAAAAACACTGCATGACCCTTTCCTCAACAAACGACATGTAAGAGGTTACCAACTGCAAGAGCTTAACCCTATTTCTGTAACATCAAGGGGCTAGAGGCACTACTAGTCCCCCTGGATGGGAATGCTAGTTCAGGGTCTGCCTTTACTTTAATTAAACGTTAATTGTTCCATTAACTGAACCAAACTCAACATCTACAGGTCACAATACCTTTCTTTTTCTCATGAATTGCTGTGAAGCTGCTAAGACGCTTGATATGGCATGGACATGCTCTTCGTCTCCTGGAAGGCGACGTTCATGCAGCACCTAGACAACCATAAATTAAATATTAAAATTGTGCACTTTTCAGTGCGGAACACGACTTAAGCAGGACGGCAACCGGTAGTTGAAAACTTTTTTGACCCATTTTGACTAAAAGAAGGTTTTTCCAAATGTTGAACAGATGTGAAATTTCATCGCAGTTATGAATAAACGAATAGGAAACATTGGTTTCCAGAATCCTAAATAATCCAGCAAATGCAAAAGAATATAACACCAAAAGTTGCCAAAACAGGATTATGTGCACTAAAAAAAAAACATTCGATATCAGGTCATCTGACCAGCTATGAAGTGTGTACTTACAAATCGCCCCACAATCTGACGGATGTAGCGCTCTTCAACTTCTGGCTGCAGGCTTCCAAAATCCCAAACAATACTACGCATGCTCTCTGGCAGTGCATGTACGCGATAAACAAGATGACGCAATGGAATTGTACCTATTGAAATTGAATAAATTAAATAGTATCAATCTACTTCCCTCGTTTTACTTTGTAAAAGTTCCGTTTTACGGTAGAAATTTGCTTCATTAGTTTAAAACTTTACCAAGGCGTTCGGTTGTTTCCTCCGCTCTCACGTTATAGCCCAATCCAGCTGACTCTAGCCTCTGTATCATTTCATCTGTATGCCTAAACAAAGTAAACATAGGTTATTTGTAAGCCCAGGCAGCGATTCTTATGGCCAGGTCAAGCGTAAGCGAAACGTGAATAACAATGAACCATACCGAGCAAGAACTGACATAAATAACAAATTTACAGGATTCGTTTGGTGATAGAGTTGTGATGCCGTGAATGTCGTGAGAAACAGCTAGGATACTAAAAGTGTTAGTACGTAGTGATACTGAGGGCCTAAAGAAATTGCTATTAATAAGATAACCAACCCAAGGAAACACCTTTCAAAATACAGTGATATCAAGTTATCCCTTAGCTCACTTTGAAACAAAAATTCCCCTACAAAACGGACGTACCTCTGATATGGATTGCAAGCAACAATGAATTTTAGACGATTGTCTAGCAGACGACCGTTACATCTTCCGTCCACCATGATTTCTTTGATCATCCCCAAAGCTTCAGTGGTGTTAGCCTCATCAAAAAACAAAACGGTATCGATATCATGTTGGGCGTTTTTGACGGCCATTGCCTCTGCGAGTAGGACGTTCTTTTCTATGTCTTTGAAGGTTGTACCACCGTGAATCTGTAAAAGTAAAAGGCAAAGAACCTTTGGTCAAAATGTTTTTCTAAAGGTCATTGATTGTTTCCTTGATCCTAACCAAGATCACGTTACAAGTGGAGACTTTTTAGAGGAAGGCAGCGCGGCATTGTGGGGTTAAGTTCTGCTGTGGTGATTCGGTAGAGTTCTTTCAACCCCCAAGTTCAGTGTCAGCTTGTAGTGTCGAATTTGCATAATGTTCTCGAATACTTTAAATGGAATACCTGCAAACTAGCAAAATAGCTAATCGCACACATACCATAAAGACAGTACTTTTATTCTACAGGGTCCCATAGTAGGAAAGCGTCCGTGAAATTTTATTTTATTTTATTTTATTTATTCTTTTCCGGGAGGAGTTCCGAGCTTTTCACTGACCACACGGAGCTGACAAGTATTGCGGACAATTGTTTTCTTGGTAGTGTTGTGATTTTCAGGATAAAAAACAATTCAGATTAAAGAACAATGTGTTTTCCCGGGGACTTGTTTTGTAAATCACCACACGTTATTGTACATTACCTTCATTAACAGCAAATTTTTGCGTTCTTTGTCACCCCCTGTCTGTAGACCACACATGTAACGAATCAGACGGGTCTTCCCGCATCCCGTTTCGCCCATTATTATAACTGGGATGTCACATCTGAATCTCATGTGAATGGCAAGGATCTTCTTAACGTTGTCACCAGTAAGCTCGTAAGTTTCATCAGGGTCGTGACCCCACTCCATCCCCATAACACGGCACAAATGCTGAATCATTTCAGGCCTGAAACATACAGAGATGACCAATCTGATTACATGAGGTGATCCTCCAGCGAATCGGTCTAGTCTAGACCTATTAAAATGTTGCCCTTTTCTTCGAACGCTTTCTGCTCTGGCAAGCTCTTAACGTATTGTAGAAACGCAATTGCCCCACAAGCGTTTGAAACACTATATAGCTCATTTTACTGTCTGAAGAAAGAAAATATAGACGTACCATCAACACTTGCACGTATATCGATTTTGCTGGGTTTTAACTTTTTGAGCTATCTTTATACTTCTAGATCAATGTCGGACAAAACTGTTTAGACATTTCCGAATGAGTAATAATAATGATAATGATGATGATGATGAGGATGATGATGATGATGATGATGATAATGATAATCTTTATAAAAGACATATCGAACGTTACAAGTATCATCAAATTTAAAAGAGAAATACTACATCACAACATAAATTGAATCATAATGCCAAGTTATAATTAAAACAAATTAAAGCCTATTTACAAAGCAATTCTTAAAGCGCTCAGTGTTAACTGAAGGAAGTTGAGGTGTTTTTCTACGAAGCATGAGAGATGAATCCTTTACAGTCGGCAAGATGGAGTATAATGGGTGGTGTTCGTCCCCGCTAATCTTACTATAAAGCATTCTATCAGACTTTTCTAAAAGATCGTAAATACTCAGTTCATGGGAGATGTAGTGCCTTTTGTGGCATCTCTTAAGAAAGCGTTCAACGATATAAAGGTCTGCCTTGCTGGCACCATAGTTCAAGAGACTATAGGTCAATTTAGAGAGCACAAGATCTTCTTGCCCATAGCACTCTTTCCTTAAACCCCTAATTAGAAACAGGCATTTGTTAGCTTGGCATAACTTGGCCTTAAAATGCCCGGAGAGCTTACAGTTGGATTGGAATGTTACACCGAGAAGAGTTAAATGATCGAATTGCTTAATATTAAACCTAATGGGATAAATTGAATTGTTAGACTTCTTCCTGACAACAAACTCTTTACATTTAGCCGTATTACATACCATTGTTATTGGTCTATTCCATAAAGTCGTCCGAACCTTCGAGTGAGAACTTTGATAGTTAAAATCTTTTCCAAAAACATTTCCTTCTTTCTCTCCCCCTTATCAATGTTGCTTTGCCGCCCTAAAAGCCCCATGAATCGTTAGTCCTTCCAAACAACATTGACTAAGGGGCGTGGAACGGGGAAAGCACATCACGTGTACGGATGATCTTAACGTGTTTCCATACAATGATAATGGAGAAATACGCTCACCAAAGCTCACCAAATGCGTATGTCTTAACTTAGTTCTATCGCTACTTTAATGTTAACGTACTTTGAATAGGACTCAAAGTCTTTGTCTAAATCCACTCTCTGTACGTGAAGTCCTGTGCGAAGACGCCGTGGCATTATTTGCTCGTGGATAATTTCTCTTGTCCGAGTATCCAAAAGATTTCCATCGTCATCAACTTGGAATCCGAGAAAAGTAAAGGTGGTGTGATCCGGATTGAAAAAGATGTATGGATGAATGCTGAAAAATAAAATTTGCAAGTCCCTGACGCAAAGATTTGAATATATTTTATTGATGCTGGGCCACTAGTTTGAGCTACCGTATAAATGCTGGAATTAGCCCCCGGGGCACTTATCTAATTTTCTCGCGGGAAGGGGGCGCTAATTCGAATGGGGGCGCATATTTGAAGGGGGTGCTTATTTCGTTTTTCAACTTTCGGCCTCGATAATCAGGTGGTGGTTGAAGTAATTGGAGGCAGGAAGCTTGAAAATGGCCTCGTAATTCCAGGAACTTTCAAGGCAAAAACAGGAAGCCAGCGATTGGGCGCAAAGTTTCACGAGGAACTTACCAACGTGTAGCGCTTATGCACTCACACGGATATTTCCCTCGAGGAAATGAGAAGAAAACCGGTCTGACTTTAAAGGACTTTAAAGAACATCTATATTGTTATGTCATATTCATTGAAAGTACCCTATCTGTGTATCGTACGACATACAGTACTGTATTTTTTACCTTATTGGTGGAGGGTAGGGGGCGCTTTTTAAAAATATTTTTAGCCTCGGGAGGGGTGCTTATTCGAAGGGGGGGCGCTTATTTGAAGCTGGGCGCTAATTCGAGCATTTACGGTACTTGTATTTACCAAGAATAGGGGGGGTGGGGAGGGGGGGGGAAGAAGATGAAACTAATAATACATCACAAGTAAACTATTAATCATTCACAGTTTTTAATGTTCTGAATAGTACAGTTTTGAGCCTAGCCTGGACATTCCTCTGTTTTGTTTTGTTTTAGAATTCAGCACTTTAATTTCCTGCCGGTGATTCTACATATTTTATTTCAGATTAAGGGCTTTCGCGCCTAAAATCTTCCTCCGTTCAGATTTTGCCAGTCAACACTATTACTGCAGTTAGATAATGACCAACTCATACCAGAAAAGCAAAAAAAACTGGTGGCTCACCTTGCTAAGGGGAGAATTCAAGAAAATGCTGGTTTATTGATTTCAACGCAAATAAGCCTATTTAGTAATTTTTTGTAGCTGAAATCATTCCTTCAGGTAGAATTAGCTTCACAGAAGTACGACTGTAAGTCATCTATGCCTCCATTCGAAGGAAAATTCGATTGCATTTGAGTAGAAACAGTACAAAATCAAAACCTCTCGCGTTCAAAATGTTTTTAAAATGGAGAGAACCAGTAAGGGAGTGTTCTATCGAAAGAAGGTCACCGTTCGTTCAAGAGTCAAGTACTTTTATGGATTTTACAATACCTGGACCAACTCTCTACTTGTCCATATTCATGGCATGGCGTGACATCGCGACGTGAATTACGTGCGCAGTAAGGATGTACATTAACAATTAGCGCGAACGTCCTTAATGTGGCTTGCTACAGTTTACCTGAGGCACAATTGCGCGCGCTAAGAAATTCTCTCTGACGCTATTGTTTTCGTGCATGTAATACTAACCGCCATCATCAAGAAGTCTGAAAACACTTTTGAGATCTGGCACGTAGAAATCGCCCGTGGCGATATGTTAACTTTCTTGATCATGAATGAATAAAGTCACATTTAGAGTCGTATTTAGCTAGTGCTACTGGTATAAGATATCTGTAAAACCTTAACGAAAATGTAGAGAGGTTGTTCTAAAAATTCCTATGTTTATTGCACTCGCCATATTACGTCATTTCAGTGCACATTTAAGTTGTACGCATGCTCAGTTTTGCGCAGGAAAATCGCAAATCGACCTTTTGACTTCAACCTACTCAAAAACTGGCCATATAACCCAGAGTGGAAATTTCAGGATCAATTTATAGCAGTCACTTACACTTGTAGACAAAATATGAGCACCATCTGTAAGAGCGATGATGAGTAATTCTTAAAAATTCGACATTTTCCAAAACTGATTATAAACCATTGCTGTAAGCACGGTCGAAAAGTAGCGGTGTCAAAAGGAGACGAAAGAAAAATTTGCCGACGCTGAGATCACCCCATGTCCCCTTCCCCACACAAATAACGCACAAAACCGTTATCTATACAATATGTGCTATTAACCTTCTCTCCCAACGTCTTCGTAGTTGAAGTGGACGAATGTCACTTTCCTCACTTGAACTGCCTGGTTCATCTGACGATGGGTCTTCTTCTCCTTTCAATGAACGCATGGCGAAATCCTGATAAAACGAAACCCAAGTTAACAGCCCCAATTTGAGGACACAACTTGAACATATTTACGGTGCAACACGCAAGTTAACCTACTGCACACGTTGTTCAAGCACGCAATTTAATTGATTATCAAAACCCCTCACAGAGATTAGTACACCGAGTTTCTCAGACTGTCGAAAGTTTTAGTTTTAAGATATATAAGCTGTCGAGGCTGACGTTCCAAGCCGTTTGTTTATTTACCAATAAGCGGTCACTTTTATTTGGTGACGAACCCAAGATCTGACTTCTTAAAATGTGAAGGTAAAGCCTTATAGTTTATAATTTCAGTGTTAAATCCTATTTAAACTATTTTCATGAAGAACATACAAGCTGGAAGGCTAGTCACTTAATGTTGATATTTAATGTTCCTTTTCCCTTTAGTTTAATAGTTAGAGTTGTGCGTAGAAGCGAAGGTTGGCTTGTATTGACTGCAGATAGCTCAATGGTTGACAACAGCTTATTGGACAAGGTTGTCTCTGTAAATTCGACAATTTATGAATTGAAGGTGTGTATTGTAACTTTCTTTAAGGCCTGTACTTTCTTAAACCACATGATACTTACCTTCGACATAATTATCATGAAAGCGACCACGAAAGTTCGAAAGCCTTCCAAAGTGTCCTCAACGATCTCTGGGTTACAAAACGCACTTTGCTCACAGTCATGAAGCTGGTAGTTCAGAAAATTTACAAAATGCCGAATCTCTGACCACGATGGGTTACGAACGCCACAGTTCCTAAAGAAAGATTATATAAAGTTACAAACATCATACTAAGCTTTTAGTTGCCCAGTCTTTTGGGTAACTTCGTCAGTATTCTATGTCAAGTTTCTCCTAAAGAACGGTGAATAACTCCAGTTAAGGCACTCCCCAAATGATGCCAAGGTGCAATTGAGCCTAAATATCTGGAAGCTTCCGTTTTTTCATGGTTCAGAGGGGTGCGAGTAATACGGTTATAAATTGCCTACAGAGTAAATGTCAACCGGAAACGACGAAATTGCTGCAAAATCGCCTGGGCTTTTTTTGAGTTTCGGAGCCCGGGGGCGGGGGGCACAAAGTGCCCCCCTACAGATCTTGAAAAGTATTAACGCTCTTGTGATAAATCTCGGCACGTATTTAGTACGTCATTAGCTTAACAGATTGGCATTATGACGTGTCAATTATGACGTGACATGACGTCATAATGGCCTCAAAAACCCGCCATTTTGAATTTGAGGCCGCCATCTTGGATCCCGATCCTGCAGTCTACAGTTGACAATGACGATATCGAAAAATATATGAATTTGTTCTAGGAAACATACTTAATCAAAATGAGCACAAAAAAGCAAAGGATTATCTTCTTCTTACAAACTAAGGGTAAAAAACTGAAAAAAACGACTGAAAAACGACAGAAAATAGCCAAAATACACTCCTGAGAAGACCGTTGCTATGGAAACGTCAATCATCATAGACACGTCATTGACACAGGAAAACATTCCCTGATAAAGTTTAGGAAAAGTCACCAGATTTGGTGATTATTCGGCCAGCGGTTTAAAAGTTATAGTTCGTTAAAGTCAGCGCATGCACAATGTGCCCGCCACCCCAACCCCCACCCCCAACCCATAACACACGAAAAAGCCATAGAAACACAAACAACAAAAAAAAACCTAGC
>Ga0126336_10002573_pt1 | contig 10390 bp, 3 predicted proteins | sample SidCmetagenome_FD_92530 | JGI IMG/M metagenome (GOLD analysis project Ga0126336, IMG submission 92530) | Coral microbial communities from El Islote,Puerto Morelos, Mexico - Siderastrea C C metagenome | ecosystem: Host-associated > Invertebrates > Cnidaria > Coral | place: El Islote,Puerto...
AGGACAGTATCTGCAGTAGCTCAAGTGAACTCGCTATTTGCGTTCACAGTTAGCAAAATCTGGTCCCTGAATTACAGAAATGGTACACAAATGAAGTTATCCTGACGTGTCAATGCTTCTGTCCGTAGTTTTGGAGAAAACCTTTCAAATATACGGAACGGAATAATCAACTGAATTTTCTTTTTCACGATCGAATGTTTTATCACGCAAGATCGAGAGAAAATATGGCGAGACCAGTAAATTTGCATGGAAGACCGCTTGACAGATGTACTATTTTCGGATCCGTCCCCCAAAGAAACGCACGGATCACGGGTAATGGGCTCCTGCGGATCATGAATCCTAAAAATATGATGTATCCACTCGGAGTGTGGATTCATCAGATCACTAATCCCTGATTAATCCATTTTCGGATTTAGGTAAAGAAACGCAAAATCCGTTTTTGGATACAAGAATCCGGATTTGGATTTTCCCAAAGAAACGCACCCAAAGTTCGGGTTCGGTGTCAATTCACCCACCGAATCGAATCTGTTTACTTGGTGCAAGTCTGTTCATTAGCACAGAACACAAACGTCAGCGCCCCCACGCTGGTTTCAAAGGTATCTCTTCCCTATCCTACAAAGCGCTAGTACATTTTGGCGGGAATTCCTGACGTCACACTTTTTTTCTCCCATGTTTAGGATCATACGCGCCCCTTCCTCAGAGACCCAGGGGCAGATATTCGGGGCGAGAGGCAGATAAAACGGGCGAACTCGGTGCGAGCAGAAGCCCGGTAAAAGCGAAAGTTTACAAGACGGGAGGGAGAGCCCCTGGGAGGATACCTTCAATGGACTAGTTCAAGAACCCATTTGCATTCTTGCTTCTGATTGAGCACAACTTTTGAGGCATTGCATTTTTTGTGCCCAATCAGCGATCAGCTTATGTCCCCGTTCCTTTCGTGACGTCTTACACAGAGTGTTACTTTGCTAAATATTGCACTCAGTGTCGCTCGTTCGATAGGCCTACCATCGAAGATAGTTTTAGTAACATGCGAACCCAAAAAGCAGAGAAATAGAGAAATTTGGCAAGGGTAATCAAGGAAAAAAAAACAAGCACGAAAATCTGATTGAGGTATCGTGAAACGTTTACACCTTTATAGGAGTGAACTTTTAGAAGCGTGCAGTTTGGAGCAAACGCAAAGACAAGTTATGGATCGTACTGCACACTTCTTAAAATTCACACCTAAGGTGTGAACTTCTGCACAGTACCTCGATCTGATTTACATACTTGTTGTTTTCTTTCTCCACAAATAAAACAGGTTCAACCAGTAATAATAATTAAAAAATGGGTAAAGGGGATATTTTCTTTCTGTCCTTTTTTTTAAAATTTTTTTTAGAACAACGGCTGTCACTTTTTCAATTACGTGATTTTTCAGTTTTTCAATTTACCCTGTGTCACGCATTGCCTTTCCGCACTCCGTGACAAGCATTTTACATTCTATGCATACCAGGTACCAGGAAAACACAGGAAATGATATGAAATGTGTGATAATTTCGTCGATAATATTTCTAGCGTTGTGTTCTTGTGCACGAATCACTGTGTACCACGCGAAATCTGGATTTATCAACTGAATTGTTGATGAGGTAAATCGGCCACCGTAATGAATTCAAAAAGCTGACCTTTCGAGTTCGTCACGGCTAACACTCGAAAGGTCAGCTTTTGAATTTCTTTACGGTGGCCAATTTACCTTATCAACCTAATTGAGAGTCAATTGATAAATGCAGGTTTTCGTGTTCTACTTTCACCGACGCAGCACCACAGTTTCTTTAGAAAATAACCCTGTATTCCGAAATTACACACGGTATCGTCTTTCCTCTCGTGTAATAAACTTGTAAAATTTGCTAGTTTGAAAGAATATATTTTGGCTAAACTCGCACCTTAACAGACGTGAACAGTCGCGGCTTAAGACAAAACATGGTTGTTTATTACGCTATCTGAGCTATGTCGAATTGGTTTCGTGCTGGAGCGTTTACTTTGTATGGCGTGCCAATCTATTGCGAATTGAGCGGCTCGACTTCAAACCTATATTTTAAAAGTGTTCCGATGGCCAGTGCAGCGGCGCTCAGGGACACAAATCGATCCAAAATCCGCGTTTCATTTGGGGACATTTTAATGGTTGATGACAAAAAGGATATCAGTAAACTGCGATAATCGTTTCAACATAGCCTTGCGATGACACGTACGTGACTTTGGGTGTGATTTTGCGTGATTTCCGGAAGAAGCTGGAATGTTTACCAAACCACGTTTTCCTGCGTGACATTTTTGGCGTGCGGCACATCAAAGGAATCCCGGAAACGATCCTAGACGCACGTGTTTTGTCTCTGTCAGCACACCTATCTATCAGGTTTATGATTGGTCAAAAAGTGGTTATTGTCGTGCGTGCACGAGAGAATTACCTTTGTCATGCCCACACAGAGCTGGAGTCGTATAAATCCTCGGATACATTCGTCTGATCCAAAAAACGCCCTTGGCTACATTTATCAGTGTTAATTACCTTATCACGGGTTGGTTCCGCGTGGATTTAACGTGAGTCGATTTTCCATATTGGTGGCAAGTCATCTTTTAATCGTATGGATTCAGTGGCCTATCCTGAAACAAACTACAATTCTTGTGATCCTCGCTTTATCGACCTCGACACCCAGAACGAAGCTTTCCAGCGAAATGTCTTCGACTGGATAAAAGAGCAGAACGGCAGAAGCCACGTACAGAAGCGAGATCTTTCTGTTTATGGTGAGTACAAAGTTCCAGAACCTTGAGTCAATATCCGGCGTCGCATCATAATGGTGCGAATTATCGATCTTAGTCCTGAAGTTTTTTACAATCTAGTCAACTCAATGCGTCAACTCGAATTTTGTCTGAATTAGACTGCCTGCTACAGCAATATCGATATTGCAAAACGTTCTACCTTATTCCTACTTTTCAGTAAATTTCGTTTACAGTGATGTTACAATTTTCATGGTCACCAACTCATTCTCGACAACATAAAAATAGGTCTGGTTGATTTTACAAGTCGATTCGAAACCACTCTTTCGGGCTACAAGGCTGACCCGCGGGACAGAGTTTACACGCTGTCCATTGCAGTAATGCATGCAGTCAGCGCCAAGAAGAGAGAATTGGTGCCGCACGTTTCATTTGGAGCGAACTGTTTCACACTGGCAAAATTCGGACGAATTTTCCGATGCTGTTATCAACTGCAAAACCGTGCTTGGAAAAAAAAACTTTAGGTTGCAAAAAGGAGGAAAACGCCGAAAATAAACTTAATGAGTATTTTCTTGCAAGATATTCAGCGCACTTTGTCAAACACTCAGTTGGAATAGCCCTAGGCATACAAAATTTCGTCAGATTTCGTGGCACTTAGAAATGGCGGATCTTTAGTTTTTGTCTAACTAGTTTTGGTGACTTTTATACAATAGTCACTAAAGATTGGCTTTTCAAATCGGCGCGGTACAGGTGAAGCTGTCTCAGTTTTCACTTCGTCTATGCAGGTTTCCTGAGGTCTCTAGGCCAATATCATATGATGAAAGTCACCTGGCTACGTGCATGTATCCAGCAACTATGTCGTTACCCACTCTTTAGAGACGGAGGGATACCGCCCACCTTTTTGGTACAAGATATGCCGTTTTAGGACAATTCTGAACGAATAACTTTGAAGTATCGGATTACCCTAATGCGTTTGCTTGGTTCTGTTTAAAATTCGTGAAAATTGTTTGAGATATATTTTAGAAAAACATCTGATTGCCTCTCCGGCTAAGTCAAGTCAAGCGTCGAGATATCTCGCCGAATCTGCTTGACTGCTAGCTGTCCCAGTTTCCCTCGGCTCGCATTAACGCCGCTTCGCTCGCCCGAACATTGCGTCGCATATCGCTTACCGCTCGACTATCCAGAGAGGAACTGTTAGCAGTCTACTAATCTGCCTCATCTTAAAGCGATACTCTCATGATTTTCGGTGACGTAAGACATCATGTTTTTTTTTTCTTAATGGGTAAGCTCAGTTGGTCCGCGGGCCTAGCGACACAAAGTGTTGGAGAGGGCCGGCGCTGTAGCTTTAAAGTCCTAATGGTAGTCGTCTTATGTTGCCGCGAAGTAGGGCGGCCGACAAGCGATACGCGTGCCGCACCGCCCACCGACACGGTACAGTCAGCAACTTTTCAATCAGCGGCTTGATCTGGACCGACCCTCGCGTCCTTTCAATAAAGACTGGTCGACATGTAACGTCTTCTTGAGTCTCCTTTGCGCTGGCGATTTTCGCCGCGATGTGATTTGATTGCAGTCTCAGAGTGGAATTTTGTTCAGTGGCGCCGGGGATGCCGAGACAAGGCATTGCTCACTCTTTTGTTAAAGCTCTGCTCTTCAGTTTTGAACACACAGTCGGGGATATATCAATGTTTGTGCCCTTCTGGGTGGTTTTGTTTCTTTTCACTTTTTTATTGGTATGTTAGGAGATAAAATCCAATAATTAGATAATCCTGTGTTTGCCGATGTTCTTTTTATTATTCAATCAGTTATCGCTGATATTTGCTTTTGGATTATTTTGTTTGCACATTTTTGACTTGCTTTGGATGAAAAGGATTCTGTTCTTTGTTAGGTTTGGCAACTGAAAATACAAAACTTTTAACAGAAAAGCCTTACAAGTTAAGATAGAATTGTTGAATTTATCTAAGCATAAAACAGTGAAGGCTTGTGTAAACTTCCATTGTTTTCAATATTTTCTTAGCTGTAGTCGCTGTTTCCCACTTTCTGAAAAGCGCTCGGTTTGATAAATGAGCAGAAATTTTTAGTTGTATTTTTAGCTGCTATATCTATTCTTTACTCTGTGAATGGAATATAGTTTCACAATAGAATAAGATTGCTTTTTGACTACAGATCTAACTTTTGGGAAATGTAAACTTTGCAGTTCGTATTGTTTCTTTGTTCTATAAACTAAGCTGGCTTCACTCAGCCCTTATTTAGCCTTTACAATAGAGCAATTGTTGGTATACATAAATTGACCATCCCAATAATAGTAAGTTCATTAACATCTCATGCGCATATAATTCACATATTGGTTCGTATCTCGATTTGAAGTCAATTCAAGTCTTGTGTGAAGTCCGTGGTTCCAGTTGTTGCAGATCCCTTATACCAAGAATTAATGACGCGACTCCGTTCCCGCCAGCTAAGCGAGTTGCCGACCTAAGTTCCCCAGAGTGAAGTATTTTAGTTTCCCGCCATTTGTCGCATAGAAGTTTACCGTTTGCTCTCCGACAGTCCGACCCTTTAAAGTGGAAAAATCTATCTTCATAGGTACTTTTTTTGTGTGTTTCTGAACTGCAAATGATCAGGCAAGTAAACTAAATTGGTTAAGCCAAAAATTAAAAAGTAGTTTCGTATTCTAGAAGTGATGCTGTGGCAAATAGTTTTCAACAATCCTCTTATAATGAGCCTTTCATTTGTCGATCAGGTGGCTACCTCTTATAATGGAGGAATTAGATCTCAGACCGGATTAAGTGCTGGGCATGTGGGCATTAGAGTGGTTGAAGCGCGACTTGACCGTACGCGTTTAAACTGTAGAATTCGTAACATAATGATCCTCGAGAAAACTGGTAAAACGTCTTACAAAATAGTCTGGGACCGCATATCCTCAAGGAATTTAATAAAGTTTTTAATATGTTGGCGTATACTTCTGTGTATCATTGTAAACCTCATGTCATGTGCTCGAATCTGCGTGACTTTGCAGTGTTTTGAATATGTTATATTAATCGTGTTATAGCTTTTCGGAGTTGGGCATGCTTCAAAGGTTGTACATACTTCTGAAGTTGCGCAAGTTTTTTTTGGAGTGTTTTGAATACTTATCTGGGTGCCAGGTTTGTTTTAGCAGCTCGGATAGCCTACAAACGTGATCTGTGTCTTAGAATCTCGACTAACTGATGATTACTGGACTGTCGCTAAGCAACGCACACTGTCTAAGATGTTTTGCGGAAGGGAGCAGTTATGTTTGCTCAACCTGAAAAATTCCCACGAGAAACCTGGTTCTTTTGTTGGCACTGCGTTGGTCTCACGAACCTGGCCAACTTAATTACTTTTCCACTGAAGTCGTAAACAACTTTCGTTCCAGTTAATCCCGCAAAATTAAGTACTTAAGTAGTTTTGAACTCACAAGTTGCGTGTCAGGGCAAAGACATTGCCCGGTTATCCCTTTTAGCGCACGACACCATATTTTAGTTATTTTAGTTTAAGATATGAGTTAAAACGATTATCCTGACCGATTCGCCAGCAAGGACCCGCACTGTTTATACATCACAACAATTAACCTTTGCACTATTTCGTGCCACCCTCGTTAAATAAAGTTTTTATTATTATTATTATTTAAGCTTATAATCAAAGCAGATCACGTCCCGGAAAATTTTTGTTATCAAAACAGATTACGCTTCGTAAAGGATCAACGCACTCAGTTCAGTAACCGCTGTGATTCATTTGGTACCAAAGTATTTCCAGTTTTGATAAGAAAGTGATAAGTGTAACTAACCTGTGAATTTAGAACTGTTTTAGGGTTTCTTCAGTCAGCACAGGAATGCGGCATTAATCCCTAAAAAGATGCCGCAGTCGCTATGAAGTTACCGCCTATTCAACAGATGCGGAGTTTTAACCAATCACAGCATGTTGCGGGACTTTGCGCGTTTTACTAGTAGCGTCGTTTTCGGCTCAGAGAGCCATTGTGTAGTTAACCGCCGAGCTGCTCAGAATAAACCTTTCAAGACACCAGGGGCCCGTTTCTCGAAAGTCCCGGTAACTTTTCGGGCCCGAAGCTATATTTTAAAATCAAAATCTATAGAACTTTGGGGTAGTTTTTAGCCCACATATTAGCTTGACTTCTTTTATCAACTTAGAATTTTATTGCTCAGCTTTCAAAACTAACAAAATTTGAGTCATTAATGCAAACATCGCGCACATAAAATAGCTTTCCGGGCCCGAAAAGTTACCGGGACTTTCGAGAAACGGGCCCCAGAACTCTGCTGTTAAGGTCACTTTCCCCCGAACAAGAGAAATCACTGCCGTAACACTTAAACAGACTGCTTCCGTTTTTTTTTTGGCCATGACGCAAAATGAACAGTCGAAAGAAACTAAAATCGGTTTTAAGTAACATCGTATCTAGCAGAGGCCAAGTGCTTATTTGCACCTGCTCATATATATCGCTTTCGAACACTTCTCTCGCAATAACCTGTTGACGATGATGTAACTGTTTGTGGTGTGACTGAAAGCAAAGACAGCGAGTAGACCCCCGCCACTTGGAAGCGAATCGACTGCAAGTTAAATCCACAAGTGAGACTGGTCAAACGCATTTCAAATCTTAATCTTAGCTAACATAGTACACTGAGAAAACGTAGTCGCGGTTGGCCGGTGATTTCTACCCTTATGGCCTAAATCTACTGAGTTCAATCTGGGGCTAATGAACGTGCTGGCAAGTCGATAAGAAAACTTGTATTTCATTTGGCTTACCGGTGCAGCAAACCAGCGCCATTATTTGAAACCAACTTTTCTTGTATGTACAACTGCGATTTTGCAAATAGTGTTCCGCCTTTTCCATGGTAGGATAACTGGTTTTAATTTCTTATTCGCGTCATTGTAGGCTGTGTCAAAGCTCATTGTGCCTGTACCTTCAAGTACCTGTCATAATCGCGATTTCAGAGCAACTCTTTTTCTTTTTGCACTGTATTGCGGGCCTCGTATTCGTGTCAGATAATTTTTGTCTTTAGAATATCCGTCAACAGTTATTTCTACTGGTTGTGGGTTGCTCTTAGTCCCAAATGTTGCCTATTGTCGCCCAAAGTAATTCATTTCTGAGTTTGTTTTGGATCTGCTGTTCTATGTAACTAACAAAAAAAAAGAGGTTTGCTTTGCGAACAGCTCTAGCTAATCTTCAGGTTTCGGCATAATGCTTCCAAGCAGTGTGGACAATGTAGTCAGTTGACGATTTGCATGGGCTTTGGGCTTTGTGAAAGAACTGGCAAAAACTAGATTATAAGGATGGTGCAGTGGTGATGAATACAGTCCAGTAGCTTTTAAGGTGGACCAAAAGCTTGCTGTTCAGTCTTTTGGAAGCAATCACAAACAACACCAAACGTGCCAAGCTTGGGAAAAACTATTTATTACCTCAAACTAGCCAGAATCTGGTAAATTTTTTATTTGCATCAAGGCTAACCTTTTTTGTTTTTTCTATTTCTAGAACGTCCGCCTTCACAAAGTTCGTCGTCCAAAGGAGAGATGAGCTTCGGAGAAATCCCTGTGGTGGACAATACATTCTCTCTGCCCCAAAATGTTTTTGAGCGAGTGTTGGCTTCTCAGCAAAGAGCTTTACAATCCAGTCAACCTTCGACCAGATTCACAGAGACTGCGCGACCTGCTCCTTATCTCATCACCGCTGGTCAATGTCGTCGTCCATCCAGTGATTACGTCACCGAGTTAACCGGAAGTGAAGCTAAACGTCCTCGCCTATCACCCACTGAGCAAAGCTTTCCTCAGCAAATGCATCACCAGAAGACTCAACAAGAGCAACTTAAACTGCAGATGATTATGAATAGGTTTGATAACACCAGGGGTAAAGTTATGAGGCTGCTTAAACTACAGAAAGCGCGAGAACGTTTGCACCAGTATCAGAATCCAGCTAGCCGATCCGCTGACTTTAATAAAGATCAGCCTCGTTATGTTCTCGTGAAACGAACGGTTCGTGTGCCAGACAATTTACTGTACAAATATAATGCGTCTGTCGTCCGCCCTCAATCACAAGGTCTCCGTCGAGTACCTGGAATCCACGTCGAAAGAACTGGTTCTTATTATAACTCTTCAGACTCGGCTGGCTTAGCCGTAGACCATCAGACATTGCCCAAAATTATCGCTGTTCATTCTGTGATGAAAAATGCGCCCGTGAGCGCGGAAAGTTGTATATCAATCGGCAGTCGCCCTCCTCTAAGAGCTAGTGTAGCGCGTGAAGAACACACCATTAGAAGTGGCGTGCCCTCTAGTGTTGAATTTCGCAGGCGATCGCCATCTCACCAGTATTTGTGCGAGAAAAGCACAGTTCGACAAAACGAGTCGCGTTTGTTGATATCAAACGAGATCACTTCAGGAGTCGGAAATTTCCAAAACTGCGAAAACGACGAAGTATCCTTGACAAAAGTTATTCCTGGAAAAGCTTCCAGCTCCGTCAGCCCTCTGACCCACGGGACAAGAAATCAGGACGAAATTGAGTTAGCAAACTGCAACGAAAATGTGGTAAGCAACGAACAGTTCCCTCATCCGGTAATTTTTCATCATCCGGGACAAGTTGATCATTCGAAGAATGTTACTTATCTGGAACATGCTCGCCTTCCGGCACATATTGAGCATTCGGTACGTTCTGATCACCTAGGACATGTTGATCATTGGAGACAAATTGAAAATATGGGACGCGCTGATCATACGGGACCTGTTCCACATCCTGCGCATGTTGATCAGCCGGGAACTGTTGATCTTACGGGACATGTTGATCATACGGAACATGCTGATCATACGGGATCTCACGAACATGCGGGACATGTTGAACATCCTACACATGTTGATCAAACGGGACCTGTTGAGCATACGGGCCATGATGAACATCCCGCGGGACACGTTAATCACTGGGGACATGATGACAGTCGGCCGGAAATTAACCTGAGAAATGACGATGAATTTTCACCAAATTTTTCTGAAACAAAGCAGGTTGAAAGTCAAAACCAGCATTCTGTGCATGCTGATTCAGAGCTGTACTTGGGCGGCCCGCCTCCATGCCTCCCAGTTCTTAACAGGTCAGAAATGATCGAGCGGGAAAAGAAGACGGATCAACCACGCTGTGACAGCAACCCTACTTCTCCCAGGCTCACCAAGACAGTTCCGGAAATCAGCGAAAAGATCATCGAGACAAGGGAACGAATGAAGACTGAAACTATAAACTGGAAGAAATGTGTTCTTGTTAAACTAGAGCGACGCTTAATCCGGAAATTGAGACGAGCGGAGATTTTAACAGGAGAGAAGACTGAGATCAAGGATTTGCGCCAAGAGGTCCCAGAACCAGTGACTAAAAGGAAGAAAAGCGGAGGTGGACAAGGAGGAAGAACAGTTCGCCAGGATAGCGGGTCTGAAAGCGCGACCAGCGACAATGAGGATATTGCAGCTGAACGTCAGGAACAGGAGGGAGGAAGCAGTTCTCGAGATAGCGTGGCGGAAAGCGTGACGGTTGGTGATGATGATGTTGCAGCTGAACGTCACGGTCAGGAGGCGAAAAGTGGTTGCCGACATAGCGTGACGGAAAGCGTGACGGTTGGTGGTGGTGATGATGATGATGATGATGATGATGATGATG
>Ga0126336_10002574_pt1 | contig 10390 bp, 4 predicted proteins | sample SidCmetagenome_FD_92530 | JGI IMG/M metagenome (GOLD analysis project Ga0126336, IMG submission 92530) | Coral microbial communities from El Islote,Puerto Morelos, Mexico - Siderastrea C C metagenome | ecosystem: Host-associated > Invertebrates > Cnidaria > Coral | place: El Islote,Puerto...
GAACAGATAATTTTTTCCCAGCAATGCAGAAAAACACTCGAAAATGCCTTAGACAGCTTTTTTTCTTGTCATATTGAATAGAACAATGCATTTTTGCAAAATTGTTCGTTGAGTGCCCCTGAACAGACACACGAAACAGACGAAAATCCAAAAGTTGAATCTAATTACGATTTTTCGTGACAGTAAGGTACGTGGTCAAATGAGCATTCTCGACAATACAGTTCCGATCTCTTGACTCGCTAACTTTGTCCAGGCGAATTCCAACGAGGCAAAATTACTAAAAGCAAACCGAGCACTTGCAATCAGATGGAAACGTCAGTTGCAATTTTTTCTCACCAAGTGAATCAGATGGTTCAAATACCAAACAACCCTGCCACCCCATCCTAGAATTGTAATTTTATTCCTCATTTCCTCAAGGCGCTTGCGCTATTATGTCGAGGCAGACAAACGAATTTCACTCATATTTAATACCCTTATAAATGCGTCGTTTCAAAACTGGCATTTAAAATCAAGGATGTAGAAAAAGAACTTTTTGCTATTAACATCGGCAACAACCTGGTCGACAAAACAGAAGCGATCGCGACTTGTTAGGCTAAAAGGAATTTGTCGCTTGAACGAGCGGCTAAAACATAGTGAATAAATAGAAACCGCTGCGCTTGAAATTTTTTTTTTTTTTTTGTCAAGAAAAAAGCCTGATCAACAGGTTTGAAAAATTGCATATTATTCGGCAAAATGTACAGGCTGAATGCATAATCTTTAATTTGGCGTTAAAGTGAGACAGTTTGTAAACAAGACTATGAAAACTTCCTTTGTAACCGAATATGCCTCTTGACGTTCTATATCAATAAGACTATAACTACTTTGAATAATGCAAGCAAGATCTTTCGCGTTCTCAGAGTTTCTTAATTAATTCAAAGTTGTGTTTTTCACTAAGAACGACTATGTCATTCCTAGAGTCAGTAAAAAAAAGAAAACTAAAAATTCACAGAGAACCTTTCTTGTAGAACAGGGAGTTCCACTGTACTGGATAAATTTTTTTCAAGCCGAGTTCGCGCGCCAGTAACCTTCTTACAAGCTTAGGTAAGTAAATGAAACTGTTTGCTTTCTGTTTGCTTTCTGGCGGCTAAGTTCTTCGAGCCGAAAGTTCCCAATCACCATCTTCGAAAATGCCTTTGCAACAACTTTTCTACATACCGTATCTGGCAACGACTTCAGTTTAGGTGAACTCATATTTGTGAAGTTATCGAGTGAAACAAATCGTGTGAGAAACAGGAGAAAAACATTCGTGAAAATCGCTCCATAACTCAAATTTGAACAGCATTTGAATTCCCTGTACACAGAACTGCCAAAACAAACTGATGACTCAGACCTACAGATGAAGTACGTACATGTGCTGTACTGACCGCCATTTCAGATCTAGTTAAAATTTAATGACTTCCCACAACACCTAAGATTTCTCTCAACAAACGGATTTCTAAAGAGCAACAAATAATTGGCCTCTGATAATAGTATTCAAACATGTGCTTCCTCTAAAGGAAGTTATTTCTTTCAATAACCTTAACAACATTTTTAAACTGGATTTCGCGAGCTTGAAGTTCACTTTCTCGCTAATCGCGACAGAAGAGCCGGTAGTGAGTTTGAGTCAGTGTTCTATCACACCTAGTTGCAAAAGATAACTTATCCTTAACGTTAATGAATTTTTCAGCGTCTTCTCAAAAATGTGCTTCGCTTTTATGATATTAAATTCAAAACCAGCATTCCTCACAAGTCGACGCCTAAAACAAAACAACTTCACTAAATGATAGACAGCAGAAATGATATCAAATATATGTTACTGAAGATCTATGTGTAACTAGTATATATACAATGTATCTCAATGACTTAGTTTCATTTGAGGTTTATAGTGTTCGAGTGCACCTTAATTGCTCAGTAGCAGAGAATCCAGTTTATACTCTCATATACTCGGTGAAATATGTCAATATCGGTATCTATTTTGCAGTTTTTTCAAGACACTAAATTTGCAAGAAATTATGATACTGAATTGTGAACAAAATTCAGACTTAGCGTTGTTGCGTTTTCAGCTGTCATTGTCTTAGGAATTCCACGGGTATTTGATGTTTTTCAGCTCTAGTAGGTCTAATATTCATGTGCAAAAAGCCGGTCCCATTTTGGATACTGTTCGGGAAAGTACATCTCCCTGAAATAAACCAATCTTCCTAATATTTCAGATATTTATCAAAGAACAAGAAATTTTAATTGTATTATTTTAGTTGGACATGAACTTTATTTGGCTTTCAGGTCGATATTTTAGTGCTTTTCCTTCCATCAACTTTGCTTAGTTCGAGCATTGGAAAATGCCACGTTCAAATACAGCCTCTGTTTTATATATAACATTTGATATTCCAAAGTTGTTAATTGCACGCCAGCTCACCTAGAATGAAGATAATTTTTATCTCACACCTGAGGATTAGAGGCGCTGATTACCTTTCTGACGAGAATGGACTTCAGAATGGACTAAATGGCACTTTTGACTGAACTGAACGTCGGCCGGAGACTGATAGCCAAGATGTTTTCTTGTAACTGTCAATTTAACCTCTGTTATTAGGATTTCTGTCGGCAAAGAGTTAACTGTTGACAAGTTACATTAGGTCTACCGCAAATCATTTACGCATTCGTCGTCTTCAACTCAGTTGCAATTGACAAATGTGGTACCGTGTGATTAGAGGGTTTACCTCGGTCGCGATATTATTTTTTCATGAACCTTACAAAACTCCAATAACGGAGGTTTTGGATAAACAATTAAGAATAAAAATTAGCGATAGTAGTTTCGAATGGCGTTTCGATGACTCACTTATCATTTTCAAATTCGTATAACTGAAAGTCAAATTCTTGTAAGTTCCTTATATAATAAAATGCGTGTTGAAGTCCTTGATTGAGTCAGACTGAGAAAATAATTCACCATTCTTAAGAAATGGCCGCGGAAAGCTCGAATGCTTAATTTACGAAATGCTCTTTATCAAAGACAAGAAACCTAAACTGAACACTCAATCTGACTCAATCAAGGCAAAACTATTTACCTAATTAACACCCTCTACATTCCGCATATATGCATTGTATAAAATTTTAATCACATGCAACAAGACTTCAGCACACATTTTATTATATAAGGAACTTACAAGAATTTGACTTTCAGTTATACAAATTTGAATTGATGAGTGAGTCATCGAACGTCATTCGAAACTACTATCGCTAAGTTTTATTCTTAACTTACAAAACGCAAATAAACTTTTTTAGCAGAAACCTACTGCACTCCGTTACAAAACTAATCTAGGACACTTGTTAAGTTTTAAAGCGTGGAAACTGATAAACATCACTGTCCATAAATCATTAATTACGCCTAATTGATAAAACGTTGTCGGGTGCAAAGTATAAACCCTGAACGATACGGCACGATGGAATTCTGGGAACACAGCACTGACAAGCTTCCTACTCTGAGTTCCATATATTGATATTCAAGATATTTTCATTCCTAAGAAGGTTTTGGAGTGGAGTTGAGTACCCTGTGTTAATATTATCTCCACTGAGCCTGAGAACAGAAGCAAGTTTTCCCGCTTCCCAGAAAACCATTGGGTCGTACCGTTCATAGTATATCAGCTTCTTACACGACAACGTTTTTTCAATTAGGTATATACGCGCTACCAAAATTACACTAGTTGACACAGCTGTCGAGAAAACAAACTCAGGCTTTAACCATTCAAACGTAATTTGGAATCTGCTGCGAACAATTTGTAGGTTTTCTTGGAAAGAATATCTTGTGGGAAGGCCTAAATAGCCTGAAATACTCGAAATTGCATTGAAAAATTTATACCATAGTTTTTTGGCGAAATGATGCCTCACTCTTTCCCAACGTGGGAATTTTTTTTTTCGATAGACTAATAGGTCAGTTAGAGTGCTAAATAAAATTAGCGTTGTCGGAAAGCCAATAGCGTCCATGGAATTTGGGAGTTAAGGCTTTCAACCCTAGAATTTTCTGTGGCTTGAATTTTGGGCTAAAGAATCCGTACTGATAATTTAACTTGTGTTAGGTTACACAAATAATCTAAGAAAACGGAAAATTACCTTTCCACTATTTTACTTTTAACAGTACGTTTTAATGTAGTATTAAGTTTTATTGAAGTAACTATACTCATCGACATTTTTCATTGGTCAGAGTAACTGATCATTTTTTCTCCCTACTCTTAATTTCACGCGTTGTTTACTTTGGAGACAGGAAACTACGTTGTACGCATATGATAGCCATGAATTTTTCCTTTATTCTGTAAAAGAGTCATGCTGTATATGTTTAAACATTTCCAAGTTTTGTTATCAGTAGCAGTTGTATTTTTCCATGACACTGCATTGTAAACGGATAAGTTGTATACCTGATGAAAGTTTCTGTACGTAAATTTTTTTACTAAGTATAAGCCTCACTAAACATGAGGAAAAAGATACCCTAAAAACAACCTTTCATAAGTTTGATGGAAACTGTTTTAACAGTATATAAACGGACAAAATTTGTGTAGAAACATATCGTGAAAAAAAAATCTTCAAATCAAAAATTCTGGTTGAAAAAACGCCGTTTTCCCTCCCCTCCCCCACTCTTCTCAGTGGCAATCCATATCGAGTGATCCCGTCATGACTGAGAACCTGTTCTTGCGAAATATTTGCTAAAGTGGCTTCAAGAACAATACCTCTGCAAATAAACTCGTACGAGATTTTTCCAGTCCTGTGATATCCCAGCTGCGGTTTACCAAAAGCAATGCTTTTGTCGGAGACCTTTCCTTCGAGTGTTCCTTGAAGGAAAAGATTGAGTATGGCTCGACTCTCCATCAAGTTTTTCATCGTCGCGTCTGTGATATTACTCCCACGTTTCACAGCTGGAATGTCTTCAAAGGTTCGTAGATGCATTTACTTTAATATTTCATCCCGTGAAACCATTTTTATTTTTAGTATTCACGAGGAACGTTTCGAAGAATAAACGAGAATTAAGCCAAACTTTTACGAAGAAGGAATGTACTTGCAGAGCAGGTATCGTAATCAAAATTTAAAAAAGTTTCAAAACCTCTTTAGAGTGTCAAAAAAGTTAGGCAAAAAGCTTTACATCGTTTTCAAAATGTTTAATTCCAGCCAGTGACTATGTAAATTTCTTACATTTGATCAGTAAGAACGAAAGTTTTATCTCAAAATGCATCATTTTTTCGCTGTAGGCGTTGATTCAGTTTTTCTCTTTAGTACTGGAGCGTTATTTTAAAATTTCTTCAATGTTCTTGACAATTGCCTTACAATTTAGGTAGAGATTTTGCGAAATGATAGCTTCCCTTGAACGTTTTCGAGCGTGTATGGTGTTTCAAAGCAACAACGCCCAGAATAATCTTTCTTATTTGAAAACGCTTTCTTTTACTTTATTTCAGTCTCGTCAAAATGGCAGATTTATGAAAGAAACAATCAGTTATTAAGAAGCACTTTTGTTCTTTCTTTTCGCGCGAACAATACCGCAAGCTCTAGACAGGCCAGTTCTTTCCTGGTTTAACATTTCAAATTTCTGAGTTAATGACGCTGCAAAATTAATGTGGTTGAAAAAAGCCTGAGGCTCCTTTACCTCTATAAGATTACGTGTACATAATTTTGTTACTGCTGTCTTAGTCAGTAATCGAATCAAAATAATATCGCTAGCCTTCCGAGCGCTTTGTATAGCATTTGCCCGATTAACGTTGTTTCATATAACATTATATCATTCAAACTGGTGTTTTCTTTGAAAAGGCAACACTCAGAATTAAACTAAACAGTTAGAGAGCAAACTTCCAGCCCTTACAGGAACAAGAAAACACAGCGCATAACCAAAATATCAGTGCTCGTTTTTGTATATATTCAGTTTCTCAACGTATAACAAAATGGTTTTCCCTTGAACACTAACAGTCCATCTGGCGATGAAAAATACACTGTAAATAATTAATTTGTTCCCAGAAATTTCAAGTTCACCAAACATAGGCTCAGTCACATGAAAGAAGGATTAACTTCTGAGAGCCTTTGTCAAAAAAGTTCCGGTTTTTCTATTTAGAATGGCTCGTTCCTTGTTAGATATCTTTATCGTCTCTTTGGTGGTCTCTCTCTCACACCGAAAGATACTTCTAGGAAGGTATACTCACTGTTTCATTTTCACCAATAACACTTTACATATATACAGCTGTATATACCAACAAAAGAAAAGGGTCAGTTTTTGAGTGATTTTACAGAGAATGAAATGTCAATACCGAAATCTTTCGATTACTACATTAGAACGTGACTATAGCAATATTTCTTGTATCAATTTTTCAACTGAAAATTGATCGACCATATCAGTTCAGCGCGTACATTGCGATCCTTTGTTACGTTTGATAGGTCTTGAAATAAGAACCGAAATGTTACGTTTATTTCTGTTTGTTGTCTTTTTGTTTATACTCCTATTTTAAGTTAGTAAGATGTTTTTCGAAGTAGTTATTTTCTTGTATTTCTAATTAAAAGAAAATGAGCAAAAAAGAGGCGTTTCTCTCTCCCGACGTTCTCGGCGGAAAAAGTGAAAATTGTCGCAATTATTTTCTTTGCGTAATGTCGATGTCTTTCTTGTAGCTCTTTTTATTACTAGATCAACCGATTTTCAGCTCCAGAACAATAGTCTCTGTAAACTGAATTCGTTAGAAAAATTTCAAGTCCTTAAGAACAATGGTATACTGTAAATATTTCACGTTCAATGAAACAATAGTCTGTAAACAACTCATACGAGAAAAATAAACTTGTCTAAAGCAATGACCCAGTGTCTTCAAAGCAGTGTTCATCTGTGGAAGCCTTTGTAATTCACTCGAGTTTTAGCTAAGGAAGGAACTTGACTGAGAACTTCAGAATGGCTCGCTTCTTGGCAAATATTTTCATCGTCGCATTGGTGATGTCTCTCTGCATCGCCGAAAATACCTTTAAGAAGGTGCCAAAGTACGATTTATTTTATCGATTCTGAAATCTGGTTTCATTTTGCCATTTGTTTTATTTTTGCGCATTGTTGTCTATGGTACATTAACGGAATAAGAAACAAACTAAACATAGGGAATTTAGGAATCTATTTTTTGTGTCCGAACAAAAACTAACACAATAAACGTAGTCCTAAATCCTAATTTTTTCGCTTTGAACTGATTTGAAACCTCCATCTATAGCTTAGTAGAACTAAAAAAGGCAGGATTTGTGTTCAGCGAATTTCTCACTATATTTGCTCAATTTTCCAGTAAAATTCGTGAAACTTCTCTGTTTCAAATGAAGTATACTACCATTCTTACATTTTAAAATTTGGTTATCTAATTCCCAGTCAAATTTTGAAGAACTGCTTCAGCAAGATTCCCCGTTGCTTGTAAGATCAAGAAAAATAAACTAGGAAACTTTCGACCAATCGATATGATGTGACTCTACTCGATTCCAATCTTTATTTACTTACTAAAGGACTTTGCGAGAATACCTTTGCTTAAACGTACAGAACGTATCATATTGCATATGACCAATCATAAAAATTAATTAATAATTTTAAAATGGGCCAATACAGGAGCCAATATCTGTTCCAACTATTCGATAGCATCTATATTTTGATTTTGATGCCGTTCGATGGTGCTTGCGTGATCACTGGTAAGAAACAGTTGCGTGATTATTCCAGTCAGTATTCACAGAAAGTTTTGTTTCTATGAAGCAGAATCCTTTCGAGCACAAAATCCGTGGTTTTACTTATTTGTCTATGCGCCACTTGTTACATGTAACAATCGATAATACTTACGCGATTTCGACTCTTTTAGGCCTGGCCCCGCAGTTGTTCAAAAGTTGGATAGCGCTATCCACCGGATAAATCTCTATTCAGTGCATAACGCAATTGGTTTCCCTAATACTTATCCACTGGATAGTGATTAATATTTATCCGGTGGATAGTGCTATCCAACTTTTGAACAACTGGGGCCAGGAGTCTCAGTTAAATAATAATGTCGATGCCAAATATCGGTAAGTATCGTACTCGTATCTGAATGATTCGAAAAACTGGTATCGGCCCACCCTTAATGAAAATGGATTGCATCTTTCCGAAAACTTGAAACAGGAACATGCAACGGGGCCAAGCGCGGGAAAAATCGTGTGAGATTAGTCCGGCGATTAGTTTTGGCTTTGCTCTTTTAGCTCTGACGAAAAAGACCTCTGTTAGCAGGGAACGGGATTGATGGAAAAATTACCATAGGTTTAATCAGTTTAAGCAAGTTGTACGCGCCCTTGTCATAAATTATCAAGCTTGGCAAATACAAAACCAGAGGTAAAAAGCACGTTTCTTTTGGGAGTTAAAGTTGTCATGATTTCAGGATGTTTTCTTTAATTTCTTTTAGACACCTGCTATCCATGGAAACAACGACGAAGTCAACAAACTGTCGATCCACAAAAGAAGTGTCTACACGAATCCTTTACTAGGTAAGGGACAGCCGTACACTTTTATGGAAGCCGAGTCTCTCCTTATTACAGAAGTGTTTTAATTGAACTAGGAAAAGTGTCTAAAAATTTGCATTTTTAGGGAATAAAGGCGAAGATAATTTTTTGAGCATATTATGAAAGCTTGCAAAGAAAAACGAATACATGTAGCAAGATAATTTGTTGTGATGATGGAGTAAAACTATTTATGCCATAATTTTCTCTTTTTCTGATGTTTTTTTATTTGAACCAAATTTTCTAGAATTGTGGTCAAAACATTATTCGAGTTCAATGAGAATTGTTAGACTTTAGGCAAATTTGATTTCAGTATTTCTTTAAAAAAAGATAGATAGTTTGACTTTTGACAAAATGAAAGACACGCTCCATGTAAGTAAATTGCCTATAATCGTTCTTACATCTTGCCATCTGAAATATCTCCAGGAGGAAAACAGGAAATTCAGGAAAACCAAAACAGCAGAAAAACCGCATAGCACGAATGATATGTGAGCGTCAAAAAGTCGCTATCACATCAACAGTAACCTGAAAGCTTAGTTAATAAGCCACAGTTAGGGGCCAACCATTTGGCTTCTGAAGAGGGGGTTGGGTGATTTTGAAAAAAAAATATCCTGCAAGTGCATATGCATAAGAAAAAAATTCCTGCACAAGACTATTGTCCAAAAAAAATTCATGCACGTACAGTGGGCCGGGCTGCAAAAAAAAATTCTGGCAAGGTGTTTCCTGGGTTGACACATTGAACTTTATCAGCAGACTGTTGTTAAATAAAAGATTTTAGCATCTGCACTTGGGTAAAAAGGGATTCTTATGATGTGTCCCCCTCAGATGGCTTTTTCAAGTTTACATTTGTAGCCATTTCTTTACATTTTCTTTACATTTGTTACCAATCTTGATACAAAATTTATTGTCTTCTGAACGTCAAGATCACGGCCGGTGTTGTGATTTGCAGAGCAATGTTTTAAGTGCGCTCTAAATCAAGAATGCCAGAGTAGCCCTTGGAACATGGAGTAAACTTTATTAAATATCTATTTGATACAAAACTGGAACGAGTTCTCCTGTAATATTAGCCGGAGCGCTTGTCAAGTAAACGGTTGGGAGAGGAGGTGTGTCTTTATAGAAGGTGTCGTATACAAGTAGTTTACAAGCTTGTTAGGTCCATTGATACAAGGATTGCGTTTTCTGAAACTTTAGTCCTCTCAATTAATGGAGCACAGAGTCAGTTGACTGTATCAGTCTTTGAGATATGACTTCTGTTGTTTCGCTAATGGCTGGAGTTACTGTAGTATGTCAACGAATGCCGATAACTTCTCTGTTGAACCTGCAGCTGAAACTCCCGAAATCATAGGTCTCCCAAGTCGGTTTGTGCATTTTCCTAAGGGTGCAAAATACTGGAATTCGAGGCAGGTCTGGTGTTTGACAAAGCCATTTTTCAGTCATTTTGTTAATGTGGTGTTCATTGTGAAGTCCTGTAATCAATTGTTGTACTTTGAGGGATGTCTCTTCAACCATAGGTACTGCAAGAGGCCTCAGTAGTTTTCCATGTTTGTGTATGTTGTCTAATTGAATTTGCCCGCCATTTTTCTTGTCAGTTAGGCTTATGAACACAGATGTAGTCCCTTTGTCAGCTTTCCTGATGTTAATTTCTGTGTTATTTTTCAAGTCTCTAAGTGCTTTGTGTTCTGCTGGATGCAAATTATCTTTTGGCTTTGCAATGTGTACTTCAGCTGCGAGTTGGATTTAACTCTTTCTAGATAGCTATCTTAAAGGGAACCAGTGATGTTATAACATATTTACCTCAAACTGCTCTAAATCTCCCCCAGAATCCAGTGAAATATGTAAAATCTTGTAGATCGCAAACATTTTCCAGAAAATACACTTCAAA
>Ga0126336_10002575_pt1 | contig 10387 bp, 5 predicted proteins | sample SidCmetagenome_FD_92530 | JGI IMG/M metagenome (GOLD analysis project Ga0126336, IMG submission 92530) | Coral microbial communities from El Islote,Puerto Morelos, Mexico - Siderastrea C C metagenome | ecosystem: Host-associated > Invertebrates > Cnidaria > Coral | place: El Islote,Puerto...
ATATATTCATAATTTCATCTTCATCTTTCCCGGGTATATTACGAACCAATTTAATGACCAGCTCCCAGTTGGCTTGTTAGCTCAACTGGTTAGAGCGCTGCACCGGTATCGCAGAGGTCAGGGCTCGAATCCCGGCAAGCCTGATTTTTTTTTCAGGCTTTCTTTTCGCAACTGCATAAGTTGCGTTAATAACTGCGAGGATCTTCTTTACATTTATTTCTTCATTCCGCAGTTCAAGTATATGAATTTCATATATTCATAATTTTATCTCAGAACTGTTATTCTACATTCTTCCAAAAATCCAACTTATTTGTTAAAATTCGAATATAAATGAAGCTCACTTTTTCCACAGGACATTTATGTCTGGACTCGACCGAGTACCTCAGCCCACCACACAAAACGGCCGCCAAACTACATGTACTAGCATCTATTCAAGAAATTTAAGATTAATACTGTACCTTTATGTAAGGGATGGTAGCTCTGCATTTAACCCCAAACTCTTCAACCACTGGAGTAAAAAGCTATCCATGTTTTACTTTCTGGCACACACAAACACGGAGAAAACCAACTACATTTAAACGACTCCGTGTTAGCATGCCAAATAGTCGCCTACCTTTCTCTTTGTATATGATAAGCAAAATATACCTTACTACTGTTACTCTGTCGCCTTGTTGCTCTGTTACCTTGTGACCTTGTCGCTCTGTTACGTTGTTACTCTGTTACCTTGTTGCTCTGTTACCTTGTTACTCTGTAACCTTGTTACTTTGTTGCTCTGTTACCTTGTTGCCTTGTTACTCTGTTACCTTGTTACCTTATTATTCTGTTACCTTGTTACTCTATTACCTTGTTACCTTGTTACTCTGTTACCTTGTTACTCTGTTTCCTTGTTACTTTGTTACTTTGTTACTCTGTTACCTTGTTACTCTGTTACCTTGTTACTCTGTTACCTTGTTACCTTGTTACTTTATTACTCCTTTACCTTGTTACCTTGTTACTCTCTTACATTGTTACCTTGTTACTCTGTTACCTTGTTACCTCGTTACTTTGTTACTCTGTTACTTTGTTACCTTGTTACTTTGTTACTCTGTTACCTTGTTACTCTGTTACCTTTTTACCTTTTTACTTTGTTACCTTGTTACTCTGTTACCTTGTTACCTTGTTACTTTGTTACTCCGTTACCTTGTTACCTTGTTACTCTGTTACATTGTTACCTAAGTACTCTGTTACTTTGTTACCTTGTTACTCTTTTACCTTATTACCTTGTTACCTTGTTACTCTGTTACCTTTTTTGTTACCTTGTTACCTTGTTACTTTGTTACCTTGTTACCTTGTTACTCTGTTACCTTGTTACCTTGTTACTCTGTTACCATGTTACCTTGTTTCTTTGTTACTCTGTTACTTTGTAACTCTGTTACCTTGTTACATTGTTACTCTGTTACATCGTTACCTTGTTACTCTGTTACATTGTTACCTTGTTACTCTTTTATTTTGCTACCTTGTCACTTTGTTACTCTGTTACCTTGTTACCTTGTTACTTTTTTACTTTGTTACTCTGTTACCTTGTTACTCTGTTACCTTGTTACTTTGTTACCTTGTTACCTTGTTACTTTGTTACTCTGTTACCTTGTTACTCTGTTACTCTGTTACCTTGTTACCTTGTTACTTTGTTACCTGCCGCTCCTGACCAATTCAGCCGCTCCTGACCAATCAGAACTCCAATGCGTTACCTGTTGCCACACTAAGCGTGCCAAATCGCGTTCTTTTGGCCAATCACAATTACAAACAATGGAAAACCAAAGCAATGTGTGAAATCATGTTAGACACTCAACTGAAAGAGGCTGTTCTACCATACAAGTCAATAGTGCCTTTCGCGCGCTCTTATTGGCAACTTGAACTCGGGAAAGTGATTGGCATCCACCTCCCGACACTTTTTCTAGCCTCTCGCGCGAAGTTTTCTTCAGTTTTTCAGAGACAAATGGCTATTTGTATTTGGCTATTTCATTTCTGTGGTATAAAGTGGATTAATAGTTGAATTGAACTGCAGCTGAAATGTACATGTGAGCTACAGAGGTTGGTTTCCATACGGTTGCCTTCTTTTCTTTTAATTTTTTAAAATTTTAATTTTTTTTTAATTTTTTAATTTTTTTAGTTTTTTTAATTTTTTTTAATTTTTTAAAGTTAAACCAGTGAGCAGCACTTCTGCGAACTACTTGAGTTGTAGAACTTTTTTATTTCTCCTACGCGTTTCGTGTGACTTCTTCAGGGAGTTTTTTTGAGGGTTCCTGAAGGGGGATGGGGGGTACAAATCCCATTTCCCAGACCAAATTTTGCCCAAATCCCATTTCCCAGTCCCAGTGCCACAATTCCGAATGCATCTTAAAAGTAGTGAAAATGAAAGCAGTTAACTAAATATGGCAACATTGTTAGGCGAAATGTATTCGATTTCAACAGTTGCAGTTTGAGTAGCACCCGCATTCGTTTCTGCCATTTTAAATAAGCTTTAATGGAGCACATGGTTTGACCTGTTAGGCGCATGCTCATAGTAGGAACATCGACCATGTCTACCGTTGTGCAACCAAATCGCTGATTCAGTAAGTGCAGTAAAAAATCAGTGCTGAAATCGGGACACAACTACATTGGTTTGACATATGTTGATTTTCAAATATTTTTAGGTCTTATCCTAGGCAATATTTTGTCTATTTTGTCTGTGTTACCTGTTAGTGACCACACTGGATTAGCTGACTTTTCTTCGTCCAACTTTTTACAGATGAAACTAGGGAGACAAGACAAGAAATTTCTATCATTTGTAAGTAAACGCAAATTAACCATTTATTCTTTTAGTACTATTGCTGGTGATTTCGTCTTCAAAAAGTCGCAGATTTGCAAATATCTGAATTCAGATAAATATTATTTAAAAAGGTTAGTTTAATACGTTTTTTTTTCCTAATTCGAGGTTCCACAAACACGCACTGGCTTACCAGAGCAGACGTTGTGGTCGCCGTAGGGGAGGAGAGAGATGGGTATTTTAGCGTCGTTTACCCTTTAGATACCAGCGTCAGAAGAGGTGGAGAGATTATCATCGAAGGAGATTACTCAAGAGCTTCTTTCCCGCCTGGCACAAAGGTCTCATTTGCTGCTGTTAACGAATCAGTAGAAGAGGAAACGAATGAAGAAAATCTTGCTTTTCTTACCCAGGATCATGAAGGATCACAAAGGAGTGCAACATCAGAAACAGGTATTTCTTGACATCGCCAAGCCATTATTTCAGATGTACATTTTTTTAAATGAGATTTTTATAGCCTGGGTATATGCTTAATAACGCTTTTTAAATCAAAAAAGAGTTTTTTTAAGAGGGTAGACTAGGCTGCCCTAGTCGTGATTGCTTCATTGCCAGCTTTACATGTATGGCAACCAAAAAAGGAAGTTATTCTATAGATCGGAAACTGAAGAAAATTGCGAAATGGTTCATAAAACGCTTCATACCACTATGACAGCAAGAGATAAAACTTTACCAGCCATGTATCACCCGAGGAGAATTATGACTATTTTTAGGCTGAGATGTTACGTCATGATTCGGTTTAGATTCAAGTGGAGAAGGCGATGAGCAACGAATGCAGCTAGAACAAAAAAGACAAAAAGCGCTCTCCAAAAAGAAAGGTAGGAAATATGAACAATAAAATATATTTTTTATTAGCTCACGTAATTAACCACAGCTTTTAGGAAGAGTAAGTTTTCTGAAAAAAGTGAAAAAATCTTATCTTGCGTTACGATATCAACATCGGGAAACAACAACAACTTACGATTGAGTGTATTTCAGAAAAATAAATGATTTAAATTTCTTTCTTGCTGTCATGAGGACGCAAGGGCCTTGATAGGGCTCACTGTTAAGTGTTTTGGGGCACGATATTTTACTGTTATTAACTGTTTGTTCCTTTGTATAAGAAATTCCAGTTCACTGTCACAATACATCTTACATACTAAATAAAATGGGAAAAAAAAACAAATACTCCAACATAAGAAGTGAACTAACATCATACCAAATTGATTAAATAAATAAAAATAGATGTCGCTGTCCGCGCGAAAGTGTTTAAGTATTGCTGTAGAGCTTTTATTAGCAATTCTTTAGAGATTTGTTTTTTTTAGTCTTGATAATGGTGTCATGGAGACGCTGAACACAAATATAATGTTAGAATACACGGTCCCTAAATAAGGGAAAGCCGGACTCTTAAAGTAAAAGTTAACAGCTTGTTTCACGTAATTTCAATTTAACATACCTTGGAAATAATGGGCCGGTTAATGGTTATTCAATCAAAGTTTAGACGAAGTTTAACAAAACCACGGTCTAAGTCGATTTCAATTTGGCATACCCAAATATGTAAGCCTTCTTTGCCATAATAAATGACAAGCAGGCATGCAGTAGAGACTACTACGACATTTATTTCTTATAAATAATCCACTTTTAAACATATGTAAAGGTTTTTTGTTCCCTTAAACCACGGTCTTAGTTAAACGTCGTTTAAATAATGGGCCCAATATTATACAATTATATCATCTTCACCTGTTTTTTTTTTCCTATTTACATGGCACCCGTGCCAACGCCCTTTGTGAAGTGGAGGATATTGAGAAAGAGTTAAGTTTAAATACGAAGAAGGTATATTTTATTGTAAAAACCGCGCAAGTAAAAGTTAGTGCATTTCACGCACTCTGATTGGATCCTTAAAATCGGGATAGTGTTGGATATTCACCTCCACTTCGGTGGATGTATATAATTGGTAAATCCAGATTTGAAAACAAAAACAAACATATAAGTATTTTAATATGTTTAACAATCTCTAAATATAAAGACAAAAAGCAGATGCACCTGAAATTGGTTGTGAATATATACCGGTATCTAACATAGTTTATGAATTTATCATAGCCTCTTGATAACGAGATTGGTCGCCGCTCAAGGGCTACAGAAGGTAAGTAATTTTCTACTTTTAAAGATGTAGAAATTAAAAAGACAAAAGAAAAAACAAAACACACGCACGCAAGCGTGACATGTCAGTGTTTTATATTGATCTAGACAACTATTCCTTTATTTATGTAGCGTTCATCAGTTCATGCTAGTAATTTAGATGTACTGGGCAAGGTAAGAGCACGTAAACTCGATCAGAACTCACGGACAACCCCGGCCTCCTAGCATTCGGACCATTTCATTGATAACCACAACCTTCTTCATTGTAAGCAGTTTCTGGGGTATTGTATTATTATTATCATTGTAACTACATACTCGTCGACTTCTGTTGTCGAGACCGTTAATTTATGTAAATAACACATTTTAAAACTGTATTTTCTGTTCTTTTCGTGAAGATTTTTTAAAAAACATTGCTAAAGAAAGTATCGCCTATTATTTAGAAGAAAACGAGGGAAGTTAAATTCAGAACCGGAAATATACTTTTAAATTAGAGCTAATACGATATAATTTCTTTACAGGGCAGAAGGAAAGTAAACGACGAAAACGAAGATGAAAACCAAAGAAAATCAGCTGTGCTTCTTCGTATTGTAATGAATGTCATTTATTACGATTGATTTTTTTTACTTTGAGATCATTTCAATAACTTTGCGGGAATGGAAGAAGACTGTTAAGCCGAGAGAAATACAGATTTAAGATACCTCCAAATGGATGTATGCTGCGTTGTCAGTAGTAGAGAATAATAAATCAACATTGTTTTTTTCATTCCTTATTCCATTTGCTGTCAGCCAATTTAAGTTCATATTTTACAGAAGATATATATCTACCTAGATTGTTAAAACCGCACCGGTGTTTTGGTAAAACGTTGGAAGAATCTTACTATTCATAGCAATAAAACACTGCTATGTGCAAAACCTTCAGCCTAGTTTGTTGATTATTTTACATTAATTAACGTCGTACAGTTTATACATACACACCTAATTATATTTTGATGCTTCTGTTACCTCAAACCAAGAGACTATAGGTAAAACGCACACGAGCCATGGAGGCCGACACGGCCGGATCTTATATCCCAGTTTCTGCAGTATGGCAACTGACTGAGAGTATTGCTACTCCCCCGTGGACGGGATGCTAGTCCATCGCAGGGTTACCCCCACCAGTATGTTGCCAGCACCCATTTATACAATTGGGTGGAAAGGGACAATGTGGAGTAAAGCTTCTTGTCTAAGGAAACGGCACGATGGTAGGGACTGGGCGTCGAACCACCGACCTTCCGATCTAAAGTCCAACGCCCAGGCCGCGTATACCACCGCACCCCAACAAGTGATTATAGCTATTACTAAATTTTGCAAATATTTATACATACATCTACATTGCTCCCTGAACAATCTCCTGGGATCTGTAAAGTACATTTAGTACATGTACTGTGGTGTAGACAAAATGAAAGTTTGGTTTACATTCACCATAGCTATATTAGTGTAAATTTATTGTTTATGAGCCATTTATTAATTTTTATTTGAATATTAACTTTTTCATCAAGGTTCTACGGATATGTGCACATTGTATCAGTATGTACCCCCAGTTCTACAGCAAAACAGTTTCTTGATGTACATTGGACACATCAAAGCAGTGCATCACAGTTGATCAGGTAAATTACTCAAACATATACATTAGAATCTTCTTTGTTACAATTCAGTTTGTATTGCTTAGATCTGTTTTCTTTAAACACAGTACGTATACAGTGTAATGGGCTTTGGCTTGCCCGTAATTCTTTTAGAGATTATGACAGAATGATTCATGTCATTTGCAGGCAATATCTCCTTGGTGATCAGTGCTTGAATTATTAAGACGTGAATATTAGATGATAGAGAGTAATAGTGTAAATAATTGCTGAGATTGGTCATGTGTTAACCAGAAGAGTGTGCTCAACATGAAGCACTTGTGGGACAAGGAGAACATCTAAGTAATCCCTACCTGAAGTCAAACCCATGACCTTCTGGACTCCAGCTGAAGGCTGTAACTACGATGTACATGATTGAACTAAGCTAACAGAAACCTGGTAGTGAGGTAAGGTCATCTTACTAGGTTCATACTGTATCATGTTCTGCATAACTGCTAGAAAGGGCAGTATTGAAGGCATCCTGACTGTATGGTGACCTTGTACATGTAAGTAATGTCCTGCAATATAACTCACTTCTAGAGTCATGCGTAAGTTGCATGTACAGTTGAAACTCTCCTTGTGACCACTCTCATAAGCAGCCAGCTCCTGTTACAACCAGCATTACAAAACCCCATTTGAATTGTCACTTAAACTCTGTAATTTTAAGAAAGCTCTTGTAAGCGACTGCGACTGGTCTTTTCGTTTGTTTTTAAGTTCTCGTACATGTAAGCGACCACTCAGTCAAAGCTTTAATAAAAGCATACACTTCTTGATGAAATTTAGAGTAATACATAACATACGCCCTTATGATTCATTGACCAGAGCATCTGCGAACCTCTTCTGTGATAGGCAATTAATGGTTACTAATAGTAACCATTAACATAACTCAAGCTTCTTGCCAAAAGCTCTCGCAAGCGACCACCCTCTATTGTTTCAACATGTGGTCGGTTGCGAGAGTTCATTCTTGTAAGCGACCAGCTCTAGTTGCGACCACTTTTTTGAATTCCCGAGGTGGTGGCTTAACAGAGCTTTACCTGTACATTCTGTGCAGTGTATGATACATGTAGTGGTTATAGGTCCTGGCTGGTGTAGGGAACTCCTCGGTTCAGCTTCTTTTGAGTCTTATTCCATTTCAATTTACATACATCTACATGTACACTCATAGTCACAACCACATTAGATCACTAGAGGCTACACTGTAAGTGTATGAGAAAACAGGGTTAAAACTACAATAGTATCATACATCGTATTTCTTTGAATCTGGGCTTTGAATGTCATGTCTTACCATCTTCATTCTTCAGATAGCTCAACTTGTTATACCACCATACGACCACGCCGACGCAATGTTCTAGAAAATGTATTGGCAAGTTGATGTGTGTAGGGCCCGGTGGGTTGATGCAAGGCGATCCTAAGAAAGCCCCCCGGCCTCGCACACATCATCTGTTCATTCAGCACGGGCTGCACTTTAATTTTTTTTTGGCTACTTACACAGGCAAGCATTTTTCCAAATTTTCCTAAGATATGAAGCATGAAGATGGTGGTAATGATAAAACACTTAGTGACAGAGTTAGGTCGGGCCAAATGGGAAACATCTTTGGACCTAAAGCCAAATATTTTCCTGCCCAGCCAATAAGTACATATTATTTTTGGAACCTCATACATGAAAATGTGAAACCATCAGTACTTGTATGTATTCACTGACTACAATGTACATGCTCTTTAATCATGATGTACTAGAAAATTCTATTCTGATCAGTGTTTTCAGGTTTTGAAAAAGTCTATCACCATAATGCTTATGTTGACATCACTCAAGGGATACATGCATTTGGCTTACCTTTACATTTCTTTCTTATTGTGCCACTCCAATCTTTGGAACCCACTACTTGACTGCTTAAACTGTACAGTGTAATTGTATATTTACATGTACCTTACATTTTATTGAAAATTAACATTGCAACCTAATAATGTTGAGTGTATGACAGGCCTAGAATTTAAAACAAATTTTCCTAGGACCACAAGTATAAGGCCACTAGAAGGACTGAACTCAGAAGATTGTTAACAGCAAGTGAAATAAGGGCAGCCAAAACAGATAAGATCTACAGGTAAAATCAGTGAAGGTCTTACTTAATGATAGTTGCATTTAGTTTTGCCTCATACACAAACATAAAAGGTACCTGATATTGAATATTTTTAACTCATATTGAAGATCTGTCGCAAAATAGACATTCCAAGGTACAGTACCGCTCAAAGGAAAGTTACCGCCCTCTCGCGAGACGCGAATCGCGTCGCGCGCTACGCGATACTCGTAGCACGCGAAGCCCTAAAAACTGTAAGTATTGTAGCATTGTAAATCTCTCGTAATTTTGATTGCCTATTGTAAAGCGAACGCCCATTGATAACGATCATTGAACGATCGGAGAACTCGGCGCCATTCGCGTCGTTTCAAGCAAAACTAAGAACTGCTTTGCGAATTCCAAGTGCATGAATTTCACATGTACATGCAAGTTTACATCAGATTAATGCCAACAGCAATTCTAAACGAAAATTCTTTGTATGCCTTAACATCAAAAGACATTAAACGAATGGAAAGCAAATCTACAAATTTACCGAATGATCGATCGAACCACATTCTTCATCGAACAATTACCGCTGCACACACAAGGCTTCTAATTTCGCTTCGACAGGTTATTCGACAAACGTATTTTGTCACCGAAATCTGCTGGATTAGTTAACAACTAATACATGTATTTCGTGGCTCTCGTGTGTTTTTAAATTCGATAGTGATCTGTCGAAATTGGGACAAAAACTTGCCGATCGTTCGATCCGAAGCGCACACTTCGTGCTTTGTCAACAAAGGACACAAAACGCTTGTCAACTTTCTTCGGCATTTATATTTTAAATCGATAGAATCAAGTTTTATAGTGAATGAAATTTCGAAAGCGATGTGTGAATAGGCTGTGAGTTAACAAATTGCCCTCGAAAGTTCTTGATTTTGGACGGTTTTACTTTATTGAAGGGAGTAGTATATAGAGAGTCAGACAAATACCACCTGATTCTCAGCCTTTTATTTTCGAATTTTAAACCCCCCACCATAATAAACAAGCTCCTTTGCTTGCTTGTTCATTATGTTGGGGGGTTTAAAATACGAAAATAAAAGGCTGAGAATCAGGTAGTATTTGTCTGACTCTCTATATACTACTTATTAACTGAAATAAACCACCCAGCATTCAAAAAAGAAGAAAATATTAAAACAAAGCATCTCGTATTATTTTTAAAAACTCTTTCAATTAGATAAACACAAATCTTGCATCATATCAAAAAGTTTCTCAATTAGAGTATTACATATCTTTGTTATATCCAAGTTGCAATGTCTATACTTAACATAAACATTGAAGAACTTTTGAAAGAACTTGATCCAGCAACGTTACAAGCCTTAGAGCAATTACTTGCAGAGGACGCTCCTGCTGTTCGAAAAACTATTCAGAACATATTGAATGAACCTATTTCTGAGAAAGTGGAGAAGAGTTTAGATAAACCTTTAATTCGTAAAACTTTTCAACCGACCGCTCCTCCTCGTAAAAGAAGGGGGAGAAAAATACAACAAATTTTTGAGGAATTTTGATCCAATTTCTCGAGAAAACATCCGAAAAGTTACAAACTATCAGAATGAGATTCTTGATTTATATGATAATACCGAATATGAGGGAGAAGAGGTAAGAGGGCGCCGTTTCATTCGATGGCGCTTCATTCGAGACCTTGAAAGAGATCTTACA
>Ga0126336_10002576_pt1 | contig 10386 bp, 3 predicted proteins | sample SidCmetagenome_FD_92530 | JGI IMG/M metagenome (GOLD analysis project Ga0126336, IMG submission 92530) | Coral microbial communities from El Islote,Puerto Morelos, Mexico - Siderastrea C C metagenome | ecosystem: Host-associated > Invertebrates > Cnidaria > Coral | place: El Islote,Puerto...
ATTTATAGAGTAGGTCAAACTTCAAGTTTCTAAAACCGCCTCCCGGAGCTTTAAATCGACAAACCAAGCCCATAATAACAAACATTAATACAGTGTTCATGTTTCTAAGCGTTTTTATTTGACTTTCATCCATTCAAAAAGCCGTAATTATCGAATTCACAAAATCCTATGTACACAACCGAAGCGGCCATTAATATTCAGCTCGCACAGGTCCGCAGCACAAACAGAGGATGGTAAGCCTGTGGATAAATGAGATAAAAATATCACACATGGCACAACCAGCAAGTGCGTTTCAGCGGCGAAAGTCTCTCATACTCATTAAGTTAACTGGCTGTCCATTAACGTTTCTGATACCATTGCGTCGAAGGGCGAAGGAGGTTTTTACAACGCGCGTTTGCTTGCTCTTTTCGCACGACATTCGACTGCTAGTCCTAGCTGGTAACGCGTTGTCTAGTTTACAATCACCATTTGTGATGACCCAGAGCTTATCTCTTGCGTTGAATTTATTAGTTTTAAAATCTCTCGACAGTATTGTAAGTTTAATGTTGCATTTGAAAGATTATAGATTTTAGATATTCCTGAATTTCTAAGTTAAGTTGCAACGCGATATCATAATTCTTATGCCTAAACAGAGTTGGGATCGCGCACATAAATAAATTTATTTCTCCAGAACCTTTGCACGGATTTTGAAGTTTAACGTGTCATTTGAAAGCTTGCGAAACTTAGTTATGCCTGCATTCAAGAACGATTTTGAGATGGCGTTTTGTTTTACATTTTAAAATTTGGTAGCTGGTACCCGTGAAGAATTCACGCCTTAGCAACACGTTGTTGTTCTCGAAGTCATTTATCAGTTTTAGTTGAATCTGCTTGAGAATCATGGAGTCGTTTTGTAAACCGTGAACAATGCAAATATTGTTGCACCACGAAATTACTGTACTTATGACATGTAGACGGTCTCAGCTATTATCACTTTCCCACTTTGTGCAAAGGCTTGTTGTTGAGTATTAGTGCTTAATTTGTCACACATGAAAAACCGAGACCAATTTACATAAGTCACACATCAACGGACATGGCGGAGTGTTCGCTTCCAGAGAGGAACGTGCGACTTTTTGTGCAAATTCTCCAAAGTGGATCTTTTTTATTTAAAACCAAATTGCGCACATCCTTACCAGGAAAGTACAGAAATGGTGTGGTTGTGGCTTTTTGTAACTTCGCCTTTTTTTCCGTTGTTCGTGTTTTTCCGTTTCACGTATTATATATAAAGATATCGCACGTCATGTTTTTCTGCATGTGTTTCCGCGAAAGCGTCCTGCGGTCAAGGTCAACCTTCCATGATCCAGCCATAAGTGGGTACAATATGATTGGCTAGGCGGCGGAAAGGAATGTTGAACTCCGGAAAGCAGGCGTTTGTGTGGAGGAGGTTATTACGTCTCCCCAAAAAAACGACTGTGTAGGAGGCTAGGCAGTAAAGCGTTGCGGGGTATTGTTCTTTCCATGTTTTCTTTAATGGAAACAAACTGCAAAGCTGAGAAGCTACTGTAGGTAAGTAAACAGAAAACTGCAAATTATCAGACAAATAACGTATGGTTTACAGTAGTCACTTGCGATCCTCCTGCGGTTTCTTTGCAGTGCTTGGCGAATTCCTGTTACTGAGAAAGCGAAAGTAAACCACTGGGCTGCATTGCTTTGTTGTTTACACGTTATTTAAAGTTCTCGCTTTCTGTCTTTCTGTCTTTCTGTCTTTGTGTGTCCTTGAGTTAACTCTGCTGGCTTCAAGAAATCATTCCAATTTTTGATGATCGCTTGGCGTGAAAACGTGAAAAGGTTTAGCGAGTAGCTTGGTTCAAGTGTGACGTAAGAACTCGATCTATCCGACGAAGGACAAAATAAAGGTAAGATGAAAGGAAGTTGCAATTTTCAAAACGTAAATTCGGAAACAGCAAAACTAATGGAAAACATAATTGAAACTACTCTTTGAATCGGTTGAGAATGGCGTTCAGTGGTGTTGGATTCTTTCAGTGGATTATGTTACCAGAATTTGTTTTCTTCGCCCCAGTCTTCCTTGAGAATTAGTCCTTTCCGCATTGCGGAAATAAAATTGCTGCTGTGTAATCTACAGTCAATAACCCTCCATGTTCAATTTCAATTTGGCTTGGATGGAAACAAATATCGATATTACTGGAAATAAAGAGTACTTATAATTATATGATGCGGTTATAGGATGTTTAATTTTCGCTTTAATGTCCTAAAAAATCGGAAAATACCGGCGTTTTATAGACGCTAGTAAGATGACTAAACTATACCTACACATACATATACATATACATATAGATATACATATACATATACATATAGATATACAAATACATATACATATACATATACATATACATATACATATACATATACATATACATATACATATACATATACATATACATATACATATACATATACATATACATAATTACATATACATATATACATATATATACGTAAATTACGTTTCTTAGCTATCAAACATAATATTTTGAACTGTAGCTGAATTTTAACATATCGAAATTTAATCCGGAATTTGCTTTTGACTAAACAACTCGATCAGACAAAAGCAAAATGGCTTTTATATGTTTTAAAACGTAAATTTTCCTTATTTGTTTTGTTAGTCCCCGAAATTCTTTTTAACATGAAAAAGCGTAGTACATGTTTATACATATTTCAGGGACATCCATGCAGGGAGAAAATGATTGCATTTTGCTTGGCGCTTGCTGCAAATCGGCTTGCGTAAGTAAAGATCGTTTGCGCCGATTTCTCTTTGAATTGAAAACTTTGCTCGGAATAAAGCAGACCTGCTTTCTCACGATAGGAAAACTGATATTTACTCCTAATAATCGCTGTTGTAACAAAGCAATTTTGCGGCTCAGTTGCAGTTCATACATTTTCTGGCTGACGTCTTTTACGTCTGTCATGGTTCATTCGCTTTTTTGGGTCACGAACACAGCATAATCTTGGCTTTGTAATTCAATACTTTCGTTCCATTCGTGCTCTAAGATCACAGAGAATGTATGCAAAAATTATAAAAGCGAAATTTCCCAAATATACAAGTTGATGAACAGTTCTGTAGATTTGAATTTAATTGCGTAGAAACCATTGAATGCCCCATGATTCAGTTAGTACCTTGAAAAGGTCTGTTTACGTTCTCATTCACTATGTCCAAACGAACTGCAAGCAACAACAAGATATGGCTGCAAATTTTCCTGACCAAGGTTTAACCGACGAGGTCGGATAGTGCAGTGGGGAAGACAGTGGATTGGTGTAGGCGGCGGTTAAATTGCGTTGTGTAAGCGCTATGGCCGACGGGATGGGATGACGAGAGAACAACAGCGCACGAGTCGCCATTTTGAATTGGCAGGTCAAGAGGTTTGGTGGAAGATTTCCTTCGACTGTGTTGTGGTATAATTTTTTGTGCCGACTTCTAAACATATAGAGAAGAAGTTGTACACGGACATCGATAAGTACACACACGCACACACGATAGGACAAGAGTCCACATAAGAAATATCGTAGGTATAGACGCACACGTCCGCCGAGCGTTGTTAGGTTTTGGCCGGACCCTTGCCTGTCACGAAAGGAAATACTGAAATACCTGTGAAATACTAGTAAAAGAAAAGAAGGAGGACTGATAATAACAGGAGGCGAAGTCCACGTCCAGTGGCACTGCTGATACTGGTGGGACCAAAGTGTTGCTGAGACATTGTAAGAAAGGAATCGTTCTCAGTAAATGTTATGAAAGGAAATTCTGGTGTATGTTGTTACATGTGTTGTGGTTATGTTTATACTTGGAAAGTATCTAGCTGTCAACGTTAAGAAAGGTTATTCGCAGGTGGGAAATATTACTACACGAGGCTGGATCTTCTGGGATAGTAGAAGCGGCACAGAAGGATAAACCAGTTAGTTCTTTTTTTTTTATTTTCTGCTTTACTTTTGATTTTGAACCGATTTGTTCGATTTTAGAGTTCGAGACAACTTGCCGACTCCAGAAGAGCAAACCGGATTTAACGATTACGTCATAGGACATGCTTTAACGTGTCTGAGAAAAAGAGATGACTTCGATTTTAACTAATTTCTGCAGATTCTGACGATGTGTTTGTCTTTATCGGTAATCATGTTTTTATGGTGCCATATTCACAACACTATGTAAATACATCGCTCACAACTCTCGGTAAAAGCATTCAGTTGTGGACAAATTTATATCGACATTTCTATTTTTAGTTTAATTCAAATTTTAAACATTACGTCATTTGGTAACGCAAAAGGAAAAATACTGTCCCAATTTTCGTCACGCCGGCTAGCACGTTGAAATTCTAAAGATGTGTTTGTCTTTATCGATAATCATATTTTTATAGTGCCGTATCCACAACGGTATATAAATACATCGCTCACAACTCTCGGTAAAAGCATGTTCAGTTGTGAACAAATTTAAATCGGCATTTAAATTTTTAGTATTTCAAAAAAATTCAATATTCAAAGCGATAAGACAGATGAGCTGAGTCATCAGATTTTAAACATTACGTCATTCGGTAATGCAAAGGGCAAAATACTGTCACAATTTTCGTCACGCCGGTTAGCACGTTGAGCAAAGTAAAAATATTTATCGAGGGTGGAGTGGGTCAAAACGACTGGTAAGTGCCGATAATGTGCTTTCTTGTAACCTGTACGATAGAGCATAGCAATGATTTATTTCGTATTTGTATTCACGAGTTGGCTTAAGGAGGCCTTGACATGATTAAAGGGAACTGTGCACAAAGCGTGGTTCCCAGTATGGGGAGGAGTTAAATTCTTTTGGGCTGTTACGGTGCCCATACTGATCAATCGTAACGATGTGGCTACTTCATTGGGAAATTTATCGCCCATTTATTGAAATGCGTCTGTTTTGAGAGTTGTGACGGCTTTTTTGTCCATGGTTTTGAAGAAGATCGACCAAAAGACAGCAAAAAATGATCTTGAGTGAAGAATGAGGTTATGAGCGTAGTCTGTAGAGCTATGGAGAGGAGAGGGTGAATAATTCAGTTGACCTCCTTCTCAGGGTATTGGTCGCCTTTTCAGTTGGTCAAATTTCAGCGTTGGTTGCTGTAATTCTATGCAGCCCACAGGACTTGCTGTTCTTTTCATGCGACGTACAGTTACACCCTTTTGCTGCCACTTGCTGTTACAGACGCTTGTATGTTATCGAACGTGCCCACGCACGCCTCGCTTGCTTTCTTTTTCTTTTGAGGCGAACCAACACTTCGTTGGTACTGCACGCATTGTGGGCCTATGTTTAAACATTGCTTCGCTATGTAATCAAAACAAAAATTTCAGCCCGGGCTGAAATTCGCCATGTAATCCGCCCCTAAGATTTAAGTTTTTACAGAGTTGGTAGTTTGCTCGAATGAATTTTGCAACGCACTCGCTCGCGTGTTCTTTATGCTCGGCCATCCCTAAGCAGAAAGAGAGGCAACTCGTAGTCTAGGTTGTTGCATTGCCTTGTTTACATCATCACAGGCGGCCCAAGCTCATGATAAAAGACAAACGCCAGGACCGTGACTCTAGCTTATCGGCCTATAAGGTGGCGTTGTGTTCCAACGGTTTGAATTATAGAGGTTTGTATGGGAAGACAACGGATTTCTTTTAAATAGTTAAAATTATTGTTGTCTGACAATGAAAAGTTGACTTACCCCGTTGCCTTGTTATATTCTTTGTCATTTGCCAGCTTCTCCGGCCGATTTGAAGCCATTTTGGCGAGTTAGCGCCGAATGACAAAGAATACAACAGGGCAATGGGGTGAGTCAACTTTATTGGTAGCCTGAGAAAATAGCCGACGTTTCGCGAGGTCGCCACTTGAGCCCTCGCAAAACGACGTCTGAATAACGAAATTCCATACTGATGACTTGTCACTACCCAGATCTAGGTAGTGCCTCTGATTGGTTGAAACGCAATAATTTATCCTATTTAAAATAAATCCGTTTTCTTCCCGAGGGGCGTTTGGGTGGGGGTGTGCCGTCGAGGCCTTCAAACCCTGACCCTGTTTAAGACAAAATCCTTTAATTTTAGCACCTTGTTTAAGACAAAAGACCATTATTTTTCGTGAACAGAAAGAAACTATTTCAGAGCGTATCTTTTTTTTATATAAATGACATCATAGAATAAGATTTTAACACATTGTTCCTACCACACATGCAGACCGTGCACCGCCAACGTTCACACCCTGTTTAAGGCTTCCGGTCCAGAATGACACCCTGTTCAAGACGCTAAGTGGTGAAATTGCATACCCTGTTTAAGACGCAAAACCCTGAAAACCACACCCTGTTGAGCGACACATACCAGTTTAGGCCAAATAAGGGAGTGTCCCCCCCGGATCCTGTACAGACCTTTACAATTTCAACCGTTGTAACACAACACCACCTTATACCCCGATACGCTAGAGTCACGTTCGTGGCGTTTGTCTCTTATCTTGAGCTTGGGCCGCCTGTGACATCATTCACATCATGATTCATTCGTTTTGGGCCTGGAACACAGCCGTCTCTGAGTTTTCTAATTTATTTCTCTCTTTCCATTCTTGCTGCAAGATCACAGAGAATGTATTCAAAAATCTACGGACAGATTTTTGCCAAAAAAATACAATCAGCGAATTTATTTTAATAGCTCTTTGACCTCATACGTTAGTCATTTTAAAGCGAAATTCCGGTACAGACGATTGTGTGATTGAAATAGCTGCACGCAGGGGCCAAAAAATTGGCTCCAGCTGCACGAAACAAACAATGATTAGCATATTTATCCTATTTCGTGAGAGTTTTAGAGACATTTTGGCAATCAGTTAGTAGAAAGAAATTTTAGACTACTTTCAGCCTTTTAGATACGTGATAGTTCATGATTTTGGGTCTCTTGAATCAGGGTGCAGTAATCCAGGGATTGTGTCAGAAGGAAGGAAGAGCCAGGGGAAAATTCGTGACTTGCGAGTGTGATTTACAGCACTTATTTTTCACTATATACGACATATTTTTCCCTTAAAAATGAACGGAATTATATTTCCTGTTATTTATGAAGTTTCAGGTATCATTTCACCATACTGAAAAGTCCAGGTTTTTGTGACGTCAAAGCAGATTTTCTTTTGTGCCCCGCCCACTTCGCAACATTGTTATGCATGTTGATTCTCCGTAAAAGATGTAGGCAAGATGTTTTGTCTTGCCTACCGGTAAGCACCAAAATAAGACGTTTCCTCTTATTTTGGTGCTTAGTAAGACGAAACGTCTTAAAGTAATGAAGATTTTAGGTTTTACCGAGTTGTTAGTTTGCTCGAATCAATTACAACGCTCTCGCTGGCATGTTCTTCAAGCCCTGGCTAAAGGGAGCCGCAAGTTATCGCAAGAGCTTGCGACTCCGTTTGGAGTTGCAGGTACTTGCGATGGCTTACGATGACTCGGGTTTCAGTACTTTGTTCGAGCTCAAATTTTCATGGAAGTGAATGCACGTTTTTATCCGTTTGGCCACCCAACGGAAGTCGACGCAAATTGGTTTCAGCAGTGTTTTCCTTTGTACGGGCCCTCGCATGGTTGCACTAAAATGGCTTTTTTGCGGTTGTTTACCAACTTACTGGCATCGAGCTTGCATCTAATTGGTGAGTCCGTTTAGCCACCCTTCGCAATTCTGTGTAGCAAGTTTGCATTTCCAAACTAGGCTTGGATAAATTCTGCCGACAGAATATCGAGCAGAATAAGCGACTTTTGAGGCGAGCATTGTGCCGGCAGAAGAAGGCATTTTCGAGCATAATTTGAGCAGAATAATGGAAAATCAGTAACACTAATGATATGGCATAAGAGTTGTAAGAAAAATTGAAAACTAAATACAAAACAAATGGAAAATGTCTTGTGATTAATATGATTGTTAGCTAAAATGCGCTCACAAACTAAGGTGAATTACAATTTTGCTATGCCTAACGAATATCTAATTTAGTGTTTAGGGTGAGGCCCAGGCTTCCTTCCATATTTGCGAAAATACATAAGGCCCGAAGGGCCGAAAATTTTTCAGGTAGAAAAATAAGCAGAATAAGCTGCCGCGAGCACTGCCGGCCTTAGAGTAAGCCATTTTATGGGCAGAATTTATCCGAGCCTATTCTAAACTTGCCTTAACTTGCGGCTCTGTTTGGCCAGGGCTTTATGCTCGACCATCTCTGAACGGAATGAGAGACTTTGTGTAGTGCATGTTGTTGCATTTTCGTGTTGTCATCATTTGCATCATGATTTATTTGCTTTGGGTCAGAAACACAGCAGTATCTTACTTGTAATTTGTAATTTAGTTCTCTCTTTCCATTCTTGCCGCAAAATCACAGAGAATGCATGCAAAAATCTACATACCTCTACAGGCAGATTTTACAAAAGAAAAAAACTACGATTAACAAATTTATTTGTTAGCTCTTTGAACTCATATGTTAGTTTTTAATGCGAAATCCAACGAAATGTAAATTTATGAACAGTTTTCGTAGATTTGAATTTGCATAGAAACCACTGAATTTCCCGCTATCTTGCCCCATGATGTACTTTTATCAGGGAAATTCAGGGAATTTTAAAAGCTGATCTCTGTGGCAACCATTGAAACACCTCACTAAGCCGATCGGCTGTTTTCACTCAAATTATAACTCTGCTTACATGCCACGAATATGACGAAAACGAAGCAGTAATTGTTGTGTCAGCTGGAAACGGATTTATGTAGGTTTTGTAACTAACGGGATTCAGGAAAAAGAAAAAAAAACATTTTTGGCTGTATTTCCTCAAATAACCTTCAACCTTCATTTTATTGAACTTTCGGTTTAATCAGGTTTGAACTGTCCCAACATTTTGATCCAGTATCTTATAGTGCAACATCAAGGGACCTGTTGCGACATGTTACGATGGGGATGGCTTTTCTTACGCTTTTTAGTTAAATTGTATGGGGAAGTCAGTCTGAAATGAACCAAAGAAACCTCCAAGTTCAGCGCTGCTTTGGCCCGAAAAAAGGCTGGATGATCATGAGAGCCGGGGAGGAGAAAAATGAAGCTGATTTCTGTAGAGACACGAGAACAGTATTGGTATATTAGATCTTAAAATCATTTGCTGATCGTAATGCATTTTTAAGTTATCTTGAGGCAGAGGTGCTGCTGTGTAATAAACTGGTGCTGCGAATGCCTTAATGCATTAGCCAATGAAACGTTACAAGTAGCTCGGAAACCGATTACAACAAGTGGAAACGTTTTCATGGTTTCTTGACTGTAATAATTGTATTTTACAGAGTGTCAGTGAGAAGATTATTCACTGGACCAAAACACCGTTAATGACAATGGATCCAGAAACAAAGGATTGTAAGTACAATTTTCTGATGATATGCATTTAATGATATAGCATTTATTTTGATACAAATCCCAAATCCTCGTGAAACATGTTATTAACTGATTTAGGCAGCACACGGCATTTTGTCTCACATTTGATGGCTTATACAGTTTTATACAAAGAGACATTACTCTTGACAATATTCGTACAGTCACTTAGTGTTTAAAAAACCTTTCTCTATTGAGAATGTGCTGTTTAAAAATACCTAATATATCTTTGATATAACACCGCGCTTGATTCACTATCCTTTTTTCAGAGGAAGAGAAAAAAAAGGCGACTTCAACGTGACCTTCGGGAGTTCAGTTCCCTTCACGGCATCAAATTCCGAATTCCTTGTGTAATAGCTTTCGCTAGAACACTCTCCAAAACTGATGGCCCCTAACATCGTCCCGTGAACAAGACAACCACCTTTGTACAGCCCCCGAAATGATCCCGACCTCGAAATGATCCCCAACGCCGAAATAATCCCCAAATCGACCCTGAAATGATCCCCAAGTAATTCTTGGAATGGCGTTCAAACCAAGGGATTGTGGATTGATTGAAATAAACAAAACTGAAAAGTTTTCAAGTATTTATTCAACAACAACAACAACAAGCTTTTATTACCAGATAGAAAAAGGAAAAAAAGTTAAACTTTACAATATAATATATTAATACAAAAAGAGGTAATGTTTACTCGGGATAACTATAAAGCTAATCGAGCTGAGTAAAACTAAGTGATGTTTAAGTACAGAAGTAGGTTGGCACTAAAGCTTGGTGCAAGCAATTAATTAGTCAATTGAAAAAAGACGAAAAGAAGAAATAAAGAAAATAAATAAATAAATAAATAAAAATAAATAAATAAATAAAATAAATAAACAACTAACAGTTGAAAACTCATGAACAGTAAGACTGTAAGATGTTTAGCTTGACTTTGTTTTTAAACGTTTTAAGGGGGAGGTATTTAATGCTTTCGTCAAGGTGATTCCAAACTTTTACAGCTGCAAAG